>ODAK010004544.1_pt1 | contig 14169 bp, 5 predicted proteins | sample 1539591 | NCBI WGS metagenome assembly ODAK01 (sample SAMEA3539303, study PRJEB22396) | soil metagenome | biome: tundra; feature: field; material: soil | place: USA | collected 2010-05 | depth 0.15 m | reverse complement strand
CTCTCTTTTTTCACGCATCGATGTTCTGGATGCGCTCCGCTTCAAGGGGCAGATCTACGTTGCTCAAGGGGGCGGATTCGCACCCGTTCAGAAGCTGGTGTTTGATGCCCACACGAATCGGCCGTCCCTTGTTCCCTACGGCGGCGCAACGCAAGGCTTCGACCTAAGAATTTTCAAAGATCCTGCGGGGAAGACACCCGACCAGTTGCTCGCCGCAACCAGCGAAGGGGTCATGAAAGTACAGGGCGACAAACTTGTGCCGGCCGTACCCGCACTCTATGGGCCCACCGAGCAGGTTTACACAATTCGCCAGTCCCGCAAAACGCCAAATCGCCTTTTTGTCGGACACGGAGATGGTGTCGCATCGATACGCTGGGACGGACAAAAATGGATCGATGAAGGGAAACTCCCGCACACAGTCTACGAAGCAAGGTTCATGGCCGAGGATAGCGACGGAGTTCTGTGGGTTGGCGGCGGAGAAGGCCGCTTACTGCGCATTACTGTGGCTGACTCTGGAATGCGAGACTCCAAGGTCGAGGTCATTTCAAAGAACGAAGGATTGCCCGCGGGTTCTGTCGGTGTCAGCTTTGCACTCGGCGATCTTTACGCGGGGGTTGATCGCGTCAACCACATCTTTCGCTGGGATGCGCCAGTTCACAAATTTGTTGTTGACGACCGCCTTCTGTTGCCTCTGGATACGCCGGATTCAAGCCCCATTCTGTTTCAACTGGATGACGGGAGTGTATGGACAGGATCGGTTTCTTCGGAAGGCCGCCGCATAGGTCGCGTTACCAAGCAAGCAGATGGAAGCCTGCACGTAGATGAAGACACCTATCGCCTGCTCACGCGATTTAAAGCGCTCCCCTCTTTCACCGATCCTGATGGGTCGGTCTGGGTTGCCGGCGAGGAATTAATCCGCTTCAATCCTCACATGCTGCGCGCTGCTTCGCAGCAGTTTCCAACGTTGGTACGCCAAGTCAACTCCGGTACAAAGGTGGTTTTTGGCGGCAGCAGCGTGCCGGGTGCACCCGATCTAAGGCTCCCGGCGGGGACCAATGCTGTGCGGTTTCAGTTTGCCGCGTTGACGTATGGCGAGTCGGCTGGTAGCGAATACCAGTATCTACTCGAGGGCGCAGACCGGGATTGGTCCGCCTGGGGCAAACAGAAAGAGGCGAATTACAGTGGCCTCGGTCCCGGTGATTATCGTTTCCGTGTGCGTTCACGCGGAGATGACGGCCGCGTTGGTCCGGAGGGCAGTCACGCTTTCACTATCCTTCCGCCGTGGTACCGCACTACCTTGGCGTACGTTCTGTACTGCCTACTCTTCCTGCTTCTGGCGGTTGCTGGGTGGCGCGTTATCACCATGTATGAGCGCGCAAAGAGCCGTCGCAGGACGGAGGCGCTTGAAGCGCAAGCGAAGGCACTTGAAGCCACGGTCAACGAACGCACTCAGGAGATTCGTGCCCAGGCCGCGGAGATTTCCGCGCAAAAAGACAGCATCGAATTGCTCAGCGAAATCGGGAAGGAAATTACCGCCTCGCTCGATCTCAATACGATCTTGTTCAAGTTGTACGAGCGGGTAAACCAGATCGTTGATGCGCGCGTCTTTGGGGTCGGTCTCTATCGTCCCGAGAAGCATCTGATCGAATACAGCCTGGCTATTGAAGACGGCAAGCGTTATGCACCATACACGCGAAGCACCGACGATAAGAATCAGTTCGCTGTTTGGTGTATCGAAAATCGAAAGCCCATTTTGATTAACGACGTGACAACCGAGTCGTCAAAGTACATCCCGGCATACGAACACACCGGCGGCGTTCTGGTTGACGGCAGCGTCGCGCAGCCGCCGGCGTCGATGATCTATCTGCCGCTTATTGCGCAAGAGCGCGTTCTCGGCATTCTCAGTATTCAGAGCTTCAAGAAGAACGCATACACAGAACAGCACTTGAGTCTGCTTGAGAATCTCGCGGCCTACACCACCATTGCGCTTGACAACGCGAACGCATACCTGGTGATCAATCAACAGGAGCATGAAGTCAGCGAACGCGCCGCTGAAATGGGCACCATCAACCGCATCAGCCAGGCGCTCGCGACACAACTGGACAAGGATCGGCTGATTGAACTCGTCGGAGACCAGGTGCGCGATCTATTCCACGCGCCTATCACGTATGTGTCGCTGCTTGATCGCTCCACCATGATGCTGCATTTCCCTTACACTTTCGGCGAGGTTGCTGACTCTCGTCCCTTCGGCTCGGGACTCACATCGCAGATCATTCGCACCGGTCAGCCTCTGCTCATCAATGAGGAGATGGAGCGCAATCGGGTCAAGCTGGGTGTTGAACAGATTGGCCGACCCACCGCTTCTTACCTTGGGGTCCCGATTCCATCAGGTGGGCAATTCGTGGGGGTCATTAGCGTGCAGTCCACTGATCAGGAAGGCCGCTTCACTGAAGCAGATCAACGTCTCTTGTCTACGATCGCCTCGGCTGTTGGAGTCGCGCTGCATAATGCAAAGCTCTTTGAAGAGGCAGGTCACGCACGAGCTGCGGCGGAAGAGGCCGATGCTGCGAAGAGCTCGTTCCTATCTACAGTCAGCCACGAACTGCGCACACCGCTCACCTCTGTGCTCGGCTTTGCAAAAATCATTCGACGCCGTCTCGACGAACGCCTCTTCCCGCTTATTCCAGAAGAAGACCGAAAGGTTGCACAAGCCAAGAAGCAGGTCATCGAAAATCTCGATGTTGTGGTGAGCGAAGGTGAACGTCTCACTAAGCTGATCGACGACGTTCTCGACCTGGCGAAGATTGAAGCCGGCAAATTTACGTGGAACATGGCTACGGTGTCGGTCACGGATGTGATCGACCGAGCGACTGCGGCAACCGCATCATTATTCGAGGCGAAGAAACTGAATCTTCGCCTCGAAATAGCGCCGGATTTGCCGACGATCACCGGCGACCAGGATCGCTTGATTCAGGTGGTCATCAACCTGATTTCAAATGCAGTCAAATTTACTGATGAGGGGTTCGTCACGTGCTCTGTTCGTCGCGACGGCGAAGAGTTGGTCGTCAGCATCACCGACTCCGGCATCGGTATCTCTCCTCAAGACCAGCCTAAGGTGTTTGAGAAATTCAAGCAGGTTGGCGACACGCTGACCGATAAGCCTAAAGGCACGGGCTTGGGTCTGCCCATCTGCAGAGAGATCGTTGAGTATCACGGAGGGCGCATCTGGGTTGAGAGCGAGCCGGGCAAAGGAAGCACCTTCTCATTCACGCTGCCGGTGGGTGAGCGTTCCGCGCAACTCGAGTTGTTGCCGGTGCGACGCTCCGTCGATATCGAAGCACTCGTTCGTCAATTGCGCGAGCAGGTGGCAACGCACCAACCGCGTGACAAGTCCGTGCTGGTTGTCGATGATGACCCGAATATTCGCTCGCTGTTGCACCAGGAACTCACCGAGGCCGGTTATGTTGTGCGCCTCGCCGAGGACGGCCGCAAAGCGCTCGCGTTGATCCGTGAGGAAATTCCCGGCCTCGTCATCCTCGATGTCATGATGCCCGAAATGAATGGCTTCGATGTTGCGGCAGTGATGAAGAATGACCCTGCCACCATGGACATTCCCATCATCATTCTATCGATCGTGGAGGACAAGGAGCGCGGTTACCGTCTCGGCGTTGATCGTTATCTCACCAAGCCTATCGATACTGCTTCGCTCTTTCATGAAGTGGACACACTGCTTGATCAAGGTAAGTCGAAGAAGAAAGTCATGGTGGTCGACGAGGACGCCTCGACCCTGCGCACTATCACCGACGTGCTTGAAACGCGTGGTTACCAGGTAACGGAGTCAAACAGCACTGACCTGGTTTCGCGCGCTGTTATCTCAAAGCCGGACATCATCATCTTGAGTTCCCTTCTTTCCAGTGACGAAGCGGTGCGTGCTCTGCGCTTCGAGAAAGGAATGGAGGACGTTCTCTTCCTTATCTATCAATGAAAACTATGAAGATTCTGATCGTTGACGACGAACCACATTTGCGAACGCTGATCCAGCAGACCCTGGAAGAGCTCGAAGACGAAGGCGTTGATCTTTTCACAGCGACGAATGGCGAGGAGGCGCTTGAGACCATTCGTCAAGAGGAGCCGAATCTCGTGTTTCTCGATGTAATGATGCCCAAGAAAAACGGGTTCGACGTCTGCAACGCAGTCAAAAATGAGTTAGGTTTGAAACACATCCATATCGTTTTACTCACAGCCAAGGGCCAGGAGTTCGATCGCCAGCGAGGCCATGAAGTTGGCGCTGACCTCTACATGACCAAGCCATTTGACCCCGATGCGCTCGTAGCCAAAGCTCGTTCGGTACTTGGTCTGCCCACGTCTTAATTGTGAAGCCCATGCCAAGTCTCACCCTTAGAACTTTGCTCAGCCAAAGGGCCGGTAATCTGCCGGCTCTCAAGGCGATGTGGGCATTGATGGGTGCTGATCTCTGCATCGTCGATCTATCTGGCAAGACAATGCTGGGTGAGCTTCCTTTGGACGCTGTGGCAGCATCAAGCCGTGTTTCGATTCAACATGAAAACGATGTGCTCGGATTCGTCATAGGACCGTCTGCGCCAGCATCTGCAATCGCCTTATTACTTGCGCACTTTGCCGCTCGCGAGGCGGAGAACCGCGCGCTCGCCTCTGAAGTACTGCATCTCTATCGCGAAGTCCACCTGATCGAACAGCTATCTGAACAACTCGCGCCGCTGCTCAACCTTCCCGCCGTGGGTCAGTCAGCACTCGAGCAAGCACAACGACTGATCAACGCCACGCATGGCAGCATCCTTGTCATGGAGACAGCAGACAGTCCGCTCTCGAGCGCTGCATCGTTTGCGCCTCTGGCTGGCGATGCGGCAGTTGATCTCGGCCCGCTGGCACCCACATCTCGTCTCGCCGCATCGATTGTCGAGCGCGGGATCGCGGAAGTCATCAATGACTGCACCGCCGATGCACGCATACTCGACAGCGGCTGCAGTTTCAGCGCTCTAATGTGCGCACCGCTTCGTGCAGGGCAGCGAACCGTCGGCGTGATCGCTCTCGGTAACGAAGGCGAAGGGACTAGCTACTCCGCAGGCGACCTGAAGCTCCTCAACACCATCGCGCTGCAGACTGCAGCGGCGATTCAAAACTCGCTTTTATGTGCAGATATGGTGGGTGCAGCCCGAGAGCGCGCCGCATACGCTGCCGAATTGCAAGCCGCCAGCACTGTGCAGCAACTGCTGCTGCAGAGTGCCTCGCGTCCCACACCTGGCTTTCATGTCGAGTCGGTTTACCTACCCGCGAGCGAAGTGGGCGGCGACTTCTTCTTCGTATCTCCTGCGCCTGATGGATCGCTGACCGCCATTGTTGGAGACGTTTCAGGCAAGGGTCTTACCGCAGCCATGCGCGTGGCAATGATCCTTGGTGCCTTGCGACGCGAGACTTCGCACGAACCTGGCGAGATTCTTTACAGCCTCAACAATGCGCTCATCACGCAGGGCCAACTCGGCTTTACGACGGCCTGCTGCATTCGGATTTCACTTGAAGGGGAATACACGATCGCGAATGCGGGCCACATCTCTCCTTATCTTTTAGGAAAAGAAATCTGCGCGCCGCCCGCTCTCCCTCTTGGCATCGCTCCGCATCAGGATTATCCGCTGGTGCACGGTCATTTGAAACACGGCGAGCGGCTCGTGCTGCTCTCTGACGGCATTCCAGAGGCGCGATCGCAGACCGGCGAGCTTTACGGGTTTGAGCGACTCGATGGCCTCACCTTGATGTCAGCCCAGGACATCGCGGAAACCGCGCAGCGCTTCGGCCAGGAAGATGACATCACCGTTCTTACCCTGGCCTTCGCGGAAGTTTAGTTTGGCCACAACAAAGCGTCCGTCGCGATCAGAGATCCCGAGTTCCACTCTCTGCACGCTTTGTCGCAATATCAAGATCTTTGATCAAAACGTAAAGCGCGAACCAAACTGGAATTGACGCGGCGAATTTGAGTCGGCGGTGATCAGGCCGAAAGAAGTGCTGTTGTATGCATTGTTATTGGCGTCGAGTGGAAACTCCGCAGTCACGCCCGGCGGCCCGAACTGCGGCTTGTTTGCGACGTTGAAGGAAGAGATGTCGATGTGAAGGTCTCGCTCTCTACCCAGCTTGAAAGTCTTGGAAAGAGTGAGATCAAGATCGTTCGCTCCCATGGTGCGGACGTGGTCAAGATACGCAGGCGAGTTTCCAGGGAGAAATGGACTCTGATTGTCGCTGGGCTGTGAAAAGCAATTCGGCGTGAACCACTGCGCCGCGGTATGCGGTGCGCCCTTGCTAGGATCGCAAGTCAAGTTGGGCCGCTGATTGAAGTAGGGAATCGGTGCGTTCACGGTGGGCGAAGCGATCGGGATGCCGCTGCTCAGATAGAAGACGCCGTCGGCCGTCCAAGCGCCAAGAATTGCGTTTCCCACTCCGTTCAAATTGAGCGCCCTGCCCTTGCCCACAGGCAAGTCGTAGGATGCTTGCCACGTGAATTGATACTTCACATCCTGCGGGCTGATCGAGTGCTCCAGGTTTAGATTCTTCGCGTCCTGCGGCCCGCCTGCGTGAGAGCCGACAAAACCGAGCGGAGGATTTCCATCGTCGGTCATGATCTTGCCCCACGTGAAGGAAGCAAGCGTCGTGAAATGTGCGGTCAAGCGCTTCTGCAACTTGGTTTGCAAAGAGCTGTACTCGGAATCTCCGCCCGGATGGCCGTGGACATTTACACCATTACCGGCGCCGTAGTTTCCGTTGCCGAATTGAGGATATGGCTGCAAAGTTACCCAGAGAGGGACAGTGGATGAGCCATAATTCGCATTGGTGGGTGGCAGAATATTCGCCCACGTATTGGGTGCCATAACGCAACTTGGATTTGAATCATCTACACACAGCGAGTAGCCATTTGCCGCTATGACACTCAAGGGCAGCTGATTCAGATCAAGATTGCCCAGCGGCAAGAAGAGGCCTCTGCTGCCCACGTATCCGGCAGTGACAACGACGTCATGCGGAAGCTGATACTCGAGACCGAAGTTGAAGTTGTACGTTTCCTGGGTGCGTTGCGAATGCAACATCGTGTTCAGAGTTGTGCCCAGGTTGTTGCCTAGCCCCGTCGGCGCGCTGATGAGCGGAACGACACCCTGTGGGAATGGATCAGTCAACGAATAGATGCCTGTCGTGCTCGGCGCTGGTCCGCCCGTCGCACCCGCGCATTGATTTGTGCCGTTGAACACGGTGTTGCCGTCGGGATTGAAACAGGTCGCGTCCCAATTTGTAGACGAAGAGTATCCATCGCTGTTCAGGCCTGCGCCGCCGACCATCTCCGCACTAGGACCAAAGTAAAAGCCGCCACCGCCACGGACTACAAACTTGTTCAGAGGCTGCCATGAGAAGCCCAGGCGCGGACCGAAGTCTGTCAGATTGGTTGTGAAGGGAGAGCGAGCGCCGCTTCGGACATAAGCTTCAGCGCCGGTGAAGGACACGCCGCTCGCCGATGCTGCAACACCAGGGTTGAAATATTCCAAGCGGTTATGCCGCTCCGTCTTGCCACCGAAGATATCCCAGCGCAACCCCGCAGTGATCGTGAGAGTGTGCTTGGGATGGTAGGTATCCTGGAAGAAGGCCGCGTAATAAGGGCTGGCTTCAGCGACGAAAAGGTCCTTGGTGAAATTTGGAGCATCGTTGCCTTCTGATCCTGGCTGCTCTCCCATCCCCATCAGGAACGATGCGAAGTCGCTGCCCCCTCCGCCATTGGCAGTGGTCTGGTCGGTCGCGGAAACATCAAAAGCGTATGCACCAGACGGCGCGGGCGGCTGGCCTACGTTGAGGAACCTCTTCATATATTCAGCGCCGGTAGTGATCTCATGTTTGCCTACGACCTTTGTGACGCTCGCGCTGAAGTCACTGTTCTCGCTGGCATAAACAAAGTTGTTGTAGTTTGCAGTACCACCGATGCCACCTCCTACATCGTCGAAGTTGACATAGGGAAGGGTTTTGAACACTTCGTCGGCGGAAGTTGGTGTGACAAATCCAAGCGAAGCAAGATCGTCAACTGCGCTCTGGCCAGGGTCGCCGCCCTGTTTCTCAAAATGACGTGTGAATGAGTAACGCAACTGCAACACCGTTGTGGGATTGATTGTGTAGTCGTCCCCGAGAATGAAGTTGCGGCCGTTGGTGATGTTCTGCGCGTAGTTGAGATCCCACGGATTTTTGAAGGCGTTAACGCCCGAAGTGAAGAGGCGGTCAAACGAGAAGCGGCCGAAGATGCGCTGGCGCTCGCTCTTGTAGTAGTCGATGCGCACGTCAAATTTCTGCTGTGTCGTCGGATCCAGGCCCGGCACGTAAAGATTGGGCGAGACATCGGTGGTGGCTAAGTCGCAGGTCGAGGGGCTGGGGTAATTACATTTGGGAAACTGCGACAGAAATTTCAGCGCAATAGGGTTGGGGTTTGCGATCTTATTGCCCGCGACCGGCTGGCGTGTTCCATCGGGGTTATCGGGTAGCGTCGGATCGTAGATCGTAAAGCCCATGTTGGAGAAATCGCCGGTCCGCTCCGCCGTGGTGGGGACGGCAAACGTGTTTGAACCGTCAAACATGTCCTGCTGCGTGGCTTCGTAATCGCCAAAGAAAAAGAGCCTTTTGCGCAGAATGGGTCCGCTGATCGAGCCACCTTCCTGATAGCGATGAAAGCTCGGCGGCTCGTTCGGCTGACCATTTGCTAACTGACTTTGCTTGTTGAAATAGTCGTTGGCGGCAAGAATGTCCGGCCGGAAAACTCCGAAGGCGTCGCCGTGAAATTTTTCGCCGCCGGATTTGCTGACCAGGCTTATGACGCCCGCACCGCCGCTCTGGTAAGAGGCGGAGGTGTTCTGTGTCTCAACGCGGTATTCATCCACGCCATCCTCGGGAATCTGCATTGCAGGGATAATGGCGGCTGCGTTGTTTTCTGCAATTCCGAGCGGGCTGCCGTCGAGCATGTAATAAACCGAGCCAATGATGGCGCCGTTGATAGTGTACGACGAGACATCCACTCCGGGGCGGCCGGACGAGATGTTGATAATGGCCTCTGAACTGGATGAGTTGGGCGATCCATTGGCGGGCGTAACTCCTGCGCTCAATTGCACGAGATCGTAGACATTGCGCGTCAGCAATGGAACTCGCTCGATGGTTGCCGAGTCGATCAGCTGGCCCACAGTGGAGTTGGTCGAATCCACCAAGGAGGACGATCCCGATACGGTGACTTCCTCATTTACGCTGCCTACCCGGAGCACGATATCCACGGTGCTTACCTGGTCAACATTTACCGTCACGTTGTCTTGCGTAATGGTCTCGAAGCCTTTGACGCTGGCACTTACGTCATACGTGCCGGGGTTCAGGGAAACGAACGCATACAAGCCCGCAGCCGTCGTCACGGTCGATTGCGCGATGCCGGTCGCGTGGTTGGTAGCCGTAACTTTCGCGCCGTGAACCACCGCCTGCGAAGGATCTGTGACCACACCGCTAATGCCGCCCCTGCCCGCCTGGGCAGACGCATAGACTCCGAGAGAGAGGGCAAAAAGCCAGAACAATACGGTTTTCTGCAAGAAGGAATTGCTTACGTCCCTGAGTCTCATGTGTGACCTCCAAATCGAAGCCCCCGTGTTGAAACGTTTTAACTGGGCGTGTTGCATACTTTATTAACATGGATTTTCCTTGTCAAGGAAAAGTTGCTGGATTCAACGCGTTTTCCGTATGCACCGAAATTCGCGATCGAAAGGAGGAACGTGCTCGGCGTGGGCGCGAATATTCGTGCTTGACAGAATTGCAGAACAAGACGATATTGCCTAATTGAAACGATTGAATAGCCCTAGCGGGTTTCTGAGCAGTTGGTTATTGCGGCATGCGACCGACCGACAAAGGCCACAGCCCTATTCTGGTAATCCATAATTAACCGACGAATGCTGGGCTGATTTTTTACTGCGATCACACGAACGCCTCAAATTAAGGAACCTAGATGGACTTGAAGAGCGAGAAGATCCTCCCTATCGTGCTCGCGCTGGTAATGCTGCCGCTGTTTCTCAAAGCTGCAACTGTAACTCCGCTCCGAGACGGATGGCGCCTGCAGTCAGCATGCAAACTGCAGGCTTCGGGAGATGCAATTTCAGACGATAAATTCACGACGGAAGGTTGGCTCAAGACATTCGTGCCGAGCACTGTGCTGGCTGCGCAAGCTGCGGCGGGCTTGGTGCCCGATCCATATTACGGATCGAACCTGCGAGCAATTCCGGGCACTGGTTATCCGATCGGGCAGAACTTTTCAAACTTGCCGATGCCGCAGGATAGCCCATACCGGTGCGGCTGGTGGTATCGAACCGAGTTTGTAACGCCGGCTGCAATCAGCAAGGATGCGCGTATCTGGTTACACTTCGGCGGCATCAATTATCGCGGAGATATCTGGCTCAACGGCCAGAAGGTTGCAGACAACACAAAGGTGGCCGGAGCGTATCGGACGTACGATTTCGATGTGACAGACCTCTTGAAGTCCGGGAAGACAAACGTACTCGCGGTAGAGACCTTCGCGCCTACAGAGAAAGATCTGGGCATCAACTGGGTTGATTGGAATCCATGCCCACCGGATAAAGACATGGGGCTGTGGGGTGCGGTCGATCTGGTCACGACTGGCGCTGTCACCGTGCGCTCGCCAATGGCTGTCACTCACTTCAAAGATGGCACGCTGACTTCGGCCAATCTGACGGTGTACGCCGAGCTGCACAATGCTACGAATCATTCGGTGAAGGGTGTGGTTTCGAGCGTCGCTGCCGGTGTACATGCCGAGCAGACAGTCGAACTCGCCGCGCAGGAAGATCGGACCGTAGTTTTTACGCCGGAGCAATTTCCGCAGCTCCGGATTCGTGATCCGAAGCCGTGGTGGCCAAGCCAGATGGGTCAACCGCATCTCGAACGGCTCACGGTACGATTCGCCGCTCAAGGTCAGCTTGCAGATGAAGAGAGTGTCGAATTCGGGATTCGGGAGATCACCTCTGAATTCACCGCCAACGGCAGCCGCCTCTTTCGCGTGAATGGCAAACCGATTTTGATTCGTGGAGCCGGATGGTCGCAGGACATGTTGCTGCGCTCTGACGAAAGCCGTTTGCGCGATCAATTTCGCCTCGTGCGCGATATGAATCTCAACACCATTCGCCTGGAGGGAAAACTTGAAACCGAGTCGTTCTTCCATATGGCGGACGAGCAAGGGATTTTAGTCATGCTCGGGTGGTGCTGTTGCGATCACTGGGAACATTGGAAAGACTGGACGCCAGAAGACCTCACCATCGCCACCGCTTCACTGCGCGCGCAGTTGCTGCGCCTGCGTCAGCACGCAAGCTTGCTTGTATGGCTGAATGGTAGTGACAATCCACCGCCTGCGAATGTAGAGAGCGCGTACCTCAAGGTCGAATCAGAAACGCATTGGCCCAATCCCATACTCTCTTCGGCGTCTGGAACGCCAACCACTGTTACGGGCGCGAGCGGCGTGAAGATGACGGGACCCTACGACTATGTCGCGCCGAGTTACTGGTATGCGGACCAGCACAACGGTGGCGCATTTGGATTCAACACCGAGACAAGCCCTGGACCTGCTATCTCTTCGCTTGCCAGCCGCAAGAAGTTTCTGCCCGACGCCGATGCATGGCCGCCCACCGCGACCTGGAGTTTGCACAATGGCGGCGAAGGTTTCATGACCCTGAAAGTCTTTAACGCAGCCATGGAAGCGGTCTACGCAAAGCCGAATTCAGCTGCTGATTATGAACGCATGGCACAGACCATGGAATACGACTCTGAGCGCGCCATGTTCGAGGCTTACAGCAAAAACAAATACGCATCCACGGGCGTCATTCAATGGATGCTCAATAATGCGTGGCCGTCGATGATCTGGCATCTTTTCGACTACAACCTCGATACTGGTGGTGGATATTTTGGAGCCAAGAAGGCCTGCGAGCCGCTCCACATCCAGTACGCATACGACGACCATTCTATCGACGTGGTGAACAGCACTTACGCATCAGTTGATGGATTGCAGGCAAACGCGCACGTATACGACGTGGACTTAAAAGATCTCTACACCGCCCAGTCAACGCTCAATGCGGCGAGCGACAGCGTATTACGTGTGATGGAAATGCCAGACAGCCTCTTTTCCGGTGCCGCGAAAATATTCTTTATCGACCTGAAGTTATCGGATTCATTGGGCCACGTTGTAAGCCGCAACTTCTATTGGGTGCCTGGAACACTGACTACTTTTGATTGGCCGAAGACGGACTATACGCACACGCCGGCGGCACGCCACGAGGACCTTACCGCACTTGAAAATCTGCCGGCGGCCAAGATCGCGGCACATGCAGAGATTGCAAACACAGCGCACGGGCGTGAGCTCATTGTTCATCTCGATAATTCATCCGCCGCGCTGGCGTTTCAAGTGCGTGCGGCGGTGCGGACGAAGGACGGCGGCCTGATAGCACCTGTGTTCTGGTCTGAGAATTGGATCGAGCTCACGCCAGGAGAGTCACGCACATTATCTGCGTTGCTGCCGGAGAATGCTGCAACGCCGGTTGTTCAAGTTGAGGGCTGGAATGTCGCAGCCCAGGTCATCATACCCACTGCTTCTGCTGCTGCATACTGAGGAAACGCATGGCCGCCACAGATGTGAGCCAATCCGGAACCATTGGGCTGAAGCGCAGTTTACGCTTTTGGGACCTGGTGCTCTACGGCATCATTCTCATACAGCCGACGGCGCCCATGCCGGTCTTTGGCATCCTCTATGATGTGTCTCGCGGGCATGTGGTCACAGTCATCCTGCTGGCGATGGTGGCCATGCTGTTCACATCGATCAGCTACGGCCGCATGGCGCGCGCTTATCCCCACGGCGGGTCTGCATTCCTGTATGTAGGCAAAGAGATTCATCCCAGTCTCGGCTACATCACGGGTTGGTGCCTGGTGATGGATTACGTTCTCAATCCGCTGATCTGCACTATCTGGTGCAGCAAGTCGGCAATGATTTTCTTGCCGGGAGTGCCGTATTACGTACTGGTCATTTTCTTCGCGCTGTTCTTTACTGCTTTGAACTGCAACGGTGTGGAGACCTCGGCGCGCATTAATGCCGGCATGGCTGCTGCGCTCGGCATCGTCATTGTCCTGGTGCTGGTGGCCGCGGCGCGGTGGATTGTGCATCTGTCACATCCGACCGCTGGATTTTTTCTCGATCCGTTTTACAATCGCGCTGCGTTCAACACCGGCGGACTACTGCGTGGCACTTCGATCGCCGTGCTCACCTACATTGGATTCGATGGCATCTCTACCCTCACCGATGAAGCCAAGGACCCGTCGCGCAGCGTTCCCCGCGCTATCGTGCTCACCTGCTTCATCACCGGGATACTGGCGAGCATCGAAGTTTACGTTGCACAACTCGCGTGGACCCGCGGAGCAGCTTTTCCTGACAGTACTACCGCATACGTTTACGTTGCAGGACGCTTGGGCAGCCCGCTTTTGCTGCTCATCGTCAACGCCTCGCTGATGTTGGCTAACATGGGCTCGGGCATGGCTTCGCAGCTTGGCGCGGCCCGCCTGCTGTATGCGATGGGCCAAGACGGAGCACTACCGCGACGATTTTTTGGTGCGGTGCATCCTAAGAATCGCATTCCGCTCAACAACGTATTGCTTATTGGCGCCATCTGCCTCGTGGGCGCTTTGGTATTCACATACGATCTCGGTGCGGAGTTGCTGAACTACGGTGCGTTGCTGGCGTTCATGGGGGTGAACATCGCTTCAATCCTGCGCGGCTGGCGTCATGGCCGTTGGGCGCAATCGATGCCGATGCTGCTGTCGCTGGCGGGCTTTATCACGTGCTTCGTTCTTTGGATCAACCACGGCCCGCTGGCCAAGTGGGTCGGAACGGGATGGGCCCTCGTCGGTGTTCTGCTTTGGATTGCCCGCCGCCGCTACACAGTTCTACCGGGAGAAGCCGCATGACTCTCCGCGTTGCAACTTCGATTCATGGTGCCCGGCATCGCCACGTCGTTAACGTCTTCACCGATGCCATTGTCGGTATGACGACTTCCGGCTTTGCCGCTGCGTGGCTTCAGGCAAGCCACCAAGAGATTTATGAAA
>ODAK010004543.1_pt1 | contig 14170 bp, 15 predicted proteins | sample 1539591 | NCBI WGS metagenome assembly ODAK01 (sample SAMEA3539303, study PRJEB22396) | soil metagenome | biome: tundra; feature: field; material: soil | place: USA | collected 2010-05 | depth 0.15 m | reverse complement strand
GGACAGGCGCGAACTAATGGCCCGAGCTTTGCCAACAGTGGCCGTGCCGCACGCTGGCGCGCCAGCTGATCGGCCAGCCCAGAATCTCGGGCCATTAGTTCGCGCCTGTCCGCCATATACTGCTCTCGAACTGCAGGCGGGATCCGCGCGAAGGCCGTCTCAAGACGGGCCGCCGTCAAATCGCCATCGGAGATTTCCGCGAAATCGCTGGCCAGTTCCGGGTCGGTGCAAAAGGCAGCAATCTGACCGGTTGTTAGCGCGCAAAGGCGGCAGATCATACTCATCGCGATGGCCCTCTTGGGTTGGCAGCGCCGTAAGCTGGGTCTGGCGCCATCAACAAGAAAAACGTCCGCGGGACCGCCGCCGAACATCGGCCATGGATCGAATGTCGCCAATTGCCGACTCTCAGCGTCACACCCAGCATCTCATTTCGTCGAGGCTTCAGCCCAGCGCAAAGCCAACGATGGCTCTGCGCGACCCCTCATCCGACCCCTTCGGGGCCACCTTCTCCCGCAAGGGGAGAAGGATTCCCCCGATCAGTCCAACCCCAGCACCTCGGCCAAGGCCTCAACCACCCGGTCAGGATCGCTGTCGGCCATCCCCGGATAGAGCGGCAGGCTGAGGCAACGGGCGTAGTAGGCGTCGGCGCCGGGCAGGTCGAGATCGCCGTAGCGGTCGCGGTAGTAGGGCTGGCGATGCACCGGGATGTAGTGAACCTGGCTGCCGATGCCGCGCGACGCCAGGCCGGCCATGACCTCGGCGCGGGTGAGCCCGGCCGCGACGAAATCGATCAGGACGATAAAGAGATGCAGGGCCGGATCGCAGCCCGGCGGCGGCGCGACGGCGCGCACCACGGGCGACAGTCGCGCCAACAGGCTCCAATAGCGGATGGCGAGCGCGCGCCGGCGCGTCGCGAATCGGGGCAGCTTGGCGAGCTGGCTGATACCCAGGGCGCAGAGCAGGTCCGGCAGGCGATAATTGTAGCCCAGCGCCTGCATCTCATAGAGCCAGGGCTCCGGCGCGGCCGGCGGATCGCGGAACTGGCCCGGATCTCGGACGATGCCGTGACTGCGGAACAGGCGCAGCCGCTCGGCCAGACGCTCGTCGTTGGTGGTCACCATGCCGCCCTCGGCGGTGGTGATGGTCTTGACCGGGTGGAAGGAAAAGCACGCCATCGCCCCATGGCGACCATCCCCGACCTGTTCGGGCATGTTGCCGAAACTCATGGTGGTGCCGAGCGCGTGGCAGGCGTCCTCGACCAGCGGCGCGCCGCCGGCGAGGCCTTTGATCCCCGGCAGATCGACGCTCGCGCCCGCCAGGTGCACGGGCAGGACCGCAGCCAGGAGACGGTCGCCGAGCCGACCAAGCGCGGCCTCGAACGTCGGCGGCGTCATCAGACCGGTGTCGGGATCGACGTCGGCGAACACCACCTCGGCGCCCTGGTAACGGGCGCAGTTGGCCGTGGCGGCGAAGGTGATGGCGGGCGCGATCACCGCCTCTTCGGCTTTCAGGTCGAGCGCCAGCATGGCCAGATGCAGGGCCGCGGTGCCGCTGGAGCAGGCCACCGCGTGGCGCGCGCCCACCGCCTCGGCGAAGGCTTGTTCGAACGCCTCGACCCGCGGTCCCGTGGTCAGATAATCGGCGCGCAGCGCCTCGGCCACGGCGGCGACGTCGTCGTCCTCGATGGTCTGGCGGCCATAGGGCAGGAACTCAGCCATGGCCGGCGAGCAACGCCATCAGGCCATCGGCGTCCAGCCACTCGCTGTTGGTGTCGCTGGAATAGACGAAGCCGTCGGCCACCGGCTTGCCGCCATCGGCGCTGAAGGATTTACGCGTGTATTCGACGAACTGCGGTTCAATCACATAACGATCGGCAAGCTCAGTGGTCATGCGCGCGTCGTCCCCGGATATCATCATCTCGTGCAGCTTTTCGCCGGGTCGGATGCCGACCGTGCGCTGCGGCAGGCCGGGCGCCAAAGCGCTGGCCACCTGCGGCATGGTCATCGACCCGATCTTGGGCACGAAGATCTCGCCGCCGCGCATCATCTCCATCGACGACAGCACGAAGTCGACGCCCTGATCGAGCGAGATCCAGAAGCGCGTCATGCGCGGGTCGGTGATCGGCAGGTCGGCCGCGCCCTGGGTGAGCAGGCGCTGAAAGAACGGCGCAACCGAGCCGCGCGAGCCGGCCACATTGCCGTAGCGCACCACGGCGAAGCGGGTGCCGATATCGCCGGCCAGGTTGTTGGCGGCGACGAAGGTCTTGTCCGAGGCGAGCTTGGTCGCGCCATAGAGGTTGATCGGGTTGCAGGCCTTGTCGGTGGAGAGCGCCACCACCCGCTTCACCCGGTTGGTCAGACTGGCCCAGACCACGTTCTCGGCCCCCAGCACATTGGTGTGGATGCATTCCGACGGGTTGTACTCGGCCGCCGGCACCTGTTTCAGCGCCGCGGCGTGGATAACGATATCGACGCCGCGCAAGGCGAGGGTCAGCCGCTCACGATCGCGCACGTCGCCAAGGAAGAAGCGCATCTTGGCGTAGGTCTCGGCCGGGAAGGCTTCGCGCAGCTCGGCCTGCATGTCGTACTGCTTCAGCTCATCGCGGGAGAAGACGATCAGCTTTTTCGGCGCGTATTCGGCCAGCGCGCGGTGCACGAAGCGGCGGCCGAACGAGCCGGTGCCGCCGGTGATCAGCACCACCTTGCCGTCCAGCACCTTGGCTTTCGGCGCAAAGGAGCGGGCTGAAACACCGCTGTCGGGCAAGGGCAACACCTCATAGGGCGAGCGAATCACTCGGCCCCCATCCTGGCCTAACCCGCCTTCCCCCGCACGCAGTTCGCAGAACGCCTCAACTGGCGAGGTTGTAGGCCCCGCCCTTTTCCAGCGAGCGCTTGAACGCCGGGCGGGCATGCAGCCGCGCCAGATAGGCGACCAGGTTGGGATAGGCGGCCAGCTTGCCGAAGGCGCGGGCCACCTCCATCACGAAACTGACCTGCAGGTCGGCGCCGGAGAACTCGCCCGTCAGATAGTCGCGCTCGCCCAGCGCGCCGGAGATGTAGCCCAGATGGTTGGCGATCTCGCTCTCGATGCGGGGCATGAGCGGCGCGGCCGCCTCACCCAGCCGCATGACATAGAGATTGATCATCAGGGGCAGCATGGCCGAGCCCTCGGCATAGTGCAGCCACTCATTATAGGCGACGTGTTCGTTGGACTTGGGGTCGGGCTGCAGTTTGCCGCCGCCGTGACGGTCGACGACATATTCGATGATGGCGCCGGACTCGGCGATCTTGATCGGGCCGTCCTCGATCACCGGCGACTTGCCCAACGGATGGACGGCCAGCAGCTCCGGCGGCGCCAGATTGGTGGTCGCATCGCGCTGATGGGGCACGATCTCATAGTCCAGCCCAAGCTCCTCCATCAGCCAGAGGATGCGCTGGGAGCGCGAATTGTTGAGGTGGTGAACCTTGAGCATGGCTGCGCCTTTCCGGCCTGATCGTTGGGTCTATCCGATCAGGCGCGGCGGGCGCGCGCAAGCGTGCCTCCGCGTCAGGGCAGGTCGCGCTTGGGCAGAGCGGCGATCTCCGAAGGCGTCAGTTTGTGGATGTTGCTGACTGGGCAGCGGTTGCGCATGCCAGTGTCGCGATAGACCACCGTGGCCTGGATGGCGCTGCAGATCCACGGATCGCCCGGGGTCGATTCCAGCCCGATGCCCTGCCGGAAGGTGAGGCTCGTGCAGTCGTTCATCAGATCGAGCCGATAGATGTCGCGAACACCGACGCGGATATAGAGCGTGCGATCGTCGGTCGCGTGGAAGCCATTGATATTGCGGGTGTAGAAGCACTGGTTGTCGCTTTTGGCGGGCGGCTGGGCGCTGACCGCCGGCGCCGAAAGAAGCGTGCCGGCCAGGAGCGCCGCCGATGCGGCGAGACGGAGACTTAGGTTTGCGATTGAATTGGACACGGGGGTTTCCTCTCCCTCTTCGAACGGCCGACCCTGAGGCTCTTAGGTGGGATCGACCACCTGAACCTTGGCTGAACGCCCGAGGCGGCGATTGCGTCGCACGGCGAACCGGCCCGGATGCACGATTTCCGCGAGCGGGGCCGGCAGGGGCGACGGCGCGCCCAGAACCAGGGCCGCGACATGCTCGGCCCGCAGCGGCGCGGCGCAGAATCCGCGCGAGCCGAGGCCGGAAAGGATGAACAGCCGCGGCGCCGCGAGCGGGCCGGCCAGGGGCAGGAAGTCTGGCGTCACGGCCCGCACGCCGGCCCGGCCGGTCATATCGGCCGCATCCAACCGCGCGGCGAGCCCGGGGAGGATCGTGGCCAGCAGATCGAGGTTGCGTCGATGGTCTTCGCTGCGCACGCCGTCATCGGCGTCGTCCCGGTCGTGGGTGGCGCCAAACAGCAGGCCCTGGCGCGTCGGGATGGCGTAGCCGCCGCCGATCACCGCCGCCGGCGGAGCCACGGCGGCCAGGCTGACCTGGCCCCGCAAGGCTGTGAGCGGGATGTCCGGGGCCAGGCGGGCGGCATTGAGCCCGCAGGCGAGGCAGACGATGTCGGCGCGGGCGATTTCGCGACCGTCGGCATCGATCAGCCGCCAGGCGCCGTCGGCCGCCTCGATAGTCTCCACGGCGCCGATGATGAGGTCGACGCCGTCCAGCCAAGCCTCCAGCACCGCCGCCGGCTCGACGACGCGGGCGTCGCGGAAGGCGAGGCCGCCGACCGCGCCCGGTTCGGCCAGGCGCGCGGCGGTCGCCGCCGGCGACAGACGATCGACGGCCGCGGCCTCGAAGAGGTCGCTGCGCGCAATGCGGTCGAACCGGCTGGGGTCCTTTGGTCCGACCTCGATCTGGTCGGCGCCGTTGGCGATCACCGCGCCGGGCGTCTGATCGTAGAGGTCGGCGGCCCGCGCCAGGGCCTGGGCGTAGAGCGCCCCGATCGGCCCGTCGCCCGCGTCGAGCCGCGGCATGACCAGGGCCGCGGTGTTGCCGGAGGCGCCCGCGCCCACGGCCGAAGCTTCGATCAGCCGCGGGTGAACGCCCAGGGCCCGGAAGGCCCGGGCCAGCGACGCGCCGGCGATCCCGCCGCCAATGATCGCCACACGCGGCTTGGGCGCCCCTGGACTTTGCGGCGCGGCGGGCGATCGCGCCTCCAGCCGCTCGCGCTTGGCGGCGAAGCCCGGCCGCTTCTCGACCTGGAAGCCCTGGGCTTCGAGGCCCCGCCGGACCGCGCCGGCGACAGTGAAGGTGGCGACCCGCGCGCCCGGCGCGGAGCGGCGTGCAACACCGGTCAGCACCTGCGGCCTCCACATCCCCGGATTGCGCGATGGCGAAAAGCCGTCGAGGAACCAGGCGTCGGCCTGGCCGGTCCAGGTCTCCAACGCCTCGGCGGCGTCCATCACCGCCAGATCGAGCGTCACACCGAGATCGGGGAAGGCGAGGCGATGGAAGCCGCGCGCGCGTCTCGGCCATGCCGCCAGCAGCCGATCCGCCAGGTCGGCGAGCTCGGGCCAGGGCGCCAGCGCGCGGCGGGCGTCGTGGGCCGGCATCGGGAAGGCCTCGACCGAGAAGATGTGCAGATGGCCGTCGTCCGGACGCGTGCGCCGCCACAGATCGATGAGCGCCAGGATGTTCAGGCCGGTCCCGAAGCCCAGCTCGCCGACCACGAAGCGGGATCGCCCGGCCCAGGCCCGCGGCTGGTCGCAGCCGCCCAGAAAGACCGACCGGGCCTCGGCCAGTCCGCCGGCGCTGGAATAGTAGACATCGTCGAACCGCGGCGAGCGGGGCGTGCCGTTCTCGTCCCAGACGACGGGCGATGGGTCAGGCATGGCGGGCGGGTCGCTCATCGGGCCAGACCCCGGACGCAAGAAAGGCCGCCCCTTGCGGGACGGCCCTTTGTACGCGTTGCGCTGAACTTAGCGCGAAGAGACTACTTGTTCGCCGGAGCTGCGGCGCTGGCGGCGGCCGCAGCGGACACGGCGGCCGAAGAGGCGGCCATGGCGGCGTCAGACGCTGCCGACGAAGCGGCCATGGCGCTCGAGGCGGCGGCCGACGCGTCAGACGCGGCGGCTTCAGCCGAAGCGGTCGCGTTGTCGGTGTTGTTGGCCGGGCCCTTGCAGGCCACGACGGAAAGAGCGGCGACGGCGGCGCCGGCGACGAGGATCTTACGAAGAACTTCGGAGGTCATTGTCCCTGGTCCCCTAGAAGGAGGTTGCTGCGCCGGTCGGCAAGACGCCCTTACGACCACCGACTTTTTACAGTCGACGTCCGTAGCGACGGCTGGCATGCGCTAAAGCTGATTATGCCGTCATATGAGCGAAGGGCAAGCGCCAAGTTCACGACAGCGTGATCAAACTCGAGTCTTAACCTTCCGCCGGGATGGCGCCGAGGGTTTCTTCGAGCTCCAGGAAGCTCGGTTGCGAGGGCGAAGGTACGCTGCCGCGGCCGATCTCGACCGAAATCTGCGCCGCATTGCCATGCAGGTGGGCGACCAGCACCGACTGGATGATTCGGTAGAAGGAACTCTCCTCCTCGGTGATGTCCTTCATCCGCGCGGCCATCGGCCCGACCATGCCGTAGGCCAGGAAGACGCCGAGGAAGGTGCCGACCAGGGCGCCGCCGATCATCATGCCGAGGATTTCCGGCGGCTCGGTGATGGCGCCCATGGTCTTGATGACGCCGAGAACCGCCGCGACGATACCCAGAGCCGGCAAGGCGTCGGCCAGGTTCGACATCGCGTGCGATGGAGCCAACGCCTCGTGATGATGCTTTTCCAGCTGTTTTTCCATCGCGTCCTCGACCTGATGCGGGTCCTCGAGGTTCATCGTCATCATGCGCAGGGTGTCGCAGATGAAATCGATCGCGAAATGGTCCTTCATCAGGTTGGGATAGCGGGAAAAGATCGTGCTCTCGCCCGGCTTTTCGATATGGCTTTCCAGCGCGATGACACCTTTGGACTTCATGGTCTTGGTCAAGAGGAAGAGCAGGCTGAGCAGGTCCTTATAGTCCTGCGCCTTCCACTTCGGTCCCTTGAACACCTTGATGAGACCGCCGCCGGTGGCCTTGATCGTGGTCATCGAGTTGGAGATCAGGAAGGCCGCCGCGCCCGCGCCACCGATCGCCATCAACTCATGAGGCAACGCCTCCAGCACCACGGCGATCTTGCCGCCGGAGATGACGAAGCTGCCGAACACCATGACGAACAGAAGCACGATGCCGATGATCTGAAACAAGGCTTGGTCCCCGCCGCCGCCGCTTGAACCGGATCGTCGTCGTTAATGCTTAATTCCGCGTTTGCATTGGGTTTGCGCCTTGGCGTTGCGAGGTTCGCGTTCCCGCCGGCATGTCGATAGGTTCGCGCCCGATGCCCGCCCCCCTCGTCCTTGGCCTCTCCGAGCGCCGCCGCGCATTTGCGATCGTCTTCACCGTGCTGTTGAGCAGCGGCGCCGGCAATACCGCGCTGCAATCGGTGCTGCCGGCCATCGGCCGCTCGCTTCACATCCCCGATATCCTGGTCGGCAGCATCTTTTCGCTTTCGGCCCTGCTCTGGGCGCTGGCGACGCCGCTCTGGGCCAAGACCTCCGACCGCCATGGCCGCAAGCCCTTGATCGTGCTGGGAACTGTCGGTTTCGCGGTCTCCATGCTGGGCATGGGGCTGGTGGTGCTGGCCGGGCTCGATGGGCTGCTGACGCCGATCCTGGTCTTTGTCGGCATGCTGTTGACCCGCGCCATCTTCGGCTTTTTCGGCTCGGCCTCCAGTCCGGCGTCCCAGGCCCATGTCGCTGACCATACCAAACCGGCCGAGCGCACCAACGCCATGGCCGTCATGGCCTCGGCCGGTGGGCTGGGCACCATATTGGGACCCGCGGTCGCGCCGCTGTTCGTCCTGCCACTGGTCGGGCTGGCCGGGCCGATGTTCGCCTTTTCCCTGTTTGGCGTGGTCCTTTTGGCGATGATTGTGCGCGGCCTGCCGGGCGCGAGTCTGGGTGGACTTGGCCGCTCGCGAATCACCGCGCCCAAGCCCGAGGGGCCGCCTTTGCGCTGGCGCGACCCGCGCGTCGCGCCCTTCATCGTCTTCGGCTTCGTCCTGGCCTCGGCCCAAGTGATGGGCGGCCAGATCCTGGGCTTTCTGGTGATCGACAAGCTGCACATCGCGCCGATCCGCGCCCAGCCCTACATCGCCGCGGCCATGATGGCCGGCGCGGTGGCGAGCCTCTCGGCCCAGTGGGGTGTGATCCGCTTCTTTCGCATGAGCCCCAGGCTGCTGCTGCGCTGGGGGGCGGGCCTGGCCGCCCTTGGCAGCCTGATGATGGGCCTCGCGCCGAACTTCACCATGGTCATCGCGGCCTTCGCCTTGACCAGCCTGGGCTTCAGCCTGGCGCGGCCGGGCTTCACCGCCGGCGCATCCCTGGCGGTGGAATCCGACGAGCAGGGCGCGGTCGCCGGCGCGATCAGCTCGATCACCGGCGCTTCGAGCATCTTCGGACCCACCTTTGGGCTGGCCCTCTATGGCCTTGGCCACGCCCTGCCCTTTTACCTGAACGCCGCGGTTCTGATCGCGCTCGTCATCTATGCCGGGCGCCACCAGGTGCTACGGCGGGCCGGCGAGCGCACCTGACGCCGCGCTAGCGGCCGGCGGCTTCCGCCACCAGCCGGCCAGCCAAGTGTGGGGTGAGGTAGCCGTCGGCGGGCAGGCCCTTGGCCTTCTGCCAGGCCCGCAGCGCGATGCGCGTCTTCAGGCCCACCTGGCCGTCGGCCGTTCCGGACTCATAGCCCAGCTTGGTCAGCGCCGCCTGGGCGCCGACCCGATCGGCGATGGACAGCGGCAGCTCGTGCGGCCAGGGCGCCGTCACCCCCGACCGCCCGGCGATGCGGTCGGCCAGCAGGCCTACGCCAAGGGCATAGGCGAGCGCGTTATTGTACTTGCGGATGATGAAATGGTTCGGAAAGGCCAGGAAGGCCGGACCCGCGGCGCCGGCCGGCAACAGCAGCACCGCCTCGGGAGCGTGCTCGCCGAAGCTGTCGCCAACCGCCGGCTTCAGACCCAGCGCGACCCATTCGGCCGTGGGCCGCGCGGGGCCTTCCGCCAGGCCATAGTCGAACCTCTCCGGCAGGCGGGCCTCGCGTTGCCAGGCCTCGCCGCGCCGCCAGCCGGCCTTGGCCAGCAGGTTGGCCGCCGAGGCCAGCGCATCCTCGGCCGAGCCCCACACGTCCGGCCGCCCGCCGCCGTGCACGTCCACCGCATCCTCGAGATAGGCGGCGGGCTCGAGCTGGGTCTGGCCCATGGCCCCGGCCCAGGACCCCTTCAGCTGCGCCCGCGTGGCCTCGCCAGAGGCGATGATGTGGATGACCGCGTCGATCTGCTGCTCGGCCCAGTCGCGCCGGCGGCCGTTCGCCGCCAGGCTGGCCACCGAGCGCAGCACGTCGAAATCGCCCTGACCGGCGCCGAACGAGGACTCCACCGACCAGATGGCGACCAGGACTTCCGACGGCGTGCCGTAATGGGTCTCAATGCCGGAAAGCCAGGGCGCGCCGGCGCGTCGGGCCTTGCCGGCGTTCACCCGCCCGTCGCCGGTCAGCCCGGTGACATAGTCGCTGATCGGCCGGGAGAATTCAGGCTGTTGGCTGTCCAGCGCCACCACCCTCGCATCGAGTGTCAGGCCCTGGAACTCGCGGGTCAGGATCCCGCGCGGAAGCCCGGCCAGCGACGCCCGCTCGATATAGTCCGAGCGCCAGGTTTCGAAGGCGGCCTCGTCGATCAGTCCGGGGGCCTGGGCGGCGGCGAAGCCCGCCGGCGCGGCGAGGGCGGTAAGGCTGGCGGCGAGAAAGAGGCGGCGATGCATGTGGCGAGCTTGCCGGGCGTCGGCGGCGCATTCAAGGCCGCGTCTGGACAGGAAACCATCGAGCAGCCTTAAGCGTGGGCGAAGTTTGACTTTTCAACGCCTTCGACCTATATGCGCCCGCTCATTTCCGCCGCCCTATTCCTTACGAGACTTGCGCCATGAAGGTCAGAAGTTCGCTGAAGTCGCTGAAGACCCGTCATCGCGACTGCAAGCTCGTGCGCCGCAAGGGCCGCGTCTACGTCATCAACAAGACCAACCCGCGCTTCAAGGCCCGCCAGGGTTAAGCGCCGAGGGCGACGCGGTCGCCCTTCGAAAGGTTCGTTCTCAAGCGCCCTTGGCCAAGCGCGCGCCGGCCGTTAGGTTCGGCGACGTTTTGTCCTCAAGCTTTGCGAGCGTTCCCGGTCATGGCCGACGATTCCTCTTCAATCGAAATCTTGAACAGCACCGCCCAAGGGCGGCTGAAAACCCTGGTCGAGCGCATAGAGCGGCTCGAGGAGGACAAGGCGGCCGTCTCGGGCGACCTCAAGGAGGTTTATCTCGAGGCCAAGGGCGAAGGGTTCGACGTCAAGATCCTGCGCAAGGTCGTGCGCCTGCGCAAACAGGACAAGGCCAAGCGCCAGGAGGAAGAAGCCCTGGTCGACCTCTATCTGTCGGCGATCGGAGGCCTATGAAGCGATCGCGTCCAGACGCCCGCGATCAGGCCAAGCGCGCCGCTCTGAACGCCCTGAAGCGCGCCCGCCGCGCCGCGGCCCAAACCGGCGCCAAGCTCAGCGACTGGGAGGGCGAATTTCTGGGTTCGGTGGAGGACCGCATCAAGACCTATGGCCGCGCCTTCGCCGACCCGGAAAAGGGCGCGCCCGGCCAAAGCCTGTCGATGCTTCAGCATGTGAAGCTCAAGGAAATCACCGTGAAGGCCAAGGGCGGCGGCCGGGCCCCGACCCGCAAGCCTTTTTCAGCGAAGCGAGGCCTTCGCCAAGGCCCGGCCCGAGGCGCCGACCGGTGAGCGGCCCAGTCCGGCCCATTCTGCCGGTGATCCTTTGCGGCGGCGCCGGCACCCGGCTGTGGCCAGTCTCCACCGAGGCCGCACCCAAGCCGTTTCACGCGCTGTTGTCCGACAAAAGCCTTTTCCAGATGACGGTGGCGCGCATCGCGGGCCATGGCGAGGATGGATTCCTGGCCCCGATGATCGTCTGTGGGCGGACCCATCGGTCCCTGGTCGAAGCCCAGCTGGAAGCGATCGGCGTCGAGGCGGCGCTGCTGGTGCTGGAGCCCTGCGGTCGCGGCACCGCGCCGATCGCGGCGATCGCGGCGGCCTTGGTCGCCGAGCGTTGGCCCGACGCTGTGGTGCTTCTGCTCTCCGCCGATCATATGATCACGGACGAGGCGGAGTTTCGCCGCACGATCAGGCGCGGCGCGGCCATCGCCGACGACTGGATCGTCACCCTTGGCGTCGCGCCGACACGGCCGGAGACTGGCTACGGCTATATCCGGCGCGGCGCGCGGCTGGCTGACGAGCTCTACGCGGTCGACCGCTTCGTCGAAAAGCCTGATCTCGCCACCGCCCAGGGCTTCGTCGCGGACGGCGAACACAGCTGGAACGCCGGTGTTTTCCTGTTCCGGCCAGAGCTGCTGCTGGATGAGCTCAAGGCGGCGCGTCCGGACATCGCGCAAGCCGCCATCGCCGCCGTGCCGGCGCAAACCGGCGGCGGTCTGGTCGAGCTCGACGAGGGGCGCTTCCACGCCTGCCCCGCCGAATCGATCGATCGGGCGGTGATGGAGAAGACGACGCGCGCGGCGGTGGCGATCTGTGACTTCGAATGGGCGGACATCGGCGCCTGGAGCGAGGTCTGGCGGCTGTCGCGTCTCGATGCGGCCGAAAACGCCCTGCGCGGCGATGTGAGCGTGGTCGATACAAGCGGCAGCCTGGTCTGGTCCGACGGGCCAAGGGTCGCGGCGATCGGGGTCAGCGACCTGGTCATCGTGGCGACCCGTGAGGCGGTGCTGGTGGTGCCGCGGGCCCGCGCCCAGGAGGTTCGCGCCGTCGCCGAAAGCGCGGCCCGGCACGGCCCCGGCGCCGGCTAGGGCCCCGGCCGCGCATGCAACGGTCCCTCGTGCAAACGGCCGCCGCCGGCAAGGCCTGGCTGATCGAGGCGATGCTGCCGCTGTGGAGCACGGCTGGGTTCGACGAGCGCACGGGCCAGTTCGTCGAGGCCCTGACGCTGGCGGGCGGGCCCCTGCCCCTGCCGCGCCGGACCCTGGTGCAGGCGCGGCAGATGTTCGTCGTCTGCGCTGGCGGGCGGCTCGGCTGGGCGGGGCCCTGGCGGGAGCGCGCCAGTGCGGCGGGCGAGGTGCTGCTGGCGCGCGGCCGGTCGGACGCCGGGGACTGGATCTATAGTTTCGACACGGACGGGGCGGCGGCCGAGACGCGCGGCGATCTCTACACCCAGGCCTTCGTCATATTCGGCCTGGCCGAAGCCGGACGCGCGCTTGGCCGCGCGGACTTCATCGCCGCGGCCCAGGCGACGTGCGCGCGGCTCGAGACCGGCTGGGCGGATCCCGCGGGCGGTTTCTTCGAGGGCGAGATCGCCCCCCACCCCGGCCGGCAAAATCCGCACATGCATCTGCTGGAAGCGTTTCTGGCCCTGCATGCCGCCACCGGCGACGCCGCCGATCTGGCGCGCGCCGAACGTATGGCGGCGCTGTTCATGAGCCGTCTGTTGACCGCGCCGGACTATGTTCCCGAGGAATTCGACGCGGGCTGGCGGCTTATAGCCTCAGGCGGCGCCGCGCCTGGGCACCAGTTCGAGTGGGCCTGGCTGCTCGGTCAGCTGCAGCGGGCGGGCGGGACGGACCGGTCAGCGACGGTCAGGGCCCTTGTGGCCTACGGTGAACGATACGGCATCGACGAGGCTGGCTTCGCGGTCGATGAAATCTGGCCAGACGGCGCGGTAAAGAGCGCCTCGGCGCGGCTGTGGCCGCAGGCGGAGCGGCTGAAGGCGGCGCTGATGCGCCCGGGCGACGACGGGATGGCCTTGGCGGCCGCCCATCAGGCGGCGGCCGCGCTCAACGTCTATCTGGACGTTCCGAAACCAGGAACCTGGCGGGACGTACGGCTGGCGGACGGCGGCGGCTGGACCGACGGACCCGCGCCCGCCTCCAGCGCCTACCATATCGTCAGCGCCCTGCAGGTCCTGATCGAGACCGCCGAGGCTCGCCGATAGCCGGGCTATTTGGCGCCGCTGAAGCGGACGTCGAGAATGCCGTTCCAGGGAATGGTCGCAATGGTCAGGACGGGGCCCTTCGGATCCTTGGTGGCGTTGGAGTCGCGGTAGAGCATGTTCACCGCCAGCGGTTCGTCGGTGAGAACATTGATCACGCACTGGACGTGAAAGGTTCTGGATCCGCTCGACCAGGCCGCATGATTGGTCGCCTGGGCGCATTGCCAGGTCCGGCCGCCGATGATGATCTCCTGCAGAGCGCCGGCGGCGGTCGCGGTCGAGGTGCCCGACGCATCAACCAGGTATCGACCCGCGGTCTTGGCGGGAATGACGCATTGGGCCTGGTTCGGATTGAGCACCCTGCAGTCGGCCGGCCCAATGGCCGGATGACCATAGCCGGGAAAGCCGGGCATGGGCGCGGACGGCGCCGGCGCTTGAGCCAGAACGGGGCCGGTCACGAGCGCCGCGGCCAGGGCGGCGGCGGTGGCGAAGGTTGATTTCATCGACAGCTGATCCTCGTCAGTCGGAATTGGCGCTCGCCGCCCGTCGAGGGCCGCTCCGCGCGGGCAATCTCTAACAGAATCGCGCGCTTCCGCCAGCATGACCGGCGGCCGGGCCTTGCCAGCTCTGGCGAAGGACTCATCGCCAAGGACGCCAGGAAGAGCGGCGGGCCGTCGGTTTGCAGAACTGGAATGCGCGCCTAGGGCGCGCGATCGATATCGGTCGCCCGCGCCTTCGCCTTGGCGTCCTTGGCGAACTTGGCAGTCAGACCTGAGCCTGCCTCTGCCTTCGTATTCGACCACTAAGGGCACGAACGGGTAGCGGCGGGGCCTGCGAGAGCCTGGCTCCACATTGCGGCTTCACGTTCGTGCTGTTCGTGTTTTTCGTGGTTCAAATCTTCCTTGGCCTGAGCTGCAGACACAAAGAAGCGGGCCGGTCTTGCGACCGGCCCGCGCCTTGAGTGCTTAGCTGCCGTCCCGATCGTTAGAAGTTGATCGAGATGGTCGAGCGGCGGTTGAGCGGTTCCTTGACGCCATCGGGGGTCTGGACGGCGAGATCGGTCTTGCCCTTCCAGTCGACCTTCAGGACGGTCTGGTTGACGCCCTGGCCGA
>ODAK010004542.1_pt1 | contig 14171 bp, 8 predicted proteins | sample 1539591 | NCBI WGS metagenome assembly ODAK01 (sample SAMEA3539303, study PRJEB22396) | soil metagenome | biome: tundra; feature: field; material: soil | place: USA | collected 2010-05 | depth 0.15 m | reverse complement strand
TCCGGGATGCGGGTGCGGATTGCGACAAATATGAGGCTCGAATACTCCTGGGCAAGCGGCAGGAAGAGAACTGGATCCTGCACTGTCGTTTGCGGGTTGTAATAGGTGTAGTCGTGCACAACGCCTACGATCTGCCTTGCCTTATCGCCTACCATTACGCTGTGACCGATGGCATCGCCTTTGGTCCAATAGCGTCGCGCCATGCTCTCGTTGATGACCGCGACGTTAGGTGACGCAGCATTGTCATGCACATTGAACTCGCGGCCTTGCTGCAGCGGGATGCGCATCGTGTGAAAGAAATCGGGCCCCTCCAAGTCTGTTACCACCGCCATCTCCTCACCCTTCGCCGGTACATACCCTGGAATGCTGAAGTCCCGTGTATTTCCAGAGCCCATATCACCCATGGGCAGGTGCGAAGTGAGTGTGGCGCCAATGACGCCGGGCCCGTTGCGGAGCCGATCAAGGAGAGCCGCCTGAAATGCCAGGCCGCGCTCGCTCTTATATCCCGAGCGTGAAAGATCGAAGCTCGCGGTCACACAGTCAGCTCGATTGAAACCGGTATCGAGCGTGACGATTTTGAACGCCGTGCGCGTGAGGAGCCCACAGCAAACCAGCACGACAAAGCAAATGCCCAGTTGCAGGCCGAGGAGGATGCGTTGTCCTAGCCTGTTACGCGAGCCGCCGGCAACGGACGCTCCCCCTTCGTGCAGCGCCTCATTCTGCGAGACTCGCAGGGATTGACGCACCGGGTACATGCCGCAGGCCAGTGTGACCACAGAAGCAATACCAATAACAAAAAGCAGAATGCGCGCGTCGCTGTGCAGGTTGAATGCCATGGAGAATCCAAAGTTGGGCAGCAGCACATAAAGCGCTTTTGATAGTCCGGTGCTGGCGCCCCATCCTGCTAATGCGCCCATCGCGGCCAAGAGCCCGGTCTCAGTCAGGACTTGCGCAGCAATGTTGGTTGGCGAGGCTCCAAGAGTAGTTCTGATGGCAACTTCCCGCCGCCGGCGTGCCGCATGTTGTCCCAATAGCGACGCGATGTTGATGCAAACCAGCACCATGAGAAGAACGGACGCTCCGAAGAGCACGGGCAACTGCTCGCCAATGATGCCAAAGAGTCCTCGCTGAAAATGCGCGGAGTCGCCCAGGTTCAGATCCCATCCGTTGTATTTGCTGTCGTGCTGCTGGCTCGCAAAGGTGCGGGCAAGCGTGTGCACCTCGGCCGCCGCAACTGAATCCTGGACGCCGGGACGAAGACGAACAACTACTTGCAGACCGTAATGAAGAAGCGGATCGGGCGGTGAATCAGCGGAGAGATCGCGCAAGCTTGAGAGCGGCAGCCATGCCGACTCCGCAATGCCGCCAAAGATTCCTGCGAACTCTTCGGGTGCTACGCCCACGATCGTGAATGCATGGCCATTGATTGAAATAGAGCGTCCCGCCACATTGGGGTCGGCACCAAATCGCTCGCGCCAAAGAGCATTGGAAAGCACGACCTCATTGCTTGCGCCATAGGATCGGTCGTTGACGCCAGGAAGAAAGAATCGGCCAATCCGCGGCTTCAAACCAAGTAGTTGGAAATAGCTCGACGAAACGATTCCCGCGGAAATGGCCTGGGGCTGCATGCCGGCTGAGGTCAGATTCACGAGGTCGATGGAAAAGGCGGCCGCATTTTCAATGGAGCGGCCCTGTTCGCGCAGGTAGCGATATTGATCGTAATGCACCGAATAGCCATTGCTACCGAGCACCGTTGCATCGACAAAACGAAGCGAGCGCGGCGACACCACATGCGGCCAGGGATCGTAAAGGACCGCCTTCGTCCATGTGGCCACTGTGGTCAAAGCGGCGATGCCCAAAGCCAGCGTAAGGACTGCCGTCACCGTGAATCCCGTCGACTTGTGTAACTGGCGAAGCGCGAAACGAAGGTTCCGAGCCGAGTTTTCGAGCATCTTGTTCATCGTGTTTCTCTCGTGGTCTTAAAAGACTTCACTCATTCGATCCGCGCCGTGCAAATTTGACGGCTATTCGTCTCGCAATGCCTGCATCGGTTCAATTGACGCAGCGCGGCGCGCAGGTATGACGGATGCCGCGAGCGCCAGCGCGAAGATGGAGAGCGCAGCCAACACAAGCACGTACGGATCAAGAGGGTTGACCTGGAACAGGAGCGAGCGCATCAGGCGCGTGGCAAACACGGCCGCCACGGCTCCAATGGCGCAGCCTGCAATACCGAGTTTGGCGCCGGATGCGACCACAATCCCAACGATGGTGGATCGCTGCGAGCCGAGAGCGAGGCGAATCGCCATTTCCTGCGTGCGCAAGGCCGCGGAAAAGGCAATGACACTATAGATGCCGAGCAGAGCCAGCAGCACGGCCGCCGTGGCAAAGCTGGAGATGAGCACGGTATTAAAGCGGCGCGACGCTTCGCCTTCTTCGATCACCTTGTCCATGGACTCGACGTGGGTGAGCGCAAGCTGCGGATCGATGGAGCGCACGGTAGAGATCAAGGCGCTCGCCATTTGCTCGGGGGGCAGCATGGTACGCAGCACAATGACGCCGCCATTGCCATCGAGCGTCCCCGGAGGCACCAACGAGCCAAAAGAACTACTACCCTGACTGACTGGCTGGTAGATTTGCTCACGGGTCGGTGCGTCGGCTCCGTTCTGCTTGATGTCGCTGATCTCCCCCACGACGGTCATCCACGGCGTAGGCGATTCAGGCAGGCCCCAGCGCACGCGTTTGCCGATCGGGTCCTGACCAGGCCAGTAGTGTTGGGCCATTGTGTGATTCACAATGATTACCAGTGGCGATCGAGTCTGGTCCGCAGTAGTAAATTCGCGCCCCCGCAGCAATGGAATGCCCGCTGCCTCAAAATAATTGCCGAGCAGATAGGACGGCCACGCGAGACTTAGATCCGCGCCCTTGGGCGGAACATAACCCTCCACAACGAATACAGTGCTCGAATTATTCCCGCCCGAAGGCAGTTGTGAGGTAACGCCAACTGATTTGATGCCAGGCAAACTCTGCAGCTTGTCGAGAAGCGTGTTGTTGAACGAGTCCACTGACGCCTGCGTGGAATATTGGCGTTGGGGCAGGTTGTACGAGGCAGTCAATGTGTGATCTGTGCGGAAGCCCAGGTCGACGGAGCGCAGCTTGTCAAAACTCCGCAGGAGTAATCCCGCCGATGTGAGCAAAACGAGGGCAACCGCGATCTCTGCAATTACCAGGATCGAGCGCAGGCGTGCGTGGCCGGCGCCGGCGGTGCCAGTGCGTCCACCCTCTTTCAAGGCGTCATTGACGCCGGTGCGCGCGGCGGACCAAGCCGGAAGAAGTCCGCACAAGAACCCCGTGATCACGGCAAGCAGGAGAGCGAACGCCATGACTTTCCAATCGAGCCCGATCGAGCTGACTCGCGGAAGCGTCTCCGGCAGAAAGCTGACACCCACGCGCAGCGCGACGGCCGCAAGGCTAAGCCCCAGCAGTCCGCCTGCAATGCTGAGAGCAAGAGCTTCGATCAGGTTCTGGCGAATTACTGCCATTGAATTTGCGCCCAGCGCGAGACGCACAGCGATTTCGCGGCGGCGGCGAATGACCCTCACGAGCAACAAGCTGGCGAGATTGACGCATGCAATGAACAGTACGACGGCGACGGCCAGGAAAAGCGTGCGCACCAGCGGGCGGGCCTGTTCGACAGTGTATTCCTGCAGAGACTTCACCACCGGCTGGATACGCAGGCTGGACATGAATCCGGGAAACGCGCGCATGATCTCCTGCGCGACGGGCACCGCGTCCTGCTGTGCCTGTGCGGCAGTCACTCCAGGCTTGAGCCGCCCCACCATCTGAAAATTCCACGAGCCAGCGCCCTCTTGCGGCGTGAGGCTCAAGGGAACCCAGAGGTCGCTGCGGTTCAGTTGGCCGGGAACCAGCGGAAACTCGAAATCACGCGGCATAACGCCAATGATTTCGTAGGGCTTGCGATCGAGGAGTATTTTCTGCCCAAGAATATTGTCCGCGCCGTGAAAGCGGCTGTGCCACATCTGATAACTGATGACGGCTACCTGTTGGCTGGTTTCGTCTTCTCTCTGCGTGAATCCGCGACCCATCAACGGCGCAACGCCAAGCACCGGGAAGATGCTCCCGGTAAGTCGGGACCCATTGATCTGCGCGGGCTCGCCTACGCCAGAGAGTTCATACCCGCTTTGCTGATACGCGCCCAAAGCGGCGAATCCACGCGTATCCTGCATGTAGGTACGGATCTCCGGGGCTGTCACGCCAGAGATTCCGCCGTTGTCGCTGCCTGTGCCTTCGACGACGTCGCCGAGCGTGACCAGCCTATCCTGCTGTGGAAACGGCAGGGGGCGGAGGAGCACGCCTTCAACGATAGAGAAAATGGCAGTCGTGGCGCCGATGCCGAAGGCCAGCGTAAGCACCGCCGTCAGGGTAAACCCCGGCGTCTTGCGCAGTTGGCGCAATGCAAAGCGAAGATCCTGAAGCATGGTTACGCCTCCACTTCTTCAGTAAGCTTCTTGAGCTCGTCCTCCGAGACTACCTTTCCGTCGAACAGGTGCACTTCGCGCTCGGCATGCTTGGCAAAGCGCGGATCGTGCGTCACCATGCAGATGGTGGAACCCTCGCGGTGCAGGTCGGCGAGCAGGTGCATCACAGCTTCGCCGTTCTTTGAGTCGAGGTTGCCGGTAGGCTCGTCGGCCAGGAGGATGGAGGGAGAGCCAGCCAACGCACGTGCGACCGCCACGCGCTGCTGTTGACCGCCGGAGAGTTGCGCCGGATAGTGCCGCATGCGATGCGCCATGTTGACGCGTTCCAATGCTTCCTTAACGCGCTTCTTGCGCTCCGCCGAAGGCATGCCGGCACGGTAGGTGAGCGGCAGCTCGACGTTCTCCTCAACAGTGAGATCGCCGATGAGATTGAAGCTCTGAAAGATGAAGCCGATCTCCTGGTTGCGGATGCGAGAGCGCTCGCTGAAGCTGAGGTTCTCGACCGGCTGGTTGTTCAGCAGGTAGCGGCCGCCCGTGGGCGTGTCAAGCAAGCCCAGGATGGACAGTAGCGTGGATTTGCCGCAGCCCGACGGCCCGGACATGGCCAGGTATTCGCCCCGCGAAATGGTGAGGTGAATGCCCGAGAGCGCATGGGTCTCCACTTCGTCGGTGTAGAAGACCTTGGTCAGGTCTTCGATTTCAATCAGCTTGCCGTTGGATGCCATCCTGTCCCCCTTTTCCTGTTGTCAGTGTTCAGTTGTCAGTAACCACCAAGAATCTCTTTGGCTGTCACACGGTGCCTACTCCAACCGGACGCGATCGACGCTGTCGTAACGCGACATGTCGGAGAGAATCACTGTGTCGCTTTCCTTGAGCCCTTCGAGCACCTGGATCTCATTAACCGATGCGCGGCCCACTTTTACTGGAACGCGCGTTGCACCTTTGCCATCAGGATCGACCTTGAAAAGACTCAGCGTGGAGTTCTCGTTGCCAAGCGCCGGCCGGCCCACGCGGAGCACGTCCGTCATTCGTTCGAGGTCGATGGTCCCCTCGACGCTCAGGTCGGGCCGAGCACCCTGCGGCAAAGGCCCTAATAGCTCTACGTCAACGGTGACCGTTCCGTTCTGTACTGCGGGATCAATTCGCGTAACCCGGCCAGGAATTACGCCATTATGGGTGTCGATCGACGCCGGCTGGCCGATCTGTACGTCGCGCGCCTGCGTTTCAGCAATCTTCAGGGCTGCCTTGAGTTTGTCGCGCTGAATCACCTCGTTAACCGAGGTTCCGGTGGCCACGTGTTCGCCCACCTGCAGCGGAGTAGCCAGCGGCGCGAGCGTCCCGGAGATTCCTGCCCTCACTTCCAGCGCCTGGGATTGCTTCTGATAAAGGTTGAGCAAGGCCTTTGCCTGATCGACCTTGGTCTGGGAGGAGGCAAGCTGAACTTCAATGGCCTTCTGATTCACGTCGAGCTGTTCCTGGCTGAGCTGGTGTTGCGTGGTCAGCTGGTCAGCGGTGTTCTTTGACTTGGTATAGGCGAGGCCTGAAATCACGCCAAGGTCGAAGAGCGCCTTGTCGGTCTGGGCCTGCAACTGGTCTTGCGTGTAGTTCGAATTGACCTCGGCGGCCGCGGTCTTCTTGTCCATCAAAGTGCTTTGGAGCGTGGCCTGAAGGCTCTTGTAGTCGGCCTGCGCGGCTTTCAGTGCCAACTGCGCATTCAGCAATAGTTGGTCAAGTTGAGGATCGGCCAGATTCAGAAGGACGGTATCCGGAGTGACCTCCGTGCCCGGCAAAACGCGGATACGGACGACGGTCGCGTCGGTCTGCGCTGGAATCAGCTCAATACTGTCTTCTCGGGGAACGAGCGAACCCGTCGAGGCACGGACCTGGCGGATCATCGGGCCGCGTTTGACGGTGTCCGTCCAGATGGTGGAGCGATCCACGGTGGGCGCGGCCGGTTTGAGCCGGTACACGGCAACAGCAGCAACGGCAACGATCACTGCCGCCACGCCAGCCCAAATCACCAGGCGGCGCTGCTTCTTTTCCTTCAAGTCTGGGCGTGCGATATCCATCACACTCTAGATACTGCATTTGACCTGCCAGAAGTTCCCTGCACGCTCTTCGCTGAAAACAAAGGTGTTCAACGGGAAAGAAGGCGTGGAGGCGGAATGTGATGTGACCGGTTGCGGGGTAGGGTGTCCGATTTCGGACACTCAGGGAAGGACTTTACACCCTGAAAATTGGGGCGGAAAGGGTCTCCTTTCAGAGGCTCTCAACAGCCAAGGCAACCGCATTTCCGCCGCCCAAGCAGAGAGCGGCAATTCCCTTCGATTTGCCATAGCGCCGCATCGCGTAGAGTAGCGTAACCAAAACGCGTGCTCCACTGGCGCCAATGGGATGGCCGATCGCAACCGCTCCCCCGTGGACGTTCACTCGGGCTGGATCGAGGCCCAGCTCCCTGAGGACCACCAGGGCCTGCACGCTGAAAGCTTCATTCAGTTCGAAAAGCTCGACATCGCCCAGCGCCCAGCCTGCTTTCGCAGCGACTTTACGCACGGCATCGATGGGCGCAAGACTGAACCACTCCGGCTCGCGGCCGCTCGTAGCCTGTGCGCGAATGAGAGCCATTGGCTTGAGATCCAATTCCCTTGCCCGTTCGGCGCTGGTAACGACGAGGGCCGCGGCTCCGTCGCTCACGCCCGGCGCATTACCCGCGGTCACGGTGCCGCCCTCTTTGAAAGCGGGCTTGAGGCGGGCGAGAACATCGACGTTGGTCTCAGGGCGGATTGCCTCGTCGGCATCGAAGATACGAGGGCTCTCGCCCTTGCGGGGATTCGGAATCTCGACCGGCAGAATCTCATCGCGAAATACGCCCTGTGTGGTCGCAGCAGCAGCCCGACTGTGCGATTCGGCGGCGAAGGCATCCTGTTCCTCGCGCGTGATGCCATACTTGGCGGCAACCATCTCCGCAGCCGCGCCCATGTGGAAGTTGTTATACACATCCCAGAGGCCGTCCTGGATCATTGAGTCGACCAGCGCGCCATTGCCAATGCGGTAGCCGCCCCTGGCCTGAGGCAGGAGATACGGCGCGTTGGTCATCGACTCCATGCCGCCGGCAACAACGATATCTACGTCGCCCGTCTGAATGCCTTGCGCGGCAAGGGAAACGGCCTTGAGCCCGGATCCGCAAACTTTGTTGATGGTAAGCGCGCCAACTTCCGGCGGCAGGCCGCCAAAGATCGCTGCCTGGCGGGATGGATTCTGGCCAAGACCGGCCTGAATGACACAGCCCATGATGCACTCATCGACCTGGGCGGCGTCGAGGCCCCCCCGGCGCACCGCCTCGCGCACCACCAGCGCGCCCAGTTGGGGCGCGGAAAACGGCTGCAAAGAACCCTGAAATTTGCCCACCGGGGTTCGCACTCCCGAAACGATCACGGCCTCGTTCATGCCCGATGCTCCGATGGCTTGGATGAATGCACTTTTCGATTAGATGCGCCCGGCAGCGCGCAGTTCCGCGATCTCGGCATCATCGAAGACGCGCGAGCGGATGAGGAACCGGAGACCCTCCGGCCCATCGAGCGAAAACATGCCGCCGCGACCCGGGACCACGTCGAGAATCAGTTGCGTGTGCTTCCAATACTCAAACTGGCTGCGGCTCATGTAAAACGGCTCGCCATCCACCTCGCCCAATTGCACATCCGAATCGCCAATGAGGAACTCGCCGCGCGGATAGCACATCGGGGAGCTGCCATCGCAGCAGCCCCCCGACTGATGAAACATCAGCGAACCATGCTTTTCGCGCAGGACCCGGGTCAGATGGATTGCCAGATCGGTTGCCAACACCTGCTGCGGTAACTCCGGCATAACTCCATCCTTTGGTTAAAAGAAGCCAAGCTTCTTGGGGCTGTAACTCACCAACAAGTTCTTCGTTTGCTGATAGTGATCGAGCATCATGCTGTGCGTCTCGCGACCTATGCCCGATTGCTTGTATCCGCCGAACGCCGCATGCGCTGGGTAAGCGTGATAACAGTTGATCCACACGCGTCCAGCCTGGATGCCGCGCCCCAAACGATGGCAACGGTTGATATCACGGGTCCACAAACCGGCGCCCAAGCCATACAGCGTGTCGTTGGCGATTTCGAGCGCGTCCGATTCGTTCTTGAACGTAGTTACAGAGACGACCGGTCCGAAGATCTCTTCCTGAAAGATGCGCATGCGGTTATGGCCGCGAAATACGGTGGGCTGAATATAATAGCCACCGTCCAACTCGCCGCCCAGCTTGGCACGGCCGCCTCCGGCCAGTAACTCGGCGCCTTCCTTGTGGCCTATGTCGATGTAACTCAGAATCTTTTCAAGCTGCTCGCTGGAAACCTGCGCGCCGATCATGGTATCGCTTTCCAGTGGATTGGCCTGCTTGATGGCTGCCACCCGCTTCAGCGCTCTCTCCATGAACTTGTCGTAGATGCTCTCCTGGATGAGCGCGCGGCTGGGGCAGGTGCACACTTCGCCCTGGTTAAGCGCGAACATGACGAAGCCTTCAATTGCCTTGTCGAAGAAGTCATCGTCTTCCTGGCAGACATCGGAGAAGAAGATGTTGGGCGACTTGCCGCCTAACTCCAGAGTTACAGGGATCAGGTTCTGGCTGGCGTATTGCATGATGAGCCGGCCGGTGGTGGTTTCGCCGGTGAAGGCGATTTTTGCGACGCGCGAACTCGACGCCAGCGGTTTCCCCGCCTCAAGGCCAAAGCCATTCACGATATTCAAGATTCCCGGAGGCAGAAGATCGCCTACCAGCTCCGCCCATACCAGGATGCTGGCCGGCGTCTGTTCGGCCGGCTTGAGCACGACGCAGTTGCCCGCGGCGATAGCCGGGGCCAGCTTCCACGTAGCCATCAAGATCGGGAAATTCCACGGAATGATCTGCCCTACTACGCCGAGCGGCTCATGGTAATGGTAAGCCACGGTGTCACGGTCGATCTCGGAAATGGTGCCTTCCTGGGCGCGGATGCAGCCGGCAAAGTAGCGCCAGTGATCGACGGCAAGCGGCAGATCGGCGGCCTTCGTCTCGCGAATGGGCTTTCCATTATCGTAGGTCTCGGCCAACGCCAACATGTCGAGGTTGTCTTCCATGCGCTGCGCGATCTGGTTCATGATGCCCGCGCGGTGAGTTGGGCTCGTGTGCCCCCATGCCTCGCGTGCCGCGTGTGCCGCATCCAGCGCTCGGTCGATATCCTGGGCATTGGAGCGCGGAATCTCGCAAAATGTTTTGCCGGTAATCGGCGTGACGTTCTCAAAGTACTGGCCGGAAGCGGGCTCAACCCACTTGCCGCCAATGTAGTTGCCATAGCGCGGGCGAAAGCTCACCGTATCGCTGAGCTTGCCCGGATGCAGTGCAGTCTCTGCCAATGTCGCCATTGAAATATCCTCCGGGAGAAATACCGCGTAGATGCAGGCATTGGGGACGCGGCGCAGGAATCATACACGCGCGGATGCACAGTTGTGCAGATGAAGATTGCAAAGGTTTTGAACAGCCTGTAAACCGCTGAAGCGAAGCAGGATTAGCCCAAGGGCGGGTTCCTCTGGGCGTACCGTGTCTGCTGCTCGGGATTGGGTTGAGATTCCGGTCGTTTTCTTATGGGACTCTCCATTCTTCGCAATCAAGTGGGGGCGTCGAGCCCCAGAACGGGACCAACTGATATGGTTGATCCTTCCAGTTCAGGTGAGGACAGTTATGCGCACCACTCAAGAATCTGAGGAGCACCGAAATGGATGACAAAGGCCCCTTAAAAGAGGGCGAACAATCAGGCAGCGTGGTTTCAAGCGAATTGCCTCGTCGCAAATTTCTCAAACAGGCGGCGGTAACCCTCGGGGCAGTTACTCCAGTGGGACACTGGCCAGGCCGGGCGGAAGCTGAGCAAGCGGCGAATCGTGAACACTCTCAACCAGGAGCCGCTGCTTCAAAAGCCGACGTGGACGTTTCCTATCCCCGCGTCTTTCACGGCTCAAAACTCAAGATGATCTCATTCCCGCTTGGAGGAGTCGGAGCGGGCTGCCTGGGTCTCGGTGGACGTGGCCAGTTGAGAGACTGGGAGATCTTCAATCGTCCCAATAAGGGTTTCTCGCCGAATTATGCTTTTCCGGCTATTTGGGTGCAATCCGGAAATGCGCCTCCCATAGCCCGTGTCCTCGAGGCGCGGGTGCAGACTCCATACGAAGGTCAGGACGGGCTGGGTTGGCAAAACGTCCCGGGGCTCAGCCGCCTTCAAGGCGCAACATTTACCGGCGAATATCCCCTTGCGCATATTGATTTCGAAGATTCGAAGCTCCCGTTGAAAGCGAGTCTGGACGCTTTCTCTCCATTCATTCCGCATGAGCCCGACGACTCGGGTCTGCCCGTTGCGGTCCTGCGCTACCGAATCCAGAACCCAAGCCATACCGCGCTCAAAGTGGGTCTCGCATTTTCGATTGATAACCCCGTTCTGAACGGCTTTGCCAGCCAGTCCGAATCGCGAGAAGCCGAGGCGAAACGCGTCAACGATTATCGATCGGACGACCGTCTGGCCGGTCTGCTCATGAGCAATCCGGGACTCGACGCGACGGATCCGGTCCATGGGACCTTTGTTTTGGCAGCCCTACCGCAAACGGGTACTCGTCTGACACATTGGCGGGGGTGGCCTAAGGCCTCGTGGTGGACCTCGCCACTGATGTTCTGGGATACCTTCGCTGCGAAAGGCGAGTTAGACGCTGAACCCGGCGAGATGAGTACAGTGGGCGTGCTTTGCCAGAGCCGCACGATTGAGCCGGGAGAGACCGGTGAGTTCACGTTCCTGCTGGCGTGGCATTTCCCGAATCGTACGCCGGATTGGTGCGGATGGACTTCCCCTCCTGACAAGGGAAAGACAGTCATTGGGAATTTCTACTCTGTGCGGTTTAAGGATGCATGGGATGCGGCGCGCTACACGGCCGAGAATCTGGACGCGTTGGAACAGCGGACTAGGCAATTTGCCAAAGTGTTTCGCGAAAGCAGCGTTCCCGATCCGGTAAAGGAAGCGGCCAGCGCCAATCTGTCGACCTTGGCTTCAACCACCTGCTTCCGCACGGCCGACGGCGATTTCCACGGATTCGAAGGAAGCGACGACACTCGGGGTTGTTGTTTCGGCAACTGCACTCACGTCTGGAATTATGAAACCGCCACGGCTTTCCTGTTTCCATCGTTTGCCCGGTCTCTACGCAAGGCATCATTTGGATTTTCGCAAGATGAGGCAGGAGGAATTCGCGCCCGTCAAGTCCTTCCCGATGGAGAAACCCGCGACTCGATCGTAGCCGCGGACGGGCATATGGGCCAGATCATGCACGCCTATTTCGATTGGAAGCTGTCTGCGGATAAGGCGTGGCTTCAATCGATGTGGCCCAATGTGCGGCGAGCCCTGGCGTTCGCCTGGGTCCCGGGTGGGTGGGACCCGTCGAAGACCGGCGTAGCGGTGGGAGTGCAGAACAACACGTATGATGTTGCATTCTTCGGGCCGAACCCGTTGTGCGGAATTTATTACCTCGGCGCGTTGCGAGCCGGTGAGGAGATGGCACTTGCTGTCGGAGATCAAGCCTCAGCAGACGAATACAGGCGCATGTTTCAGCAGGGCAGCCAATGGATCGATGCAAACCTCTTCAAGGACGAGTTCTATATTCAGCAGATCAAAGGGTTCACGCTGGACCAGATCAATCCCACGCTGCGCATCGGAACGCAGGGATTTGATCCCACGGACCCGCAGTTGCAGTTGGGCAGCGGCTGCCTGATCGATCAATTGATGGGGCAATATCTGGCACACGTGATGGAGCTTGGATATCTGGTGGCGCCGGAGCATATTCGAAAAGCGCTTGAGTCCATCTATAAATACAACTACAAACGCTCTCTGGTGAAGCACGACAACGTCGAACGCACCTTCGCATTGAACGATGAGTCGGCCATGGTGATCTGCGACTACGGAAAGGCGGAACGACCGCGTATACCGTTCCCCTATTTCGCGGAGGTGATGACCGGATTCGAGCATTCAACAGCGGCCCTTATGGTGTATTCGGGAATGGTGCCTCAGGGCATCGAGTGCATCCGAAACATTCGCGCACGCTACGACGGCGAGAAACGAAACCCCTGGGATGAGGCAGAATGTGGCCATCACTATGCGCGGGCGATGGCATCCTGGTCCAGCTTCGTTGCGGTCAGCGGTTTTGCCTACGATGCCCCGGGAGCCGTTGTTGTGTCAGTGCCGCGCATCCCGCATGAATCCTTCCATTGTTTTTGGTCGACCGGCACTGGATGGGGATCATTCTCGTATAGCCCCATCGGGGGCGGTACGCGCTTCTCAATCGAAGTCATCGCAGGCACTCTGGGCTGCCGTTCCTGCGAGATCACAGGTTGGGGCAAAGCATCGAGTGCGGAGACAAACGGCGTCGCGCAGCCGCACACCGTAAAGCCAGCCAACGGGAGAACCGTCTTTCAATTCAACGATCCGGTCGCGATTAAGGAAGGGCAATCTCTGACTCTTGAGGTGCGATCCTGACCGGCAAGCCATGGATCGTTCTTGTCGGTGGCTTTCTAGGCGCGGGCAAAACCACTCTTTTGTTGGCGGCGGCGCGCGAGTTGGAGCGGCGCGGGCTGCGCAGCGCTCTCATCCTCAACGACCAGGGTGAATCACTGGTGGATACCGAATTAGCCTCCTTGCACGGAGTTCAGAGCGGTGAAGTGACCGGAGGATGTTTCTGCTGCAGGTTTTCTGATCTAGTGCAGGTCATCGAACGACTGCGCAAACACTCCCCCGACGTCGTCTTTGCCGAACCGGTTGGAAGCTGCACAGACATTTCAGCCACAACTCTTCACCCGCTGCTCGAATTGAGCGATACCTGCCGCGTCGCCCCTTTTACCGTACTTGTGGATCCGGCTCGCGTTAGCGCGCTACATCGAGCCGACGCCGATCCGAATCTTCGCTTCATCTTCGAAAAGCAGTTGCAGGAGGCCGACTTGACGTGCTTTACAAAGTCGGATATCTATCCTGAGGCTCCGAAGATCGCCCAGGGCTCGGCGAGGCAGATCAGCGCGAAAACCGGCCGGGGCGTCGCGGCATGGCTCGACGAAGTCCTCTCGGGAAGTCCCCGTGTCGGAAGCGAGATTCTTGACATCGATTATGAGCAGTACGCGCAGGCTCAGGCCGCGCTGGCATGGCTGAATGCCGAGGTAAGCATCCGCTGCAGCATCCCGAAATCTCCCGCGATGATTTTGGGGCCTTTTCTCGATGGCTGCGATCGTGACTTCACCGCGCAAGGAATAGCGATCGTGCACATGAAGGCCGTTGTTCATGCGGAATCAGGGTTCCTGAAAGCGGCGATTTGTGCGAATGGGCAGGTGCCCACAGTGGAAGGCATGCTGGATGCGTCGCCCGCCATGAACCACCATCTGCTGCTTAACGCGAGAGTGGTGGGAGAGGCAGACAAGGTGCGGCGTATCGTTGAAACCAATCTTGCCGAGATTGAAGGCGACTTATCTGAACTCGAAATCAGGTGCTTTCATCCTGCTGCACCCAAACCCGAACGGCGGATAAACAGGTTTACCTCGACTCTCCATGCCCGGGTGAATGCAGTGACGTAAGCAACCAGTCAAGATTTGATTTTGAGTGGTAGGCGAGG
>ODAK010004541.1_pt1 | contig 14176 bp, 23 predicted proteins | sample 1539591 | NCBI WGS metagenome assembly ODAK01 (sample SAMEA3539303, study PRJEB22396) | soil metagenome | biome: tundra; feature: field; material: soil | place: USA | collected 2010-05 | depth 0.15 m | reverse complement strand
GCGGCGACGTACGCGCTGACACAGGCGTCGCTGCCGGAGTCCATCGCCGTTCACGGGGTGATGGAACAGTACGCGGACCTGTCAGCGGCGGGCACCATCACCACAGCCCTCGCGCAGTCCATCGGCGCGTACGTCCTGTCCCGGTACAACCGGGCCAACTTCGCCGGGCCGTTCACCGTGTCCGCCGGGCAGTACCTCACCACCGGGGGAACACCCGTCGACCTCGGCTGCGAGCAGGCCGGGGAAGTCGCGCAATTGATGCTGACAGATTTCGGCTACGGGGGCGAGGTCACAGCGGCGCCGGTGACGTTCATCGTGGGTGCGTACTCCTACGACGACGTGGCGCAGACCGCGACTGTGACGCCATTTCAAGCAGTGGCAGACACGATCGCCGGGCTGCTCACCACGGTCATGTCGTCGGCCATCACCTGATCCGGGGAGGCAGCGATGCCTGAACCGCACGGTCATTACCCAGCGAGGCGACTGGACCTGCCGGCGTTCGCGTCAGGCAAGGCGACCCTCGGCGTCATTTCCGCCGCGTTCACCATCTTTGGGCTCTCGCTGCTGTTCCAGGCACACAGGTGGCAAAGCACACCCGCCTACCATGTCCTCCTGCAAGACCTCAGCGCGCGGGCATGGGGCACCCTGTTCCTCGCCTCCGGGGTGTCCATGGGCGTGGCGTGCTGGCAGTTCCAGCGCAGGTGGCTCCTCATCGGCTGCCTCACCCTCGCGTTCGCCCTCACCAACGGGTGGATGCTGGCGTTCGTCATCAGGTACCTGACCAACCCGGACACCACCCCCGTCACATGGGTCAGCTGGGCTGTCTTTGACTACCTGCTGACCCGCGTCGCCCTGTCCGTCGACTACGTCAGCAAGGCCGTTCCCGCGCCAGCCGTCCAGCCGGGGCCACTGCCGGGCGAGCCAGGGCCGATGGCCATCGCTGAGGCGCGGCAGGCGTCCAGGGCGCCACCAGAACGATGAGCGTGCCGGTCACGGTCATCACCGGCGGCGTGGTCGCCTTGTCCGCCGCCACCGCGTCCCTGACCCCCATCGTGATGGCGCGGCGCAGGGCCAGGCAGGACGCCATCAAGTCCATCAAGGCTGACGCGGGAGCGAAAGCCGACCTCACCCTGGCCTCGTGGACAGCGCTGAACGGCGCGCTGCAGACGGAGATCACCCGGCTCCAGAAGGTCGTGGACAGGCTGCAAGGCCGCGTCGACGCCGCCGAAACGGAGATCGACTCGCTGCGGTCGACGATCCGGGGCATGCCCGGAGCGGGCAAAAATGCCTGACTTGGTGGTCGTGTTCCTCGCGGTCTCCTGCCTGAGCCTGGTGCTGCAGGTGGTGTCATTCGCCCGGCTCGCGGTTCAGCGCGCGGCGAACCCAACGGTGAAACTGGTCGGCGACGGTTATCTGCGGACCGTGGCCTGCCGGGTTCTCGCGGCGACCGTCTATGTTGCAGTCGGCGCGGTGCAGTTGGCGGGTGCCGGGACACTGACCGGGGAGGCGCTCATCGTGTTCTCAGCTATTCAGGGACTCTGGATCCTCAACTCGGCCGCCGACATCCGCATCCGCCGGAAGCTGGGCAACGATGCCTGACCCGGCGGCGCAACTGGCCCGGATCGCGCTGGCAGCCAGCGACCTTGACGGTGTCCTCGACAAGCTTTTCTCTAGTGCCGCCGACCTGCGGGAAATCCTCGAGCGGATCGGCACCCAGAACAAGAAGGCGGCGGACGATGGCTGACGCGTCACATGAGCAGGAAGCGATCGAAGCAGCCCGGGGGCTCACTGAGGCCGTTAAGGGGACGGCGGATGAACTGGCGGCCATGCGCCGCGAGCTCGCGGCGACGAACACCTACGGGCACCACAACCGGCACCTCATCGCCGGCGTGGCCGTCTCGTTTGCCCTCGACATCGTGCTCACCGTCGTCGTCGCGGTGTTCGCGATCCAGGCCCACGACGCGTCCAGTCAGGCGCACGTCGCCGCCAGCCAGGCCGCCCAGAACCACGCCTCGGCGCTGACGTTCTGCCGGGCGGCCAACGTCAGCGCCGCCGCCCAGGTCCGGCTGACGACGTATTTCGTGGCAATCACGCAACCGCCACCGGGGGCGCCTGGCGCCCAGGCCGTGACGACCCGGGCCAGGGATGCCGCGCTCCTCGTGTACGTCCGCCGAAGCTTCGCACCGAGGGATTGCGTCAAGATCTACGGCCGCTGACGCGTTCGCTTGGCGACCTCGGCGAGCAGATCCTCCATCGGCAGTTGCCAGTGCAGTGTCTCCATCAGTTCCGTCAGGCTTCCCTGCCGCTGCAGTTCGGCCATGAGTGCCGCCGAACCGATCACCCCGACGCCACCGATGGTGTCCACGGCGAAGGTGGCAACCTGTCTGCCGCTGACGCTCACCGCGGCCTGCACGCCATCGGCGGCCTGGGTGAGTTCCAGATGCACGTTCGGCCACCCCGTCTCACCGGGAGGGGGATTCCCAGCGAGACGGGGCAGCAGCTCCGGCAGGGCTTCCGGAGCGTCTAGGGGGCGCCGGGGGGCCGCCGGGTCCGGTCCGCCCATCAGTGGTACGTACCCTTGTGGCTCCTGTGGCTGCACGGTGTATCTCAGCCCGGCGAACCAGCGCAGGATCGCGTCGCCGTAGCGGTGAAGCACCATCACGACCGCGCCAGCGGCCAGCACAGCGCCAGCACCTTCGAGGGGGCCGGCCAGGCTGCCCATTACGGACCCGCCGTGACGATGACCTCGCGCAGCGGTGCGAGTTTCCCGGCGATCACAGTGATGGTCTCCGCTGGCACACCGAGGCCCCTGAGGGTGGCCGCGAGGTGCGCGACCACCGCGTCGAACTCGGCGTCACCGATGTCCAGCCCGGCGTGCGCCGTGGCCATGTCCCGGCCCCGGTAAATGTCCGGGCCACCCAGGGCGGCGGCGATGAACGCGCGCTGATGGGATTTGAGGTGCCGGGTGTCCACGCCAGTGAAGAACGGTGCCAATCGCGGGTCGGCGAGGACCCGGTCGTAGAACCCGTCGACCGCGGCACTGACGGCAGTGTCCCCGCCGATGGAATCGTAGATGCTCATGGAGCATTCCCCCCTTAACTGCCTGGTGGCGGGCTTAGCAGCCGGCGTTGTAGTAGGACGTGCTGTCGTTCAAGCCCCATGCCGCCATGCACAGGGACCGCCACGTCACCGGGCCGACCACCCCGTCAACGCCGAGGCGGTATCTCGCCTGGAAGTTCCGGACCTGCCCGTAGGTGCGGCCACCGAAATCACCGTCGGTGCTCAGGTAGGAACCCCGGTACCCGCCGAGCCGGATCTGGTCGTTGAGCATCTGCTGGATATCGGTCACACAGTGGCTGGAGTCGCCGTACCAGAAGTCGTAGCGGGCGCAGTAGCCGCTTGACGCGGACCTGGCGGATGCCACCGGTGCCGCTTTCACGGTGGTGGCCGCGCCTGCTGGTGCGGCGGCCAGCAGGCCCACCGCGAGTGCTGTGACTGCCAGGGTCGCCGGGATGACCTTGTGCGGGTGACGGATGTTCATGGTCGTTCCTTTCCTTACGCAGCCGGCTAGTAGCCGAATACGTGGCCTATCTGCCGGTAGGTGGTCGGGGTGTCGTAGCCCCACTGCAGTTGCCGGTCGGTGCCGCCGCCACAGTTCGCGACACTGGTGCGGTTGCCGTAAACCCATGGCCCGTAGGCCCAGTGCAGGCCGAAGTACGGCCAGCCGATGGGCTCGCAGAGGGTGACCGCGCGGAGCGGGAACCCGCAAGAGTTGCGGGTGTGCAGGGTGAAGGTCTGCGTCCCCGGTGACCCCCAGGCGCTGGCCGAGCAATTGAGGGCGCTGGCGGGATGGGCGGTGGAGGCGGACGCGACCGCTGTCGCTCCCAGGGTTGCCAGGAAAGCCAGGGTTACGAGGATGACCGCGAGTCGGCGCATCACGCGGCCTCATTGACGACGGCCGGCTCGCAACCACTGGCAGCCCTTGCCGCCGTATGCGACAGTGACCCGCCGACCGGGCTGCGCAGCCAGATGTAGGTCTCCCACTGGGCGGCCAGTGCAGCGTCCGGACCCCGTGGTTTCCCTATCGGCCAGCCGCCTTTGCGTGGCTCGGGCACCTCGTCCGGGCGGTCGGCGTGACTCCAGCGCCGGTAACAGGCTTCGCAGAACCCGAGCGTCAGCCGCCCCGGTGACGGGGTGTGACAGTCAGGATTTCGGCATCCGCCGGGGGCGTGCCCATGCGCGGCGGCATGCGTGAAAGGATCGTTCACTAGACCGGCCTACTTCCGGTTTAGGGGCCCCGATCACGGTGCTGATAACACCGCGGGGCCCTGCTGCTCTTACTTGCCCTCTCGTGGGGAGATAGTTGCCTTAAGGTACACCCACGGGGCGCTCACCTGCAATAACATCGTTCCGTGGATTAGCCGCTGAAGGTGTGGCGCACCGGAAATTGCCGGTACAACCGGATATACTGATAGTCCCGGCGGCGTTGTAGCGCCCCGGGACCGTGACCCACACCGACCAACCGAACCCGGTGCAGATGTTCCGATCGTACAAGTTTCTGTTGCGGCTGACCTCAAAGCAGTTGGCCGCGATAACAGCGATGCTGGAAGATCACCGGATGCTGTACAACGCCGCGCTGGAGGAACGCCGCGAAGCGTGGCGCATGCGGAAGGTCTCATGCTCGTTCTACAGCCAGGACGCCCAACTGAAAGAGATCCGGGCTGCTGATCCGCGCTACGCCCGCTGGGCATTCACGTCCGAGCGCGCCACGATCAGGCGGCTTGACCGGGCGTTCGCTGCATTCTTCCGGCGCGTGAAGGCTGGCGAATCGCCGGGCTTCCCGAGGTTCAAGGGTCACGGCCGGTTCGACTCGGTGGAGTGGGAGGAGGGAAGCGGTTCCCGATGGGATGCCGACCCTCACGGGCCAGTCACGCGACTGCACCTTAAGGGAATCGGGCACGTCCGGGTTCACCAGCACCGACCAGTAGCCGGACGGGTCAAGACGGTCACCGTCAAGCGTGAGGGTAACCGCTGGTTCGTGATCCTGTCCTGCGCCGACGTGCCCTCTCAGCCGCTCCCCGCGACTGGGGCGGTGGTCGGCATCGACATGGGTGTGACGCACTTCCTGACCACCTCGGACGGCGCGCACATTGCGAACCCTCGCTACGGGAAGGTGTCCGCTGGGGCCCTCGCGGGCGCTCAGCGGGAGTTCGCGAAGTTCCCGCAACGTAAGGACCGCACTCGGCCGCAGCGGGCGGCAGGAGCAAAGATCGCCAAGTTGCACTTGAAGATCCGTCGTCAGCGGCTTGACCATGCACACAAGGCGGCGCATGCCTTGGTCCGCGACCACGACGTGATCTGCCACGAGGCGCTGCCGATCCAGAACATGACTCGCCGGCCGAAACCACGGCCGGTAGGCGATGGCACCTACGAGCCGAACGGCTCAGCAGCCAAAGCGGGGCTCAACAGATCTATCAATGACGCGGGATGGGGGATTTTGCTGCGAATACTCGCCGCCAAGGCTGAAAGCGCCGGACGGATGGTGATCGCAGTGAACCCCCGTTACACCTCGCAGCGCTGCGCTCAATGTGGGCATGTCGCGAAGGGGAACCGCAAGGAGGAGGCGTTCCGCTGTCTTGCATGCGGCCACGAGGCCCACGCGGACGTGAACGCGGCCATCAACATTCTGCGGGCAGGGCTTGCCCGTCAGGCTGCGCAAGCAGCCTGAGAAGCCGCTCCATGTGAGCGGCGGAGTCACAATAACGCGTTTCTACCACTTTTAGGGGAGGACTGTGGCTCTCGCCCTGACCCCTCTCGTATGGGCCCCCGTGGACGCCACCGGGGAGCCACCGGCGGACCTATCTGTCACCTTCACGCCCAGCGTGGACGCCGTCACCGGCGGGGTTTTCGTGTCCGCTGAGCCGGTCACCGTCCGGCCCGGTAACAACGGGGCCATCTCCACCGCCCTCGTGGCCGGCGTTTACACGGTCGCCATCACCACCGGGCAGCAGGTCACCCGGTGCGCGGTCACAATCCCCGTCAGCCTCACGGCAGTGGACCTCGACACGCTTCTCCCGTCGCCGCTGCCCTGACCACCGGGCGCCCTTAACGCGGGCAGGCCGTCACGGGTTCGTGGGGGACCTCTACCGGCCTGCCCGTTTCCACCTTTCACTGACCTACCGACCTGTCCCGGCCAGCGAAAGGTGCTCACTCATGGCGAACTGGCGCGGGGCGTGGGCCAGCGGAACTGCTTACATTGCGGGTGACTCGGTTTCCTACGGGGGCACCAGTTATTACTGTGTCACCGCCTGCACCGGGCAGGTTCCCAGTTCCAGCGGTGACTGGGCGCTCCAGGACTCCTTCGAGGGGCCAGCGGCGGGTGGCGCCAGCGGTGCCGCATCAGGTGACCTGTCCGGGACGTACCCGGCGCCGGTGGTAGCGAAGATCCAGGGCACCGCGATCACCGCGCCACCGGGTGGCACGACCGCATTCCTGCGCGGGGACGGCACCTGGGTGGCACCGGCCGGTGGTGGTGGCGGCATCACGCCGCCTGCCGGGGACATCGGCGGGTCCGCAGGCACTCCCACAGTGACCGCCACCCACCTCTCAAGCCCGCTGCCAGTCGCGCAGGGCGGCACGAACGCGGCGACAGTCGGCGCGGCCCTTACTTCCCTGGGTGCCGCTTCCGCTACCGCACTGACTACGGAAACCTCCCGCGCCGAAGTGGCCGAAGCGCTGCTGGCCCCGCTCGCGTCACCCGCTCTGACCGGCACGCCAACGGCACCCACGAAAACGGCGCTGACCAATACCACTGCGCTCGCCACCACCGCGTACGCGGACGCCGCCGTGGCTACCGAGGTAACCGCACGGACTACTGCTATCGGCGTGGAGACATCGCGGGCAACGGCAGCCGAGGCGCTGTGCCTATCCCTGGTGCCGACCGGGGTCAAAACCTCCGCGTACACCGCCGTGGCGGCCGACTACGTCCCGGTTGACACGACCAGCGGGAACGTCACCGTCACCCTGCCGGTGACCCCGCCGAACCTGACGATGGTCGGGGTCAAGCAGGTTATCCAGGGCGGCACGAACACCGTCACCGTCTCCTGCGGCGCTGGGGCGGTGCTCAACAAGGCGGGTGGCGGCACCACGCTCACCCTGACCCTCGCCAGTCAGGGTGCGCTGCTCCAGTACGCGTCCGGTCCAGGGATCTGGTACGTCCTCGCTGACGACCTCGGCCTGTCCACCCTCGACGCCCGGTACGCCACCCCGGCGTCGGTGACCACCGCTGTCGGCACCGAGACCACCCGGGCCGAAGCCGCGGAGACGCTGCTCGCGCCTTTGGCGTCGCCGGCGCTGACCGGGTCGCCCACGGCGCCCACCCAGACCACCGGGGATACCACTACGAAGATCGCTACGGACGCGTTCGTGGGCGCCCAAATCGCGTCGACCGTGAAAGCTCCCGACGTCCAGTGGTACACGGCCGTGGGAACCGCCACATGGACCAAGCCAGCTGGGGCGGTCACCACAGAAGCATTCGTCATGTCCGGCGGATCGGGTGCTGGTTCCGGACGGCGCGGCGCGGCCAGCACAGTCCGCTGCGGCGGCGGCGGGGGCGGGGGGGCCACACTCGTGTCACGCCAATTCGTCACATCGGACCTTGCATCCACTGTCACCGTGACGGTCGGGGATGGGGGCGCTGGCGGGGGTGCCGTGACGGCTGACGACACGAGCGGCAGCAACGGATCACCCGGTGGCACTAGTTCATTCGGGGCTTACCTGGTCGGGCCTAGCTACGGCGGCGGCACCGGCGGGACGGCTACACTGGGTTCCGGTGCGGTCGGAGTTCTCGGCGGCGCCGGTACATGTGGCGCAGGGGGCAGCGCCTCCACGACGGGTGCCGCTGGAGTTGGTGTGCAAGCGGGGGTACTCGGGGCGCCCGGTGGACCCTCCGGCGGCGGGATCACTTCCGGCAACGTCGCGGGGAACGGAGCCGTCGGGAACTACAGTTACCTCAGCAGCGGCAGTTCATCAACATACGGTGCCGCGGGGGTTGTCGACACAACCACGCCGACGACCGGAACCTCAACTGGCATCAAGGGCGCACCCGGTGGCAGCCCCGGCTCCGGTGCCGCGTCCATTACCACCGCCGCGCAGTCCGGGGCGAGCGCCTACGCGAACAGCGGATCTGGCGGATCTGGCGGCGGCGCATCCCTGGACGGCAACAACTCCGGGGCTGGCAGCAAGGGCGGTTCCGGCTTCGCTCTCGTGATCTCGTATTTCCAGTAGATCGTCACCCAGCGCACCTTGAACGCGGGCAGGCCCCGGCCGGTCATCGTGGGGGCGTCCGGCTCCGGGCCTGCCCGTTTCCACCCCGCAAACGAAAGGGCACCTCATGGCCACGAGCAGCACTGTTCCCGGCAGCATGACCGGCTCGTCCAACGTTCCCGGGGACACGGCCGCGAGCACGACCAGGGGCGCGCCGGATGGTGTCGCGACCCTCGATTCCACAGGCAACGTCCCCAGCAGGCAGCTCGGGAACGCCTCCGGCGTCTTCTTCCCGCTGACGCAAACTCACGCATTCGTAAACGAAACAGGCACTACCTTTTTTAAGCTTAATCAGTCTGGCGGCACTCACTCATACGGACCCTACGGCATAGCCTTCACGGACGAAACGTATGTCGGCGTTGCTGCGTCTAACATGTGTTTCGGCTACAACCCCGGTAGCCTTGATGTCACCGACAGTGCGGCTATGTACTGGAAAATGTTCACCTGGGCGGGCGATACTCACTCTGTTGAGTGGCTTTTTAACTGGACGCCCCCCACTGGGGTTGGCGGCTCGGCAGTCAACTGGCTTTACGTCCTCGGTTCGCGCCAAAATGGCGGCCTGACAGCCTCCATGACAACCGGGGGCGTCTCCACGGACGGTATCCTGTTTGCTAGCAAGTATTTGCAGGACCAGGGCAGTACCACAGGCGGTAAGTATCTTTACATGGCGGCATCCCCGGCGTCTGGCTTTACCTTTTATATAGGCGGAGCAGTTGGTGAGACCCGCGCAGGCCAGACTGTGACTGTCTTTAACCTCGTCGCCCCGACCGGTGATGCCACAGGCACTAACGTTATCCTCAACATGAAAGCCAATGCCGGCGGATTTTGCGAGATTATCATGGCGGCTGGTACTCAGGGGCTGTGGACGATCGAGTCAAACACAACTTCCCTAGTTATCCTAGATCAGCAGAATAGCGGTCGCATCACCTTCAGGATGTTTCCGGGGGCTACCTCTACTGCGGCATCAACCCTGATCAACTCGCAGCTAACCGTTGACAGTTCCCTTGTCGTCGGCAACATAGCCCTGGCTACCACAGCAACGGTTGGCTTCCTATATCTACCTACGTGCCCAGGTCCCCCAACGGGTGTTCCTGCGGCGAAAACTGGCACGACAGCAGCCGTTTACGACACGACCGACGACAAACTGTATGTCTACAATGGCGCCTGGCGTTCGGTAACACTGGCATAAACGGAGGCGGATGAGTGGCTAAACTACGGGTTGTGGCTTACCAGGTTCAGGTAGTTGCGTTTGTTGACGACGGCAGCACCCTGGAGCCACTCGAAATACAGCCAATTACAATTAAGGTCAGCGACATTGCTGGCTTTGACTGGGATAACGCGTTGTCGCCCGTTCGTGAGCAGATCGAAGGGCAGGCGCCTGCCGCGCCCGTTGCGGGTGCGACCGCCCGGTCACGCCGGAGAACACCGGGAGCAGGGCCAGCGACATCCCTTTAACGCGGGCAGGCCGTCAAGGTTCGTGGGGGACCTCTACCGGCCTGCCCGTTTTCACCTGACCGGAAGAAGGCGACGTGTTCGCCGCGATCATCATCGTCCTGCTCGTGGCGGTCATCGTCGGCCTCGCCGTGGCCCTCAACCACCGGAGGCCGTGACAGTGCGCGGCGTCAACCGGTACGACCTGATCGCCGCCGTCCTCATCGCCGGGCCCGTCATGGCCGCCCTCCTGCTGGCCTTCCGGGGAGGCATGCCGTGAGCGAGCACCACCCCCGGTTCGGCTTCACCCGCCACGGCGCCCCCGTCCACGAGCACACCGCCAGCAATCTGCCGCATCAGCACTGGTACGACCGGGCCAACTCCTGGCTGGCCGTCAAGGTGACCAATGGTGTCGGCACCATGTGGTGCGCCTACGCCTTCACCGCGATAGCCCTCATCAGCCTGAAATCGACACTCGCCGAGCACAGCGTCAACGCCGACATCCAATGGGTCGCGCAGACATTCCTCCAGCTCGTACTGCTGTCCGTGATCATCGTGGGGCAGAACATCGGCGCCAAGGCGTCGGATGCCCGCGCGGCCAGGACGCTCGAGGACGCCGAGCAGATCATGGACCGGCTCGATGAGCACACCGCAGGCGGCATCAAGGCCGTTCTTGACGCCATCGCCGCACTCGCGGCCCGGAAGGACGGCTCGTTATGGCTGCGGTCGCAAGCGCGCAAGGCAAGGATTTCTCCGCGTACCAGAAACCTGTCACACCCGGCGACCTCAAGGGACTGTCGTTCGCGTTCACCAGGGTCAGCGACTGGTCCGGCACCACCATGGACGTTGACCCGAACTTCGCGCACGACTGGGCGGCGTTCAAAACTGCGGGACTCGACAGGGGAGCGTACTGGTACCTGCTGCCCGGCGTTGACCCTGTAGCGCAGGCACGGTACTTCTACGGCGCCGTGAAAGCGGCCGGGCTTGAGCCCGGCGACCTCCTCGTCTGCGACAGTGAAGTCCTGGCCGCGAACGCCGACCAGGCCACGCACGCGTTCTGCGCCACCCTTGCCTCGCTCGCCGGGCCCGCTAACCCCGTGATCGTCTACACCAACCACAACGTCGGCCAGCACCTGACGTCCTGCACCGGGTGGCCGCTGTGGTTCGCCTGGCCGTCGCCGGCTGCCCCGCCAGCCAGCCTGATCGCGCCGTGGAAGTCGTGGCTGCTGTGGCAATGGGGGATTGCCGGCGGCGTCGACGCGGACGCCTTCAACGGCACCGCAACCGTCCTCGACGCCTGGACGGCCTCGCACGTCCCCGCGCCCGTACCGGTGAACACCCCGGTCACGGTCACCACGGACGGGAAGCTGACACTCGCGCAGATCGCCGCCGCGCACAATACGCAGCCGTCCGGCATACTCCGGGCCACAGCCATAGCGGACGGTCTCTACCCCGCAGGGCTGGCCATGTGGCTCAACGGCGTATTCCATGGCGCACCCATTCCCGGTGCGCCCGTGCCCGCCGGGATCGTGCTGCACATCCCCTGACGGCTCCGTTAGCGCACAAGCTCTGCCATGAACCGGAAGCACGTCTCGGTGCCATCGGTGAAAGTCATCACCCAGTGGGCGCCGTCGTCCCACTCCAGCGACTTGACGGTCTTGCCCACTGCCTGCTCACTGATCTCGCGGCGCTGCTCGGGCGTGTAGATCATGACCCCGCATCCTAGCGGGGAACGAACGGCTGAAAGCAGCCAGCAAGCCAGCAACGACGAGGAGGCTGACGCTTGAGAGCCCGGTTCTTCCTGCTCGCAGTGACACCAGTGGCGATCGTATTCACCACTGGTGCCGCAGTGGCGGTCGCCACCTCATCCACACCGGCGACCGTCGCCATCCACGTGTGCCGGAAGGCCAGCAACGGGGAACTGTTCCTCTGGGGTGCCTGCCCGAAGGGCTACACCGGCTACTCGTGGGCTGTCACCGGGCCAGCCGGACCGAGGGGGGCTACCGGGCCAGGCGGCTTCACGGGACCGTCCGGGGCATCCGGCGCGGCAGGGGTATCCGGCTATCAGGCCGAGACGTGTGCGACATCAACCCTGCTCAGCGCTGGCTACGCGAGCGAGTTCCCATCCGAGATCAACCCGCTGTGCAGCCTGACAGCCGGGCCCGGCAACTCCTACTTCGCGATTCAGCTGGACTGCCCACCCGGTAAGCATGCGATCTCGGGTGGCTACGGGCCGTTCGGCAGTTATGCCGGGCAGCCCGTTGAGCCAGGTGACAGCCTGGCCACCGGACTAGCGGGACTGAGCGCGATCGAGCCGGCACCTGGCGGGGGAGGCTACCAGTTCGTTGTCGGCCCCAGTGATACCTGGCCCCTGACGCTGACCATCACCTGCGCGACTACCTAAAGGAACGCCCATGAAAAGATCCACATGGTCCGAACCTGCCCTCATCGTCGCCGTCCTCCAGGCCGTCGTTGCCCTCACCATCGCTCTCGGGACCGCGCTGAGCGCCAAGCCGGCCGGGGGCATTGAGGCGGGGGCTGCAGCTCTCGGCGCCCTGATCGTCGCAGTGAGCGTCCACCCCTTCCAGGTCCCTGCGCTAACCGGGCTGCTGACCGCTGCCGGGACGGTGCTCGTCGCATTCGGGGTCCACCACGTCTCTGTGGAGGCCGTGAGCACGGTCAACGTCGCGGTAGCAGCGGTCATCGCCGCGTACGTCAGGACGCAGGTCACGCCCGTAGCGCCTGCCGCGTCACCCGTGGTGGCCGCGCCACAGGCGTAGTACCGCGCAAGACGGAACCGCCCGCCGCTGTCCCTCACGGGATGGCGGCGGGCGGTTTTTTTGGCGTTGTCTGAGTTAGTCGTGAGCACCGCTGCGGATCTCCGTGCGGACACGTCGGCGGTCTCGCTTCGACGCGCGGCGCTTGATCTTCCGCAACTCGCCGCGCTGCCAGAAGTGGACCCTGCGCCAGCCGGTAAATGCGTCGTAATCGTCGGTGCTCTCACATGGGCGCTTCATTGGCTTGCTCTCCTTCGCTGTCGCGCTCCGTCAGGAACACCTTGAGCGTTCGACCCTCGTCCTGCACGTGAACCTCGACGCTGACGCCGTACCGGACCGCCACGCGCCCACCAGCCTCGATCACCTCAACCCGGGTCACGGCGCTGAAATCCCCGGCCGGGATCGACGGTGGGCACGGCTGATCAAGCCAGTTCCCAGTCATCATGGCCTCCAAGATTCCGCATCACTTGTCTTTACTCCCCGACTTACAGGAAGTATAGTTGTACCCATGAAGAGGAATCAACCCCTTTTGCCGCTGCTGCGTTCACGCGTCCAGGGCGAACTGCTCGCGCTCCTGTACCTGCACCCCGAGCGGGACTACAGCATCACCGAGGCCGCCAAACTCGTTCACGCCAGCACTCAGACCGTCCACACCGAGGCTGCGCGCCTGATCGAAACGGGGTTCATTGCTGACTCGCGGCGCGGGAACATCCACCTGATCCGTGCCGTCACCGACTCGCCGATCTCGCGCCCGCTGACCGACCTGCTCATGGTCACCTACGGGCCCTTGCCGATCCTCACGGACCTGCTGTCCGGCGTGGACGGCGTCGAGAAGGCGTTCATCTTCGGGTCATGGGCGGCGCGGTACAAGGGCGAAATCGGGCCCGTGCCAAACGACGTGGACGTGCTCGTGGTAGGCGACGCTGACCGCAACCTCCTCTGGGATATCGCGGAGGATGCACGGCACCGGCTCGGCCGCGACGTGGACATCAGGGTCATCCCTGCCGCCTCATGGGCTGCGTCACCAACGACTGACCCCTTCCTGAAGCACGTCCACACTCGCCCCCTAGTTGAACTGAAGGTAACCGCATGAGATGGAATCCGGGCCGGGCCACGATCGAGCGCATGATCGCTGCTGGCGAACTTGAGCGTGTCACTGCCAGCCGCGAGTTCGCGGACCGGCTCATCATGATCGCCCGGGAGAAGCTAGCTTCGGCGGGTCTCCCGCAGAACGACCCAGACACCGCCTACGACGCGCTCTACGGGGCAGCCCGCAAGGCCCTGACCGCCATCCTCGAAAACCAGGGCCTGCGGCCAACCACGCGTGGCGGTCACACTGCGCCGTACGAGGCGGTCCGCGCGCAGATTGACCCTCCGATGGGCGCGGCCATAAGGCCATTCGCTCACATGCGGCGGGAGCGCAACAGCGTGGATTACCCATCCAACGACACCGCGCCGGCGACGAAGCAGGATGTCCGCCGGGATCTGCCCTACGCCGAGGTCATCGTGGATCTTGCTGAGCGCCTGCTAGACGAGATGTCCGTGTTCTGACAGGCGGGCCGCCGCCCGTGCCTGCACCGCCAGCAGGGCGCACTGATCCTTCACGTAGGCGATGTCCCTGTACGACTCGTCGCCCGTCCGGA
>ODAK010004540.1_pt1 | contig 14181 bp, 14 predicted proteins | sample 1539591 | NCBI WGS metagenome assembly ODAK01 (sample SAMEA3539303, study PRJEB22396) | soil metagenome | biome: tundra; feature: field; material: soil | place: USA | collected 2010-05 | depth 0.15 m | reverse complement strand
CCTGGCGCTCGTCGGCGCGCTCCTGCCGCGGCCGCTCCGCGACGCAGCGGACGATTTCGGGGCGCGCCACCGGCGCCACGTGCCCGGCGGGCGCGTCACGTGCCTTGTACCAGCGCCCGAGGTCCGCGCGCGATTCCTCGACTAGCTACTGCGCCGCGTCGGACATCTTGCGCTTCCGCCGGACTTTCAGCCACGCGAATCCCACGACAGCCAGCGCTCCTGCGACCCAGATCATGAAGTCCTCCCTGGTTCTCGAGCAGAAGGCTTCCGCAACGCCCATGCCGAGGCGCGTGCGCCGAACGACAACGATTTAGCGCGGGCGCGCGCCGAGCGTCGTGCAGTTTTGGCGGCGCTCTTGCGAAACTGTCGGACGAAGTGCCTGGAGCGATCGGGCGTGTGGGAACCGAGTAAGTCTTACCGACGCCGAACACGACATCTCACATCGAGCAGGAAATGTAAGTGGCTGCGGATCGGCCGGTTGCGCCGTGCGGGCGATAGTCTGCTGGTTTGCGGGGACTTCAGGCATGGAGAACGGACCCTCGCCGCTTCACGTACGAATTCTGGTGTTCGAGGATTTGCCGGGTATCTGGACGGCGCGCTCGCTGGAGCACGATATCGTGGCGGAGAGCCGCAGCATCGAGATGGCGATCCAGGCGGTGCTGCGGATCATGCGCGCGCACGCCGATTTCGACCGCCGGCACAACCGCGCACCGTTGTCGGCGTTCCGGGCGGCGCCGCAGATCTATTGGAACGCGTTCAGGCGGGGTTCGCTGCTCCCTTGGGTGGCGCAGCTGTCGCACACGGTGGCGGGGCTGGCCGTCGAGGTCACGGCCGCCGTGGCCGCCGAGCGTCCGCACGCTCACTTCGTTCCGCGCGACCGGGTCCTCATGGAGAGCGCGTCACACCTCCCGAGCGTGAGGCTATAATCGCGGCACGACGACGCCATCTTCTCCGGCGGCTCCTCGACTCGTTGCGCTCGCAGCATTCGTGCTGCTGACGATTGTTCACACCTGCACGTTCGCCGCGCTGTCCGGGTTTCCCGACGCCGCCTCGATTGCCGCCCTGCGCGCGCGGGGCGTCACCTAACCACCCCCGCACCATGACGCCATGAAACTGTCCGTCATCATTCCCGTCTACAACGAAGCGCAGACGATTGCCGAGGTCGTCGAGCGGGTTCGAGCCGTGGACATCGGCGACATCACCAAGGAGATCATCATCGCGAATGACGGGTCCGACGATGGCACGGGGCGCGCGATCGATGAAAGTCCGTGGCGCGGCGATGGGTGCGTGCACGTGCACGAGAGCCCGATCAATCTCGGCAAGGGCGCGGCGATTCGTCTCGGCCTGCGCTACGCCACGGGCGACGTGATTCTCATCCAGGATGCCGACCTCGAGCTCGATCCTCGCGAGTACGGCGCGCTGCTCGCGCCGATCCTCGCCGGGCGCGCCGACGTCGTCTATGGGTCGCGCTTTCTGGGTAAAGGGAACGTCATCGCCTTGCGCACGCGCGCCGCGAACCATTTGCTCACGTGGGCGACAAGGCTGCTCTTCGGCGGGCGGATCACCGATATGGAGACCGGCTACAAAGTGTTCCGGCGCGAGGCACTCGCGGGGATCCGCCTGCGCGCGGTCGGCTTCGATTTCGAGCCCGAGGTCACCGCGAAACTGCTGATGGCGGGGCGCCGTATCGTCGAAGTGCCGATTGGCTACCAACCACGGCGTCTGGACGAGGGCAAGAAAATCAGGTGGGTCGATGGCCTCGACGCGCTTTACGTGTTGATCAAATCCAGGCTCACCGGCGGCAAATAGCCGTCATCCGGCGGGCGCCGATCTCAGCGCAGTTCGCGCCGGTTCGCGAGGATCTTCACAAACGACTTACCGCGCAGCTCCTCGAGCGTCAGGCCGCTCATCTTCACCCCTTCGGGCTCGCTAATGGCGCCGCAGTTCATCCCTCGCAGGAAATAGTTCAACAGCCCCTGCCCGGTCGCCGCATCGTCGAATACCTCGCCGACGAGCGTGGCTTGCGCCGCCTTCTGCACGAAGTTGCGCAGCCGGTCCGACGCGGCGGCCAGCCCTTCGAGGAAGAAGGCATAGACCGTGGCATAGCGCGTGACGAATTGCGCGGGGTGGAGATCCCATCCCTGATAGAAGCCCGTGACGAGCGCATGCCGCACGTGCCCGGCGTGCAGCTTCCACGCGCGGTGGACGACGCGCGTGTTCTCGCTGCGCTGGGCGGCGGAGAGCGCCGCTCCCGGCGCGGCGCGATGGGGCCCGATCGGCATGATGTTGGTGGGGCCGTCCGAGAGCCAGACGCCTGTGCCGGCGAGCGCCACCTGCATCACGTGCCTCGCGAAGTCGCACGCCGGGTGAAGCATGTGCTGGTGCGCGGCCGTGATGCTGCACGCTGCCGTGTAATCATATGCGCCGAAATGCGCGGCCACGATCCGGCCGCGGCCTTCCGCGATGAGCCGGGGGAGCGCCACGCTGCCGTCCGCCGCGAACACCGACTGCGTCGTCTCAATCATGATCTCGAAGTTGAGCGATCCTTTGGGGATGTTGCGCCAGTACTCGAACGCGTCGCAGGCGGAGGCGAGCACGGCCACCTGCTCGGGCGTCGTGATCTTGGGCAGCATGACGACGAAGTTCGTCGGGAGCACACCGCTGGTGCGCTCGAGCAGGCGCGTGAGAAACAGGTCGAACGTGCGGAGGCTTCTGCGCTTCAGCTCCTCGCTGAGCGGCTTGATGCGGATGCCGATCCCCTGCGGCAGCGATCCGGCGGCGAGCCCGGCGGCCACCTCGTCGGCCGCTGACTGCGCGACGCGGTCTTCCTCCTCGTCGGGCCGGTTGCCGAAGCCGTCCTCGAAGTCGAGGCGAAAGTCTTCGACCGGCTCGCGCGTCAGCTTTTCGACCACGCGCGGATAGATCCGGCCGGCGATCTCGCGGTCGAGGCCAATCGCCTCGGCGAGCGCCGATGCATCGGGCGCGTACTCCTGCAGCGCCCGCAGCGCAAGGGCTCCCAGCTTCTTCGCGGTGTCCGCTTTGAAGAGATGCGCACCGCCGTAGACGGTGTGGACGGGCTGGCGCTTGGCGAGCTCGCCGGGAAAACGCGCGGTGACGAGCACGTTGGCTTTGTCGAGCGTGTCAACGAAGGTCGCGAATGCGTTATCTGGAATCGTCGTGTCAGCCATTGGCAGGCTCTACTGAATCCACGTGTTGTCCTCTACGGCGTGAACCACGAAAACGGCGTCATCGAAATATTTCTGAGTGCGCCAAAGGCCAGCGCGAGCGCGACGCCTGCGGCGCTGAAGCCGGCGTGGCTCATCGAGAGCAGCCAGGGCGACGCCGCCGGACGCGCCCGATCGTGCAGCCACGCGACGGCCGCGCAGAGGGCCGCCACCGTCGCGAGCGCGTTTGCCTGCAGCGCCGCGGACAGCGATCCGTGCAGGAGCGCGTGCATCGCGCGCAGCGTTCCGCAGCCTGGGCACAGCCAGCCGGTCCACGCGCGCAGCGGACACGAGGGGAAGATGGCGCTCGTCGCCGGGTCGAGAGCGTAGAGCGCGACCGCGGTCGCGGCCACGGCAGAGGATCGCATCATTCGGTATGTCACGGCTCGTGTCGCGGCGATTATAGCCGCTGCGGCACTATAATCCCGCGCATGCCGAACGAACGCCGGCTGGCCGACGGACGCGTCGAGCTCATCGACACGCGCCGCATCGAGGCGAGCGCGCTCTACAATCCCGATCTCGCGCCGGTGCCACTCGCGCGCCGCAACTGGACCACCTACAATTACGCCGCGCTGTGGGTGAGCATGGCACACTGCATCCCGACCTACATGCTCGCGTCCGGCCTGATGTCGGCCGGCATGAACTGGTCGCAGGCGCTCATCACGATTCTGCTCGGCAACACGATCGTCCTCGTCCCGATTCTCCTCAACTCCCACCCTGGTACCAAATACGGCATCCCGTTTCCCGTGTTCGCGCGCGCCGCGTACGGAACGCTCGGCTCCAACGTCCCCGCGCTGATGCGCGCCCTCGTCGCCTGCGGCTGGTTCGGCATTCAGGCGTGGATCGGCGGCGAAGCGCTGCAGATGACGTTCCGAACGATCATCCCGGGCTGGGCGACGCTCCTCGGTCCGGGCGTCGCCGGTCACACGCCGACGGAGTGGATCTCGTTTCTGCTCTTCTGGGGCCTGAACGTCTTCATCATCTACCGTGGCATGGATCTCCTGCGCGCGGTGGAGAACTGGGCCGCGCCGTTCGTGCTCGTCATGACCGGCGCACTCCTCTGGTGGGCCGTGTCGAAAGCCAACGGGTTCGGTCCGCTGCTCGCGCAGCCGGGCAAGTTTCACACGTTCCGCGAATTCCTGCCGGTCTTCATCCCGTCGCTCACCGCGATGATCGGGTACTGGGCGACGCTCTCGCTGAACATGCCCGACTTCACGCGGTTCGGGCGCAGCCAGCGCGAGCAGGTGATCGGGCAAGTTGTCGCCTTGCCGACGACGATGTCGCTGTTTGCGGCGATGGGCGTGCTGATCACCAGCGCCACGGCCATCATCTACGGCCAGTCGATTTGGGATCCCGTTCAGCTCGTCGGCCGCTTCCCCTCGCCCGTCATCGTCGCCATCTCGATGTTCACCGTCGTCGTCGCCACGCTGGCGGTCAACATTGCGGCGAACGTCGTGTCGCCGGCGAACGATTTCGCCAATGCGTTTCCCCGATTCGTGAGCTTCAAGACCGGGGGACTCATCACCGGCATTCTGGGGATTCTCATTCAGCCGTGGCGCCTGCTGGCCGACGCATCGGGCTACATCTTCACGTGGCTGCTCGGGTATTCGGGTGGGCTGGGCTCGATTGCCGGCGTGCTGATCGCGGACTACTGGATCGTCAGGCGGCGGGAGCTGCGCCTCGAGGATCTGTATCTGGAGGACGGCGAGTACCGCGGCTGGAACGGCCGCGCGATCGCCGCGACCGCGGTCGGCTGCGCGCTCGCGTGGGGCGGTCTGGTGATTCCCGCGCTCAAGCCGCTGTACGACTACGCGTGGTTCGTGGGGTTCTTCGCGGCGGGGCTCGTGCATCTCGCGCTGGCCCCGAGGTCTACTCGTCGGGCGATATCAGCGCGTCCTGTCTGATGTTCCAGCGCTGCGCCGCGCGCCCGAGCAGCCGCAGCTCGACGGACACCTGAAACAGGCTGTCCGCGACGTTCCGCGTGGCCAAGGGGACCCTCCGGCGGTGGGGGCTCATCTTAGTCTGGTGCCGGTCGGCAGGCAACTGAAGTATCCTCCCTTCGTCATGACGATGACGAAACTGGAACGCGCCAATCAGCGCAATGCTGTCCTCGCCGGATTTCTCGGCTGGACGCTCGACGCGTTCGACTTCTTCGTCCTGACCTTCATCGTCGACGATCTCGCGCACGCCTTCGGCAGGACGCGCCCGGAGATCGTCCTCGCCATCACCGCCTCGCTGGCGATGCGCCCAGCGGGCGCCATCGTGTTCGGCATCATGGCGGACCGGTTCGGCCGGCGCATCCCGCTGATGGTGGACGTCGTCTTCTACGCTGTCGTCTCGGTTCTGTGCGGTCTTGCGCCGAGCTATCGCGCGTTCTTCATCCTGCGGATGCTCTTCGGCATCGGCATGGGCGGCGAATGGGGCGTCGGCGCGTCGCTCGCGCTCGAGTCTGCGTCGTCGCGTCTGCGCGGCCTGCTCTCGGGATTGCTGCAGTCAGGCTACGCGATCGGCTTTCTGCTGGCGGCGCTGGCATTCCGCTTCGTCTATCCGCATTTCAACGCGTTGTACCCGGGGAACGGCTGGCGCGCAATGTTCTTCCTCGGCGGGTTGCCGGCGCTCCTCTCGCTCTTCATTCGGGCGAAGGTCAAGGAGTCGGCCACCTGGCACGAGCACCGCACCGACTGGACGACCTACCGCCGTTCGATATTTCAACACGCGCGCCGCTTCGCCTATCTCGTGCTGCTGATGACGATGATGAATTTCATCTCACATGGGACGCAGGACATGTATCCGACCCTGCTCGGGACGCTCGGCTACTCGAAGACCGCGATCGCCGACATCACGATGCTGTCGATGGTCGGCGCCGTGCTCGGCGGGCTCGTGTTCGGCTACCACTCGGATCGGGCCGGGCGGCGCCGCTCGATGATCACGGCGCTCGTCTGCGCGCTCGTCGTCGTGCCGTTCTGGATCGCCGGCTTCAGCCCCCTCTTCGCGATCGTCGGCGTCTTCCTGATGCAGTTTTTCGTGCAGGGTTCGTGGGGCGTGATTCCCGCGCACATCAACGAGCTGTCGCCGGGCGAGTTGCGGGGGTTTTTCCCGGGGTTTGCGTATCAGCTCGGCGTGCTGTGCGCGTCGAGCATTCCGTATCTTGAGTCGAGCCTCGGCGAGATCTTCACGTACCGGCAGTCGATGGGCGCCTTGGCGACGCTGGTACTCATCGGCGGTGTGCTCGTGGTCGTCTTCGGGCCAGAGGCGCACAGCGTGACGTTCAGAAAGACGGCCGCTACATGACGCGGCCGTGCGGACCGCTCCACCCTTCGGCGGTCAGGCCCTGCTCGATTTCCACCTGACGTTTCGCCAGCTTCGCCGAGTCGTCGAACCGCTCGACCTGCTCGGTGCCGTCGTCCTTCGTGGTGACGAGCTCGTACGCGCCGTCAGCCGTCTTTCGCGTTTCATAACGGACGTACTTGCCCTGCCGCTCGAAGAACCAGATCATGTGGATGCCAGAATACCATACGGATTCTGCCGCCCGAAGGCTAGGCGAAGGGCAGGATCACTTCGAATGTCGTATGTCCGGGCACGCTCGTCACCGAAATCCGCCCTTGGTGACGCTCGATGATCGCTTTGACGATCGACAGTCCAAGTCCGCTGCCGCCTGAGTGTCCAGCCCTCGACGCTTCCGCCTTGTAGAACCGATCGAAGATGTGGGGCAGATGTTCCGGCGGGATGCCGGGCCCCTGATCCTCCACCGTGATCGCCACGGCGTCCTGGTCGCGCCGCGCCGACAGCCGCAGCGTCGATCCTTCGGGGGCATAGCGGAGCGCGTTCGCCGCCAGATTCTGAAGCGCCTGCTCCAGCCGATCCCGATCGCCGCGCACCGACTCGGCGCCCGGCGCGATCGACGTGCTGAGCGTCACGCGCGCGGTCTGGCAGGCGCGCTCGTGGCGCGCGCACACGCGGTCGAAGAGCTGTACGACCGACACCGGCTCGAGCGCCAGCGATCCGCCGCCGTCCTCGAGCCGCGCCAGATCGAGCAGATCGCCGATGATGTGCTCCAGCCGCGCCGTTTCGTCGCTGATGATCGCGAGATACCGTCCGCGCGTCGCCTCGTCGATCGCGAGCTCCGGCATCGTCAGCGTCTCGAGATAGCCGCGCATCGCGGTGACCGGCGTCGTCAGCTCGTGCGAGACGTCGGCGAGCAGCTGCCGCCGCGCGCGGTCGGACGCCGTCAGCGCCTCGGCGCGCGCGGAGAGATCGGCCGCCATCGCGTTGAAGGCGCTCGCCACGGCGGCAATCTCGTCGCCGCCGCGATCGGGTGCGCGGGCCGCCAGATCGCCAGACCCCAGACGCTGCGCCGCCGACTCGAGCGCGCGCAGGCGCCGCCGCGCCGGGCCGAAGATCAGCACCGACGCGAGAATCGTCCCGACGATGAGGACGCCGGCGGCGACTAGCGCCAGCGTCGGCGCGAAGCGACCCAGTAGGAAACCGAACGGCGCCCGTGCCGGCACGACGACGACGCCGACCGTTTCGCCGTTGACGACGATCGGGATCGGCCGGTTGCCGCGGAACGCCGCGCTGCTTCCCGTCGCGCTGCCTCCCGCCGGATCGGCCGCGGGCCGGTCGGATTCCGGCCGGTCGATCCGCTCGGGCCGGCGGCGCAGCAGCCGTGCGTGGGCCACGCGAAGCAGCGGCTCGGAGATCTGACCCGCCCCGCTGTTGATCACGCGGCCGTCGGCGAGCATGACGAAGAAGGGATGCGCGACCTGCGCGAACTGCTCGTGGACGAAGCGATCGAGATCGGCCGAGGGATTACGCTCGAGCTCGTTCGCCAGGTCGATGGCGACCGTCTGTGCGAAGCCGTTCGGCGACTGGCCGGGCAGCGTGCGACCCGATCGTGCGACGACCCAGGTGTAGAGCATCGCCTGCACGACGAGCATCGCGGCGAGAAACACCACAAAGCCGATGGCGATCCGCCAATACAGGCTCTTGTACCAACGCTGCCGCGGCTGCACGGAGAAAGCGTACTGCCGAATCCTGGATTCTGGATGCCGAATCCCGCGCCTTTCACACAACTTTCATACTCGCGCCGCGACGCGGCTGGTGATAATCTGGCGATGCCTGCCTCTGCCTGCGCTAGGAGCCTCACGTGAATGCCGTACGCGGATTGTTCTTCCCCGGACTGGTCGTTGTCGTCACGGCGCTGATCGGGGCGTGGTTGTCGGCTGAAAGCCGTGCGCAGACGGCGGCGCCGGCCGTGACCATCGCCGGCGCGTGGACGCTGAACGCCGACTTGAGCGACAAGCCGCAGAGCGAAGCGCGGTCCAGCGAAGGCGACACGGGCGGCCGTCGTCGCGAAGGCGGCGGCGGGATGGGACGCGGCGGTATGGGCGGCGGTCGTCGCGGCGGAGGTGGCGGCATGGGCCGCGCCGAGGGCGGCGGCGCGATCAACCCCGAAGACGCGCAGCGGCTGCGCGACGCCACGCGCGACATCCTGAACGCGCCGTCCCACCTGACGGTCGTGCAGACCGAAAGTCAGATGATCCTCATCACCACCGGCGATGGCCGCGTGACCCGCCTGTCGCCAGACGGCAAGAAGATCAAGGACGACAGTACCAAGATCGAACGCAAGACGAAGTGGGATGGCGGGAAGCTCGTCAGCGAGATCAGCGGCGCCGGCCCTGGCAAGATCACCGAAACCTACGAGATCGATCCCGAGCAGCACCAACTGATCGTCACCGTGGCGATGGAGCAGTCGCGGCAGCCGAAGCCGGTGACCCAGCGCCGCGTCTACGACGCCGACGCGCGCTAGTCCTTACTCTTCCTCGTCATCGTCGCTCACGCGGCTCCCTCCGCGCGCGGATCTGCGCGCGGACGGCCTCCCAGGCGCTGGCCGTCATGCCAGCTCAACCGTCATCTGCGGTGGCACTCTTCTTGGACATGCCGTCGCATGGTTGTCACGATTCCCGTTCTGCTCGTCGGTTTGATGCTTGCCCAGGCGCCCATCTCGGCCGTGGACGCACCACCCTCTCTGCAACAGCAAGCCGACCAGAGCCAGCCGCAGGACAAGAAGCCGCCCACCCCGCCGCACACCGGCGTGCATGCGCTCTTCGCCGGATTCAAGGAAGACGTCCGCCATCTGCCGTCGAAAGAGAATCTCTATATCGCGGCGGTCGGCGGCGCCCTCGCGCTTGCGGTTCACCCGGCCGACGCGACGTTCAACGCGCGCCTGCAAAGCCATTCCGACTTCGTCACCGACGTCTATGCGCCCGGGAAGTATCTCGGCGGCACGGCCGAGCAAGTGGCGCTGTCCATCGGTACGTACGCGTTCGGGCGGATCTTCGACAAGCCGAAAGTCTCGCATCTCGGGATGGACCTGTTGCGCGCACAGATGGTGACGGAGCTTCTCGTCGAGCCGATCAAATTTGCAACCCATCGCGAGCGTCCCGACGGCAGCGACCACCAATCGTTTCCGTCTGGACACGCGGCGATCACCTTCGCGGCGGCGACCGTCATCGAACGGCATCTGGGATGGAAGAACGCGGCGCTCGCTTACGCGATTGCCTCCTACGTGGCCGCGTCGAGGCTGCACGACAACGTGCATTATCTGAGCGACGTCGTGTTCGGCGCGGCGGTCGGAACGATTGCAGGGCGGACCGTGACCGAGCACGGCCGCGACATGTGGTCGTTTTCACCGACGCCGGTGCAGGGCGGCGTGGCGATCATGGTGACCCGCGCGCCGCATTAAGATGGCCGCCCGGCCATCTCACTCCTCGTCTTTGTCGCCCTTGTCGTCGTCTTTCTTGACCTTGTCGTCGTCTTTCTCGTCTTTACCATCGGCTGGCTTGCTGGTGGCGAAATCGTCGATGTCATCGAGCGCGACATCCGGCGAATCATCGTCCAGCGCGAAGGTGCGTCCCGTCGCCTTGAGCGGGATCGGGCCGCGCGGGCGTTCGGCGTCCTTCTTGTTTTTCTTCGGGCCGCCTCGCTGAGGCTTGGCGTCGGGGCCGAAGTTGCGGCTGCGGGACGCGGACGGCGCGCCGCCGGGCGCGTCGAACGAGCGCGGCCCGCCGAAGGACGGGGCCGGCCGCGGGCCAAAGCCGCCGGGCCGCGACGGCGGCGGACCGCCGGGACGCGGAGCGCCGGGCCCGCGATCTTCGCGCGCGCGCGCTTCGCTGACGGCCAGCGGACGGCCGTTGAACAGCTGGCCGTTGAATCGCTGGATCGCGTCCTCCGCGTGCGCGCGATCAATGAACTCGACGAACGCGAATCCCCGCGGACGGCCGGTCTCGCGATCGACCGGCAGCACCACTTGCGAGGGCGGCGCCACGGCGCCGAAGTGCGCACGCAGGTCCGCTTCGGTCGTCGCGTAAGACAGATTCCCCACGAACAGACGGACAGCCAATCAAATCTCCTCTAATAGCTAACACCGATGGCAGAAAGACATCCAGAATGGGAGAACCGGGCAGGAAAGTGCGAAGTATGGCAGGCGCACACACGCTGGCAGCCGATCCAGTGGAAAAACCTTACCCGAAGTCCCTCATCATGGCAAGCGCGGGCTTCAGGCACTACAATCAGGCCTTTTGGGAGGATTGATGAACCGTCGTCACTTGCGAGTCCGTATTCGTCTCGTCGCCGCCGTCCTGGCGGTGGCTGTCGTCTCGGTATTTGCCGCCGGCGGCCGCGATTCCATCACCAGCCGAGACCTCAAGGAATGGCTGACCTACATCGCATCGGACGACCTCGAGGGGCGCGCTCTGTACACGACGGGCGTCGGCCTCGCCGCCGCGTACCTCGAGGATCATATTCATACTTGGGGCCTGAAACCGGCCGGCGACCACGGGTCCTATCTCCAGACGGTGCGCGTGCTGGGTGTGAAAAGCGCCCGTCATTCGACCGTCACGGTCGAGGTGGCTGGCGAGTCGCGGACCTTCAACGACGGCGACGGCATCACCTTTCCGCCCTTCGTGGGCGGCAAGCGGCAGGTCGCCCTCGATCGCGTGCAGTTTGTCGGATACGGCCTCGACGCGCCCTCGGCGAATCAGCAGGACTACAAAGGGCTCGACGTGAAGGGCGCCGCGGTCATCTGGCTCGGCGCACAGGGCCCCAAAGGGTTCGACGCGGCGGCCAACCGCCGCGTGCTGTTCGGACGCAGCCGGTACTCGATTGAGAACCTGCAGGCCGCCGCCGCCGTCGGTCCGGAGCTTGCGTTGGGCGGCGGACGCGGCGGCGCACCGGCGGCGCCTGCGGCTGCTCCCGGTGCATCGGCGGCTGGCGCGGCGGCTCCGGCGGGCGGCACGCCTCCCGCGGCGGCGCAGCCCCCGGCAGGACGCGGCGGACAGGGTGCACAGCCAGCACAGCCCGCTCAGCCCGCACAGGGCGGCGGGCGCGGCGCATTGCCGACCCCGGACTTCACCACGGTGCAGCGTCTGGACTCGGTGTGGACGCCCAGCGTCTCGGCCAAAGACGCGTTCTTCGAGTTCCTCTTCAGCCGCGCGCCGACCACGTATGACGAGTTGAAGCGCAAGGCCGACGCGCAGGAACCGCTCGCGCCGTTCCGCCTCGACGGCGTGAAGCTGACCTTCAACCTCAATGACGACTACGAAGTCGTTCGCACGCAGCTGGCGCAGAACGTTGTCGGCGTCATCGAAGGCTCCGACCCGCAGCTCAAGAACACGTACGTGGCGTTTGGCGCGCACTACGACCACGTCGGCTACGCCGAAGGCGAAGTGACGCAGACCCCAGACGGTCCACGGCGGATGGGCGCGAGAGGGCGCGTGAACGCGATCGACGACCGCATCTGGAATGGCGCCGACGATGACGGCTCGGGCACGGTGTCGCTGCTGGCGCTGGCGAAAGCGTTCGCCGCGGGGCCGAAGCCGAAGCGCTCGCTCCTCTTCGTGTGGCACACAGGCGAAGAGGCGGGCCTCCTCGGCTCGCGTTATTTCGCCGACTACCCGACGGTCCCACTCGATAAGATCGTGGCGCAGTTGAACATCGACATGGTCGGCAGGAATCGTGACGACAAGGCGAGCGAAGCCAATACGGTGTACCTGGTGGGTTCGGACCGCATCAGCACCGAGCTCCACAACATCAACCGGGCGGCCAATGCGTCGATGCCCAAGCCGCTGACGCTCGACTACGAGTTCAACGATCCGAGCGACTCCGAGTCGCTGTACACGCGGAGCGATCACTACAGCTACGCGTCGAAGGGGATTCCGATCATCTTCTTCACGACGGGGCTCCATCCCGACTATCACGCCAACACCGACGAGGTGTCGAAGATTGAGTTCGACAAGATGACGCGCATCGTGCAGATGATTTACGAGACCGGCGCGCGCGTCGCGAACCTCGACCACGCGCCGGTGCGCGACAATCTAGGGCCGCGGGCGGGGAAAGCCACGGCGACGACGCCGGCGGGTCGGTAAGAACAGGGCAGCTGCCTATCCAGCCCCTCCCGCCTCCAGCGTCAGGAGCAACTCGCGGCCACCATCTTCAGCGACCGCACCTTCAGGTGGTTGCCGGGTTCGTCTTTGGTCCCTGTCTTGGCTTCGATCTTCGCAGCTTTCTTCGGCTTGACGCTCGTGCCGGTGACGGTGACCTTGTGCCCCACGTGGTCGGCCAGTTTCACACCCGCGGGCGCGCCGATGAGCTCGTAGGACTTGCCCCCGCTCGACAACATGTAGGTGCCGGCATCGGCCCCCTTCTGGACGCAGCCGGTCACGCTGATCCCCGGCTTCTTCGCCTTCTTCTGCGACGCTGCCGCCGAGGTGGACGGCGCACTCAATAACAGGACAGCGCATGCCGCAACCGTAGCGATTCCGAGCAGTCTCTTCATCCCGACCTCCTGGCTTCCGGCATGCGAGCAAGAGGCGCGCCGGGCCCGGAGAGTCCACGGAGCGCCAGCGCGCCCAGGAGCGGGCCGGGTACGAGGCACAAGAACGCCCACCGCCAGCCGGACGCCAGCGCGATCGCCGGCACCAGCCGAATCGACGCCATCGTCAACAGAAAGCCGCAGCAGGTTTGGACCGTGAGCGCCGTGCCGACGTGATCGCGCGGGCTGTGTTCGGCGACGAGCGCCGACAGCTGCGCCGAGTCGGCCACCACGGCGACGCCCCACACCACGGCGAGCGTCGCCAGCACGAACAGCGGGGCGCCGAAGACGACGCCGGCAAGCGCCGCGCACGCGCCGCTCACGAGCATCGCCGCCGCCGCGACGCGCGCCTTGCCGACGCGATCGGCGAAGAGGCCCGCCGCCGCCGATCCGACCGCACCGCTCGCGATCGTGAGAAACGCAATCGCGGATCCAGTCTGCGAGCTGACGGGCGCTGCCCCGAAGTCCGCCGTGGCCAGACTCGCCGTCGCAAACGCCGCGATCCATGTCCAGACGGCGTAGAGCTCCCACATGTGGCCGAGATAGCCGAGCGTCGCGAGGCGGGCCGGACGATGGGAGAACACGCGCGTGATCGCTCGCGGATCGAAGCGGGCGCTCTTGGCCACGTACGGTCCGTCGCCGACCTTGGCCACGACGATCAGCCCGCCGATGACCGCGAGCGCCGACGCCAAGAGCATGAGCGTTCGCCACGGAATGCGCGTGGACGCGGCGGCCATGAGATGGGGAAACGCCGATCCAATGGTGAGCGCGCCGATCACCATGCCGAGCGCCGCGCCGCGCTGCTTGTCGAACCAGCCGGCCGCCACCTTCATTCCGGGCGGATAGACCCACGCGAGCGCGAAGCCGGTGGTCACGCGAAGCGCGATGAGGGCCGCTGGGCTGCCCGCTCCGGCGAGCGCGGCGTTCGCCACGGCGCCGCCCACGCAGCCGGCGGCGAAGAGCAGGCGCGCGTTGATGACGTCAGGCAGATTGAGGAGCGCCGACACGAGCGTCCCCGCCACGAAGCCGCCCTGCACGGCCATCGTCAGCCACGCCGCGTCGCCTGCGGTGAGATGGAATTCAGCG
>ODAK010004539.1_pt1 | contig 14182 bp, 11 predicted proteins | sample 1539591 | NCBI WGS metagenome assembly ODAK01 (sample SAMEA3539303, study PRJEB22396) | soil metagenome | biome: tundra; feature: field; material: soil | place: USA | collected 2010-05 | depth 0.15 m | reverse complement strand
GCCGCATAATGTTTCTCAAAATTCTGGCCCACCCGATCTTCATGAACCTGAACTTTCACATGCCCATGATCGTGGATCTTTCGCATCCGCTGGTCATGCTCACCGGTGAGAACGGGTCGGGCAAATCCACGCTGCTGCATTCCATCCACTACGCGCTAAAAGACGAACAGGCCGAGGGCTTCCTCTATAAGCTGGACCGCGGCGGCGTCAAGACCGGCAAGGTTTTTCTCTTCGACGCCGAGCAGCACAACCCGCGCATGCAGCTCGAGTTCTTCAAGGACCAGCCCGAGATGGTGGAGTTCCTTCAGCTCGCCAGCCACGGGCAGGTGATGCTGGCCATGTTCCAGCAGAATTTCCCCGCGCTGGAGCCCGGCACCACCCTGCTTCTCGACGAACCCGAGATGGCGCTCTCCGTCTCGAATCAGCGCCGCATTCTGAAGATGTTGCAGGAACTCGTCGATAAGCGCGGCTTCCGCATCGTCTGCGCCACCCATTCGCCCATCCTGACCGCCGCCCCCGAGACCTACGTGATCAACCTCGACAACCACGTGAACCGCAATGTCCCGACGGAGGATTTTGGCGTCGAGGGCGCCAGCACGATTCAGTAATCACAGCGCTTATTCGGAAATTTTCCGAATAGAATCATCCGCTTGACTCTCTCCGGTCCCTCTCTCGTGCTACTCGTGTGCTAGCTTCTGACCAGGAAACGAGCACACACCGTCTCGTTCTCCCGACATTGCATTCCTTTTCGGCCGAAAAGAGTCACCACACGGTGGAACCGGACCGCAGCCCTTAAGAAAGGCAGGCGGACAGGTTCCGGAACTTGTACCATCCGGATATTTGACAGGCAGCACTGAGGACGGGCGAAAACGTGGATCGGGGTTGGCGGCCTCGTGTCTGCGTGAGTAACCCGCGTCTCTCCATAAGCAACTTCCCGCTCGCGCAGCCGAAGTGTATCTGTCCCTCTCCCCTTCTCTTACTTTGCGTCTTAGCGCCTTTGCGTGAGCTGTTTGTCTTTCTTTCCCGTTTGGCTTCGTTTTTGCTTTCGCCGAAATTGGCTTCGAACGTGCAAAACTACGACGCCGGCGCGAACAGTTCCACGGCATGCCCGTCGATTGCCGCCATCGCGCCGGACCTCGCCCCCGGCACCCGCACATAGGCCAGCCCGAACACCACGCCGTTCACCAGCGCTGCGGAAGTCACCTCGCCCGAAGGCTGTCCTTCCACCAGTAACTTCGCGCCCGGCTCCGGCGCAGCCACCGCCTCCAGACGAAACCCCATCAGCAGCTTGTTGACGTGCCCGCGCGAGCGCACCCGCTCCACAATCTCCTGCCCCAGGTAACAGCCTTTCTGAAAATGCAGCGCGTGGATTTGCTGCGTCTCCTGCGGGATATTGTGGTCCGTAATGTCGCAGCCATAGCGCGGCACAAAGTTTTCCAGCCTCACCAGTTCCCCGTCCTCGGGCGCGGCGGCGACAGCGCCGGCATTTTCCAGCAGCAAAATGGCTTCGTCTTTTCTTTCCCGCGATCCGAAAAGCCGGACTCCGTGCGGGCCGGTCGAACTGCAGGATGCCGCCGTAAACTCGCCCCACCGGGCATGCGAAAAACGATGGTGCGGCACCGCGATTCCTGCATGCGCCGCAACTTCGGCCGCCTTAGGTCCTTCCAGACCAAGGCAAAAGGTCTGCTCCGTAATGTCTTCCAGCGTGACGTCGTCCGCGATGATGTAGTGGTCCAGGTGCGCGTAAATCGTCTGGCGCGTGGCGGCCTCCGTATCCAGCAGGAAGTGATCCTCGAAGCAAAGGATAACCGCGTCCGCCAGGATGCGTCCCTGCGCATTGAGGAAAAAAGCGTACATCCCGTCGCCCGGCTTCATTTGCTGGATGTGGTTGGTCGTCATGGCGTGCAGCAGTCGCGCGCGGTCCTCGCCCGTAACGCGTATGCGGCCGCGGGCGGAGAGATCGAGGATCGCCGCGCCGCTGGTGAGTGCTTCGTAGCCGGGTGTCATTATTCTAATGATGATCCATGAGATTTTGCCGGTGGGAATGCTGCAATGCAACTGCTCCATAATCGGAGACGAATCGACCCATGAAGCGATTGTCATCGACCCCGGTGATGACGTGAGTGAAATCGTCTCGATTCTCCAGCGCTACGGCCTCCATGTGAAGATGATTGTCATCACCCACGCCCATATCGATCACATTGGCGGTGCCCACAAACTGCGGGCTCTCACCGGCGCGCCTGTCTACATGAACGAAGCCGACAAGATGCTCAGCGACCGCCTCGATATGCAGGCCTCGTGGCTCGGTGTCGAAACGCCGCCCGACCCGGGCATCGACGTCGCAGCGAAGGAGGGCGACACCCTGCGCGCGGGTTCCATCGAGGCACAGGTCCTGCACACGCCCGGGCACACGCCAGGCAGCATTTCGCTCTACGTGCCGGCAGAGAGCCTGGTGCTGGCGGGCGATACACTCTTCAAGGGGAGCATCGGCCGTACCGATCTGCCCGGAGGCGATTCCACTCAGCTCGCGCGCTCGATTCGTAACAAGCTTTACACCCTGCCGGAAGAAACCACCGTGGTGCCGGGCCACGGTGAGAATACTTCGATCGGCGAAGAGCGCCGCCTCAATCCGTTCGTGCGTCCTTAGCCGATTGCTTCAGCTCGGCCATCACGCTCGCGATAAGCTCCTTGGCATCGGTGATGGATTTCGATATCGCCTGAATATCCATGGCGGGCTTACCGGGCTGGCGCGTGCTCTGGCAATACACACCGTGCTGGCCCACCAGTACCAGGGCGTCCGTGAGCACATCCAGCGTCACCGCGAGACGGCCGCGCGCCGGGCCCATCATGAATTCGTGCTTCTCCAGTTCGTCGCGGCGCTCGTCGTAGACGCTCATCAGTTCAGTTTAGCCTTGCCTTCGGACCGTCTTTCGCCGTAACCTGATGCCTGCAATGGAACGACGAACATTACTCAACACAGGCATGGCCGCCGGACTCGCGGCGCTGCTCCCGAATCTCCTGCAGCAGGCCAGCGGCCAGACATCAACGGTGTCCCCTGTCTTCACGCAGGAACTGCCGAAACTGAATATGGATGGCTATGTCGCCACTGCAGTGGAAGTGAAGTATGAGCCAGGCGCGGCCTCGAAAGCGCACCGCCACGGCGGCATGGTGCTCGGCTACATTCTGGAAGGCGAGGTGCGCTTTCAGATTGCCGGCCAGCCCGAAGTGACTTATCACACCGGCCAGATGTTCTACGAACCGCCCGGCGCCATTCACGCGGTCTCGGCTAATGCCAGTTCCACAAAACCGGCGCGCCTGCTGGCGATTGTCTTCGCCGAAAAGGGCACGCCCGTCACAACAGTTCTGTAGTTTAGGTAGTCGACTTCCCGCGCGGCACGAAGTTCAGCGACGCCGAATTCATGCAGTACCGCAGCCCCGTCGGCTTCGGACCATCGTCGAAAATATGCCCCAGGTGCGCGTCGCACCTCTTGCAACTCGCCTTCGTCCGCACCATCCCGAACGAGACGTCCCTGTCTTCGGTCACGTTCTCCTTCGCCAGCGGCTGGTAGAAACTCGGCCAGCCCGTGCCCGACTCGAACTTCGTCTGCGAATCGAACAGCACCGTATCGCAGCAGATGCAGTGATACAGGCCGTCAGCGTGGTTGTAGGCATACTTGCCCGATCCCGCGCGCTCCGTCCCTTCCTTCCGCGTCACCGTGAACTGTTCCGCCGAGAGCTGCTTCTTCCACTCCTCGTCGGACTTCACAACCTTGTCCACATCTTCAATGCCCGTTCTCTTGCCCGTGGCATCGAACTGCGCGATCTTCACTTTCCCGCCCGCCGCCATCTTATCTGTCGCGGCCATCAACCTCGCCACGCCGGCCGCCCCCGCCAGCGTCCCGAGAAAATTCCGTCGCCCAAAAAATGCTGTGCTCATGTGGTTCTCCTGATTACTTGTAAAATTCCGGGAAAGTGGCCTTGTAATTGTTCAGCAGCGGAATATCCACCATCGCGATGTAAGGCTGCTTCGGGTTGTGATCCAGGTAATGCTGATGGGAAGCCTCGCCCTCGTAGAAGCCCTTCAGCGGCACGATCTGCGTCACAATTTTGCTCTTGAAAACCTTCGCCGTGTCGAGTTCCTTAATGTAGGATTCCGCTACGGTCTTCTGCTCGTCATCCGCATAGAAGATCGCCGACCGGTATTGCGTACCCACGTCATAATGCTGGCGGTTCAGCGTGGTCGGGTCATGCGCGGCGCCGAAGAAAATCTTCAGCAGCTCGCCGTATGTCACCTTCGACGGGTCGTACGTGATCTTGATCGATTCCGCGTGCCCGGTATTGCCGTCGCTCACCGTTTCGTAGTGCGCCGTATTGGCCGCGCCGCCGGCGTAGCCGACTTTGGTATCCACCACGCCCTTCACGTGTTCGTAGATGCCTTCCAGCCCCCAGAAACATCCGCCTGCCAGCACCACGCTCTTCGTGCCGGAAGCAGGCGCCAGCGCCACCTTGGGCGGATCGGGAAAACTCGCCGCCATCAGCACCGCCGCCAAAGTGGGCACACCTGTTATGAGCCAAAAAATCTTGTTTCGCATATCGCCTCAGTAATAATGATACGTCCAAACAACCTCTTCGGATTGGCGTCGCGCCTCTACTCCGCGGCCGCCGGTATGTTGCTGAACGCGCCTGTTGCATTGCCGCGAATACCCAGCGCGCTGATCTGTCCGGGTTGCGTTGTCTTCAACTCCACCGTTCCCAGCCTTCCCGCGGCTACCGATCCATACCGGCTCGTCAGCACAAACGACGTGTGTCCCGTTGCCGGCAGCCCCAGGGTATCTGTAAGGAGCGGCGCGCCGGTGTTGTCCCGCACGGTAACGGTAACGGCCAGGGCCTGCGTGGTCAGGTTCGCCATCGCAATGCCGGCGGCATTTCCGTTCGTATTGTCATACGCGATCACATATCCGGTGGAATTCCGCGTCTCGATCGGCGCCACTGCCTCCTGCACGGTCGAACCAATTGCCGCGCCGAACACCGCGTAGCCGCTGATGCCTCCGCTGGTCAGGATCTGCGTCCACCCCGTCGTCACTGCCTGGCTGGCGGGCCCCGTGGTCTGCACCACGAATTCCGCCCCCGGCGCGAGCGTGCGGTCAAAGGTCGACGCAAGTTCCACCACGTTGTTGGATACCTGCCCGGAGCTGGGGAAGGTCCATGGCAGCGAGAGCGCGCTGCCGTTGTCGCCGAAGAAATTGAGTCGCGCCTGGGCCGGAGTCGTACCCGTGTTGATCAACGTGATGGTGGTGGTCCAGGCTCCCGCCGACGCCAGCTGCGCCATGGATCCGGTCGTGGTGAACCCGCTGACGGATACGGCCCCTTCCTCTACTGTGAACGGCAGGCCCGCCACGGTGATCGTGCCGGCCTGCGCCGCGCCGCTGTTGGTCACGGCGAGGTATGTCACCGTTCCGTTGCCGCTCCCGCTGGTGGGAGTATTCGTGATGATCCAGGGGGTCGCAGTGGTGGCAGACCAGGAGCATCCCGGGCTGGCGGTAATGTTGATGGTCCCGCTGCCCCCTGCGGACGTGAAAGTCTGGCCGCCGGGGCTGATCGCGTAATTGCATCCTCCAGCGGCCGCCTGCGTAACCGTGATGGCCTGTCCCGCGATGGTCAGGGTGGCGCTGAGCGCCGCGCCGCTGTTGGCCGGAATCTTCAGCGTAATTGAGCCCGATCCCACGCCCGGGCTATTCGAGATCGCGATCCAGCTGGGTAAGCCCGACACCGTCCAGACACACGAAGCGCTGGTCTGGATACTCACCGTCAAATTCCCGCCCGCCGCGGAAATCTGCAGCGCATTCGGCGCCACCGTATAGCTGCATGAGGATCCGAGCGGAGACAAAATGCGCACACGGTTGTTGTTGGTGTCGGCTACGTACACGTTGCCCAGCGAATCCAGCGCCACGCCGCTCGGAGCGGACAGCGCGGCGCTGGTGGCCGGTCCGTTGTCTCCGTTGAAGCCCTGCGTTCCATTCCCGGCGATGGTGGAAATCACTCCGTTCACCACCTTCCGGATTCGCGCGTTCTGCGTGTCGGCTATGTATAGGATGCCTGCGGCGTCGATCGCCACACCCTGGGGCAGGGACAATTGAGCGCTGGTGGCCTGGCCGCCGTCGCCGCTGAAGCCCGGTGTTCCATTGCCCGCCACCGTGGTAATCACGCCGTGCGCAATCTTCCGGATGACATTGTTATAGGTATCGGCGACATATATATTGCCGTTATTGTCCGTGGCCACGCCCCGCGGAAAGTTAAGCTGTGCGTTGAAGGACGAGCCGCCGTCGCCGCTGTAGCCCTGGGAATTGTAGCCGGCGAAGCTCGAGATCGTTCCGTTCGAAACTTCCCGGACTCCGTTGTTATTGAAGTCGGCGATATAGAGGTTGGGAACGCCGTCCACGGCTACGCCCTGGGGATTGTTCAGAGACGCAAGCACCGCCTGACCGTTGTCGCCCGCGAAACCCTGCGCTCCGCTCCCGGCTACGGTCGTGATCGTCCCGCCCACAATCTTGCGGACGCGCTGATTAGCAGTGTCGGCGACATACAGGTTGCCCGAAGCGTCCACCGTCACGCCGCTGGGATTGTGCAGTTGTGCGGCGGTGGCCGGCCCGTTGTCGCCGCTGAAGCCCGCCGTTCCGTTGCCCACCACTGTCGAGATCACGCCGCTCGAAACTTTCCGCACGCGCTGATTGTTGGAATCCGAAATATAAAGGTTACGGGCAGTGTCGACCGCAACGCCCACGGTCCCGTTCAGCTCGGCGCTGGTGGCAGGGCCATTGTCGCCGCTGAAGCCCTGGGTGCCGTTTCCCGCCACCGTTGTGATCGCCCCGCCGGAAATTTTCCGCAGGCGGCTGTTTCCCGTGTCGGCGATATACACGTTGCCGGCCGAGTCGATGCCCGCGCCGGCGGGAGAGTTCAACTGAGAACCCGCGGCCGCGATGCCGTCGCCGGTGAAGCCCGCTGTGCCGGTTCCCGCCAGTGTGCTGATGGCGCCATTAGTAATCTTCCGGACGCGGTTATTGCCCGTGTCGGCGATGTACAGGTTTCCGGCGGAATCCGCCACGATGCTCTGTGGCAGGGAGATCGCGGCGGTGGCAGCAGCGCCATTGTCGCCGTTGAAGCCCGGTGTCCCGATTCCCGCCACAGTAGTGATGATCCCGGAGGCAACCTTGCGGATCCGGGAATTCAAACGATCGGCGATGTACAGGTTGCCGCTGGAATCCACCGCCACGCTGGAGGGGTAGTTCAGCTGCGCGCTGCTGGCGAAACTGCTGTCCCCGAAGAAGCCCGCCACGCCGCTGCCGGCCACGCTGTTGATCACACCGCCGGAAACCTCGCGGATGTATTGGTTGGTGGTGTCGGCAATAAACAGATTGCCGTTGGCGTCCACCGTCACGCCTGCCGGCTGGTTGAGCTGGGCGTTGATGGCCGCTGCGCCGTCGCCGCTGAAGCCCGCGATCCCGTTCCCTGCCACCGTGACAATTACCCCGCCCGCCACCCTGCGGATGCGGTTGTTATTGGAATCCGCAATGTACAGGTTCCCCGCGTTGTCCAGCGCGATGCCCTGAGGATGGTTCAACTGCGCGTTCGAGGCCGGCCCGTTGTCGCCGCTGAAACCCTGTGTGCCATTGCCCGCAATCAGAGTCAGGACACCGGTCGAAGCATCCAGCCGCAGGACGTCGTTCTGATCCACGAAAAAAAGATTGCCCGCCTGATCCGCGGTCACCGCCAGCGGACCGTACAAACTCCCGAACGTCCCGGGAACATTCACCGGCAACCCGCCGCCGGCGAAGGTCGATATGTTGTAGGCCTGACCGAAAACAGTCGTGGAAACAGCGATGGTCAGAAGCACGGCGCGCAGCAGATTTGTCTTCAATCGGTACCTCTGTAATGCCTGAAAATAAGGTCTTTCGTATACTACCGCACAGATGGCCGAATCCGACGCCGTTTTGCATCTCAATATCCGGCAGGAACGCGCCAGGAGAAGCCAGCCGGGCATCGCGAGACCGGTTGATCCGAATAGCTGCTGAGGTTGCGCAGTATAATTCGTGAACCGTGACATCCACACCTGAACGCACCGCAACGGGCGCTTCCACGCTGCTTTTCGGCCTCACTATTCTGCTCAGCGCCTTCCTCCTTTTTCAGGTGCAGCCGCTGATTGCGAAGCTGATTCTGCCGTGGTTCGGCGGGTCGGCCGCGGTGTGGACGACGTGCATGCTCTTCTTCCAGCTCGCGCTGCTGGGCGGCTACGCGTACGCGCACTGGCTGATCGATCATCCGGGGCGGCGGCAGACGTTCATCCACGTGGGCCTGATGGTGTTGAGTCTCGCGGCGTTGCCCATCCTGCCGTCGGCGACGTGGAAGCCCTCGCCGGGAGCCGATCCGCTGTGGCGGATTCTGGGACTTCTCGCCGCGACCGTGGGGCTGCCGTATTTTCTGTTGTCGTCGACGAGCCCGCTGTTGCAGTCGTGGTATTCGCGCTCCACGGGTGGCGCGGTGCCGTACCGGTTCTTCGCGCTGTCGAACATAGGGTCCATGGTTGGGTTGCTAAGTTATCCGATTCTGGTCGAGCCATGGCTGCGCAATCAGGAGCAGGCGTGGATGTGGTCGGGCGGGTATGTGTTGTTCGTCGTGGTGTGCGCCACGGTGGCGCTCACTTCGCGGAGCACGCGTGTGGCGGCGGAACAGACTCCGCGTGCGGCTGCCGGCCCTGCTCCATCCATGAGCGATCGCATGCTGTGGATGGTTCTCGCCGCGTGCCCTTCGGCGTTGCTGCTGGCGATGACCAACCACCTGACGCAGAACATTGCGCCGATCCCGTTTCTGTGGGTATTGCCGCTGTGCCTGTACCTGCTGAGCTTCATCCTGTGTTTCGACAGCGACCGCTGGTACCGGCGAGGCGTGTTCGGCGCTGCGGCCGGGATTGCGCTGCCGTGGATGGCGTACGAAATGATCGAGGAAAAGATCGGCGGCATTGGAATGGCCGTGACGTTCTTCAGCGCGGTGATCTTTATTCTCTTCATGGTTTGCCATGGCGAGCTGTCGAGGAGACGTCCCTCGCCGGAGCATCTGACCGGCTTCTTCCTCATGGTGTCGCTGGGCGGGGCGATTGGCGGGCTGCTGATTGGCCTCGCGGCACCGCATCTTTTTAACGCGTTGTATGACTTGCCGCTGGTGGTGACGCTGACGACAATTCTTCTGCTGTCGCTGCTGTGGAAGGGGCAGGATCGCGAGAGCGCGCCGGTGTCGGAGGATCAGGCGAAAGACAATCGCATGACTTACACGCTGGCAGGGCTGCTGCTGGCGTATGTTGCATACCGCCTGATCGGTGCGGCCCTTTTCAAAGCGCCGAAGCTGTTGACTTCCACTTACGACACCATGTTCTTCTTCGGGCTGGCAGGTATGGCGGCGGGTTACCTGGTGGCACGTTCCCGGGCGGCCCTGGACCGGCGCATGCTCGCGTTCGTGGTGGGGGCGGGAATTACTCTGGCCGTGACAACGTCCCTGGTGCGGAACGAGTGGACCACTGACAGCAATGCGCGCGTGCTGGTGCGGAATTTCTACGGCGCTCTGAAGGTGTATGACTCGAAGGCCGACACCAAGGGCACGGTGCGGATTCTGAAACACGGCACCATCGATCACGGCGAGCAGTTTCTGGACCCCCGCTACCGGCGGGAAGCGACCGCTTATTTCACGCTCAAATCGGGAATTGGCGTGGCGATGCTGGCGGTCGACAAACTCGGTCCGAAGAAGGTGGGAGTAATCGGGCTGGGCGCGGGGACGCTGGCAGCGTATGGCCGAAGTGGCGACCAGATGCGCTTTTACGACATCAATCCGCTGGTGAAGGACGTGGCGAATTCGCAGTTTTATTTCCTGCGCGATTGTCCGGCCGCGAACGAAGTGGTGCTGGGTGATGCGCGGCTGGTGCTGGAGCAGGAGCCCGCGCAGCAATACGACATGCTGGTGGTAGATGCGTTTTCGGGCGACGCGATTCCCGTGCATTTGCTGACGGCTGAGGCGTGGCAGTTGTACTGGCGGCATCTGAAGCCGGACGGGGTGCTGGCGGTTCACGTGTCTAACCGGTATCTGCGGCTGGCGCCGGTGGTGGCACTGGGAGCGGCGGCCAGCGGGAAGCAGGCGCGCATGGTGCTCTACGACGGTATGGAAGAGGAGGGCGCAGCGTCGGACTGGGTGCTGGTGTCGGGGCGCGCGGGGTTCTTCGAGCAGCCGGGCGTGAAGGAATCGGTGGAGACGATCCAGCCAATTGTGGGGCTGCGCCCGTGGACGGATGACTACAGTAACTTGTACCGGATTCTGAAGTAAGTCATCGCAGATCAAGTCAGCTGCTTTTTGAGCGCTACCGCGTTCATGCAGTAGCGGAGGCCGCTGGGTGGAGGGCCATCCTGGAAGACGTGGCCGAGATGGGCGTCGCAGGTATTGCAGACGGTTTCGACCCGCGTCATCCCGTAGGCAGTATCGACGTTATAGGCGATGGCGTTGTCCTTCACGGGCTGGGTGAAGGACGGCCAGCCGGTGCCGGAGTCGAACTTTTCCGTGGCGTCGAAGAGCAGGGTGTCGCAGCACAGGCAGGAATAAAGGCCTGGTTCGAAGAGTTCGCACATGGGAGAGCTGAAGGCGCGCTCGGTGCCGGCCTGGCGGGTGACGCGGTATTGCTCGGGAGTAAGCTGGGCGCGCCATTCGGCGTCGGTGCGGACGACCTTATGGTCAGGCGCGGGGTTGCCGGCTTTGGCGGTACGCAGAATGTCATTCCACTTCAACATGGGCGGGAGTCCTTTCGGATAGTTCTTTTTTGAGGAAGTAGTTCAGAAACGTCCGGATCACGGCGATGGCGCCGAGCTTGCCGATCTGGTTGTAATTCGAGGCCCAGAGCCAGATAGCGGGCGAAGCGCAGGCGGGCTGCGCCGGTAACTTCCACGATGAGGCGGAGCCAGAGGACTATGTGGGTGACGGCGTCCTCGGCTGCGGTGAGAGCGGGGTAAGGCGGCATCCGGTGAAACCAAGGTTAGCGCAAGAATGAAGGAGATGCGGATGGACAAGTGGCTGTGGGCGGCGCGGTTCTTCAAGACGCGGGCGCTGGCGGTGAAGGCGTGTGAACTGGGCAGAGTGGAATCGAACGGGGTGCATGCCAAGCCCGCTCGCGAGGTCAAGGTGGGGGAGATGCTGCGCGTGAAGAACGACGGCGGCGAGTTCCAGGTGGAGGTGCTGGGGCTGAGCGAGATGCGCGGGCCGGCGGGGGTGGCGCAGGCGTTGTATCGCGAGACCGAGGCAAGCAAGGTGGCGCGGGCGAAGGCGGCGGAGGAGCGGAAGGCGGCGGGAGGTTTTGAATTTCTGCATGACGGGAAGCCGTCGAAGCGAGACCGGCGCGAGATCGACCGGTTGCGGGGCAGGGTGCATCCGTTTAATGAGTAACGTTTGATCCTTGGCATGGGCAACCGCGGCTCTGTAAAACCCAGGAGTAACACGCGCAAGAGCGCGGGTGTTGGGAATGTCTTTTGGAACTTTGTTTTCCAGCGCGGTGTCTGACCCCGTATGGCAATAATGCCGGGCGGCGACAGGCAACAGGCGTCGATCAATATGACGCCGATGATCGATGTGCTGCTGGTGCTGTTGATCATTTTCATGGCGGTGGCACCGGAAAAACAGAAGGGGCTGGATGCGGTCTTGCCGCAGGATTCCAGCGCGCCGCATGCAGCCGAGCCGGAAAGTTCGGTGGTACTCGAAATTGCCGGCGATGGCTCGTACAGGCTGAACATGGAGGCGATAGCGCCTTACGCTTTGAGTGCGCGGCTTACCGAAGTATTCGCACGCAGGGCACGGCGTGTGTTGTTTGTGCAGGCGGCAAGCGGGCTTGAGTTCCAGACTGTGGCCACGGCCATCGACACAGCGCATGGGGCGAACATCGCAAGCGTTGCGCTGATGCCAAGGCGCCAGGGGCGGGCCGTACACTGAGTTTTGCCCCGCTTCTGCGACGTCAGCCTGCCGGTGCCGCTCGACCAGGCCTTCACTTACTCGCTTCCGCTCACGCTGCAGCACCGCGTCCGTGTGGGAGTGCGGGTGCTGGTGCCGTTCGGGGCGCGGAAGCTGACCGGCGTCGTGTTGCGCGTGCATGACGAGGCGCCGGAGATGGCCGCCAAAGATGCGCTGCGGCTGATCGATGTCGAGCCGGTGCTGGGCGACGAGCTGATCGCGCTGGGGAAGTGGATCTCGGGTTATTACTGCGCGCCGCTGGGCGAGGTGCTGCGAGGGATGACACCCCTGGCATTTGAGACCAAGCAGGGGAAGGTTTACTCGCTGACGGACGCGGGGCGGGATGCGTCGCGGCAGCTTTCCATCGGGCAGGAGAAGGGCGACACGCTCAACGAAGTGATCCAGATGCTGGCGGGGCGGCCGCTGTCGGCAGCATACCTCAAGAAGAAAATGCCCTTGGCGGATAAGGCGCTGAAGTCGCTGGAGCGGAAGGGGTGGATTGCGGTTGAAGAAGTAGATCGGGATCGCGATCCGATGCGAGCGCCCGCTGGGAAACTGCGGATCGAGCTGACGGGAGCAGAAGAGATGGGGAAGCTGCCGAAAGCGGAGCGGGAGTTGCTGGCTTATTTGTCGCTGCATCCGGGGTCGCACAATCTGGGCGAGGTGGAGGTGCTGGTGAAGAGCGCGAGTACGGCGGCGCGGAGTCTGGGTCGCAAGGGGCTGCTGAAGCTGGTGCCGGAGCGGGTGGAGATCAGGAGTGCTCCGATACGGGCGCCGCACGATCTGAACCCGGCGCAGAGGAATGCGTACGATCTGGTGGCGGCGGGGATTGAATCGAGAAAGTTCTGCACGTTTTTGCTGCGCGGAGTGACGGGGTCGGGCAAGACCGAGGTGTATCTGAACGCGATGGAGCGGACGCTGGCGGCGGGCAGAAGCGCGCTGATGCTGGTGCCGGAAATTGCGCTGACGCCGGCGGTGGCGGGACAGTTCTATGCGCGGTTCGGGGACAAGGTCGCGATATTGCACAGCGCCTTCAGCGATTCGGAGCGGGCGGACCAGTGGCGAAGGATACGGGCGGGCGAGGCGAGGGTGGTTGTGGGAACGCGGTCCGGAGTGTTCGCGCCGGTGCGGGAACTGGGGTTGATCGTAGTCGACGAAGAGCATGACGCGAGCTACAAGCAGGAGGAAACGCCGCGCTATCACGGGCGGGATGTGGCGATTGTGAGGGCGCAGGCGGCGGGGGCGTGCGTGGTGCTGGGGTCGGCGACACCGAGTCTGGAGAGCCGATTCAATGCGCAGAGCGGGAAGTACACGCTGCTGGAACTGCCGGACCGGATTGCGGACAGGCCGATGCCGAAGGTGGAAGTGGTCGATATGCGCGAGGAGTTTCTGGAGACGCGGAAGCATGCGATTTTTTCGCGCGCGCTGATGGGGGCGATCCGGGAGCGGCTGGCAAATAACGAGCAGGCGATGGTGTTGCTGAACCGGCGCGGGTTCTCGACGTTCGTGGCGTGCAGGGCGTGCGGGGAGCGGGTGGAGTGCCAGAACTGTTCGGTAACGCTGACCTTCCATCGAAGAGACCGGCGGTTGCTGTGCCATTACTGCGGGTATGCGGAGAAGCCGCCGTCGGTTTGCCCGAAGTGCCAGAGCGAGCATGTGCAGTTTATGGGGGCGGGGTCGGAGCGGGTAGAGGACGAGTTGCACGGGGAGTTTCCGGAGGCGAAGATTGCGCGGCTGGATCGGGACACGGTATCGGGGAAGCGGCAGTTCGAGGACATTCTGAACAATTTCCGCGAGAGGAATTTCGACATTCTGGTAGGGACGCAGATGATTGCGAAGGGGCACGATATTCCGAACGTGACGCTGGTGGGAGTGGTGTCTGCGGATGTGGGAATCGGGATGCCGGACTTCCGGGCGGCGGAGAGAACGTTTCAGATTCTGACGCAGGTGGCGGGGCGGGCGGGGCGCGGGGAGCTGCCGGGGGTCGTTTATATGCAGACGATCAATCCGGATCACTATGCGATCAAGCTGGCGGCGCGGCAGGATTACGAGGGATTTTTCGAGAAGGAGCTGCAGTTTCGCAAGTTCATGAAGTATCCGCCATTTGCGGCGATGGCGAATATTCTGGTGCGCGCGGCGAAGCAGGACGACGCGA
>ODAK010004538.1_pt1 | contig 14187 bp, 7 predicted proteins | sample 1539591 | NCBI WGS metagenome assembly ODAK01 (sample SAMEA3539303, study PRJEB22396) | soil metagenome | biome: tundra; feature: field; material: soil | place: USA | collected 2010-05 | depth 0.15 m | reverse complement strand
AGACCTTCAATTTTTATTAATCGGTCCTTTGTGGCTATTGCATTTTATATATAAAAAATTAAATATTTCTTATTAAAGCTAATTTATTTAGCAGTTAGCACCAACTTTACTATAACAACAGAATAAGACCAACGAAGACTTTAACTGATATTATTAAAGTTTAGCCGAAACACTTTCGGGAAATCAATATCTTTCTTTTCTTTATCCCTCATATTTAGTTGTGGTTTTCCGAGTATCAGTTTCGATAAAATTTAATCTTTGATAATATTTCCTACACAAACATATTCGATTTACTTTTTGCATCACGGAGTAATCATTCTCTAAGCCTTTTAATCAGCGAAGAAAAAACATGACAAAAACTATATTCAAAAAAAAACTTTTTATTACATTTGCACTAAAATAGCAACAATAACAATATCCAATAAATGATAGATAAATTCATCCATACAAAACAAGGCTTATACAAGGAAGATTTCGAACATGATGCTTGTGGTGTTGGTTATATATGTAATATAAAAGGAAGAAAATCACACCAAATAGTTTCTGACGCTTTAACCATATTGGAAAATATGGAACATCGCGGCGCGTGCGGTTGTGATCCTGATTCCGGCGATGGAGCAGGTCTTTTATTGCAAATCCCGCATGATTTTTTTGTTGCTGAATGCTCGAAATTAAATATTGCTTTACCTAAAGTAGGAGACTATGGTGTTGGAATGCTTTTCTTTCCCAAAAAACCAACCGTTAAAGAAGCTTGTCGCAAAGCGATTTTAAAGGCAGCGGAAAAATCAGGAATAAAAATTTTAGGTTTTCGTAAAGTTCCGGTTGATACTGCCGGAATTGGTGAAACAGCCTTGTCGATGGAACCCGATATGGAACAACTATTTGTTGCCAGACCGGAACACCTTACCAACTCTGATGACTTCGAACGAAAATTATACGTTTTTAAAAATTACATCACAAAAGTTGCACATGAAAAAGAAACCTCTCTTATTCAGCATTTTTATGTTGTTTCTTTTTCATCCCGCATCATCGTTTATAAAGGGCAATTTACCAGCAATCAAGTACGTCATTATTTTCCGGATTTAACGGATAAGCGTGTGATTTCAGCTTTTGGGATGATTCACTCACGTTTCTCAACTAATACTTCTCCCTCATGGAGACTCGCGCAACCATTTAGATTCATCGCGCATAACGGAGAAATTAATACTGTGGTCGGGAATTTAAACTGGTTTTATTCCGGTATGAGATCCTTCGTTTCGCCTTATTTCACTGAGGAAGAAATGGATATGTTATTGCCGGTGATTGACACTAATCAATCTGATTCGGCATGTTTGGACAATGTAGTTGAATTGCTTTTTCATGCAGGCAGGTCATTACCACATGTTATGATGATGTTGATACCCGAAGCATGGGATGATAATGAGCAAATGGATCCTTTGAAAAAAGCGTTTTATGAATACCATGCTACTTTAATGGAACCTTGGGACGGTCCGGCAGCGCTCACTTTTACAGATGGAAAATTAATTGGAGCAACACTTGATCGCAATGGCTTAAGACCATTGCGTTATGTAATTACCAATAACGACCAAATTATAGTTGCTTCTGAAGCAGGCGTTTTACCTATTGATGAATCAACAGTAATTAAAAAAGGTCGTTTGCAACCCGGCAAAATGTTAGTGGTTGATATTGAAAAAGGACGGGTGATTACTGATGACGAGGTAAAAAAACAAGTTACATCGGCGCAGCCATATGCTGAATGGCTGAAAAATTTTAAAATTAAATTGGAAGACTTGGATGAGCCGCGTGTAGTATTTACAGAGCTTTCCAGCGCATCTACATTTAAGTACCAACAAGTATTTGGTTATTCAAGAGAAGATATTGAAACCATTATTAAACCGATGGCGCTTGATAGCAAAGAGCCTTTGGGTTCAATGGGAGCAGATATACCACTGGCTGTTTTGTCTGATTCCCCTCAACATTTAGCGAATTATTTTAAACAACATTTTGCTCAAGTAACCAATCCGCCAATTGACCCTATTCGTGAGCGATTGGTGATGAGCTTAGTTGGTTTTATGGGTAATAACGGCAACTTGCTGGACGAAGATGAAATGCATTGTCATAGCTTGTCTTTGAAACAACCTATTTTAAATAATTCAGATTTAGAAAAGATACGAAGTTTGGATACCGGTTCATTTCAAACAAAGACATTGCAAACATACTTTGTAGCGAATGGACTTTCAGGATCATTGGAAAAAGCATTGGCGAGACTATGCCAATACGCCGAAGATGCCGTAAATGATGGATTTGAAGTACTAATACTTTCCGACAGGAAAATTGATTCACAACATGCACCCATTCCTTCTTTGCTTGCTGTGTCTGCTGTTCACCACTATCTGATAAAAAAAGGATTGCGTGGCGCTGTGGGTTTGATTGTTGAAGCAGGAGACGTTTGGGAGGTTCATCATTTCGCTTGTTTAGTAGCATTTGGAGCTACCGCGATTAACCCTTATTTAGCACTGGCTTCTATCAATAAATTATTGCATGATGATAAATTAGATACCAAATTAGATATAAAATACCTGACAAAAAATTATGTCAAATCTGTTTGTGATGGTTTATTGAAAGTGTTTTCTAAAATGGGAATATCCACACTTCAATCCTATCATGGCTCTCAAGTGTTTGAGATAGTCGGGTTTCAACAAAGCGTAATTGATCAATATTTCACCGGCACCGTTACACGTATTGGTGGAATGGGCTTAGATGAAATTGCGCACGAAGCATTGATCAAACATTTTAGTGGTTTTAAACGTGGAGGTGTTGGAAATAAATTACTTCCGGAAGGTGGTATTTATCAATGGAACCGTAACGGAGAGCCTCATTTGTTCAATCCTCAAACTATTCATTTATTGCAACATGCTACACGTACCAACAATTATGAGATTTATAAAAATTACGCAAAACTCATCAACAACCAAAAGGATACGATGTACACTATCCGAGGTTTGTTAGAATTTGTACATCATAAACAACCGATACCACTTGAAGAAGTGGAGCCTGTAGAAAATATCATGAAACGATTTGCTACCGGAGCGATGTCTTTCGGCTCCATTTCACATGAGGCGCATAGCACTTTAGCGATAGCCATGAATAGGATTGGCGGACAAAGCAATACCGGTGAAGGTGGAGAAGACGAAATAAGATATGTGAAATTGCCCAACGGCGATTCTATGCGTTCAGCCATAAAACAAATTGCTTCGGGACGCTTTGGTGTAACGGCTAATTACCTTGCTAATGCAGATGAGTTGCAAATTAAAATGGCGCAAGGCGCGAAACCGGGAGAAGGCGGACAATTACCGGGGAGTAAAGTAGATGAATGGATAGCCAGAGTTCGTCATGCAACTCCAGGAGTAGGCTTAATATCACCACCTCCGCATCACGATATTTATTCTATCGAAGATTTGGCTCAATTGATATTTGATTTAAAAAACGCGAATCGTAACGCCCGTATAAGTGTAAAATTAGTCGCGAAAGCAGGTGTAGGTACTATTGCTGCCGGTGTCGCGAAAGCTCATGCTGATGTCATTTTAATTGCCGGTCATGATGGCGGAACAGGAGCATCACCATTAACATCTTTAGTTCATGCGGGTTTGCCTTGGGAATTAGGATTAGCCGAGGCACAACAAACATTAGTTAAAAATAAATTAAGAAGTCGAGTTGTGTTACAAGCCGACGGACAAATGAAAACAGGTAGAGATATTGCTATTGCGGCTCTTCTTGGTGCCGAAGAATGGGGTGTAGCAACGGCGGCATTGGTAGCCGGAGGTTGTATCATGATGCGTAAATGTCATTTGAATACTTGTCCGGTTGGAGTAGCAACTCAAGATCCCGATTTGCGAAAATTATTTACCGGAAAACCTGAACATATCGTTAATCTTTTTCGTTTTTTAGCGGAAGAATTACGTGAAATAATGGCTTCATTGGGCTTAAAAACAATCAACGAAATGGTTGGTCGTTCGCACTTTTTGAAACTACGTGAAGACATCGATCATTGGAAAGTAAAAAACATTGATCTATCAGATCTTTTATATACAATGGACAATCCTGCCGGACTTACATTATACAACAGTGAGAAACAAGACCATGGTTTGGATGAGGTATTGGATTGGCAATTATTAAAGAAAGCAAAGTCAGCAATAGAAACTAAAAAACCTGTTTCTGCTTCTTTCAATATTAAAAATACAGACCGTACAACAGGCACTATTTTATCTTATGAGATCACTAAAAAATATCAATCATCAGGCTTACCCGATAATACTATAAATTATAAATTTACAGGATCTGCCGGACAAAGTTTCGGGGCTTTCTGTACCAAAGGGTTATCGTTCGAATTAATAGGAGAAGCGAATGATTATGTTGGTAAAGGGCTTTCAGGAGCTCAGTTAATTATTTACCCGGCGCCAAATTCCGTTTTTGTTCCGCATGAAAATATGATCATCGGTAATGTTGCACTTTACGGAGCAACCGATGGCGAGCTATTTGTGAGAGGTATGGCTGGTGAACGCTTTGCAGTGCGTAATTCAGGCGCCACTTCAGTTGTTGAAGGCGTTGGAGATCACGGTTGCGAATATATGACCGGCGGAAAAGTATTGGTTCTTGGAAAAACAGGACGCAACTTCGCAGCTGGAATGAGTGGCGGAATTGCATGGGTTTATGATATAGATAAATCTTTTGCAAGTAATTGTAATACAGAAATGGTGGACCTTGATCCATTGGCATTGGAAGATGAAGAGGAAATTAAATTATTGCTTAATAAGCATGTTAAACTTACCAAAAGTCATGTGGCGAAATATATTTTGGACGATTGGGAACTACAATCTTCACTCTTTGTAAAAGTGTTTCCTAAAGAATATAAAAGTGTTTTGAAAAAACAAAATAAGGTTAAACAGTCAGTAAAATAATAATGGGAAAAATTACAGGGTTTAAAGAGTTTAACAGAGAACTCCCTCCAAAAATAGCGGTTGCAAAACGTTTAGAAAATTACAATGAATTTGTTGGAAGATATACTGATGAAAAATTAAACCATCAGGCTGCACGGTGCATGAATTGCGGTGTTCCGTTTTGTCATAGCGGTTGTCCTTTAGGAAATGTTATTCCTGAATTTAATACTGCGGTTTACGAAGGTAAATGGGAGGAAGCATATACAATACTTGATTCCACTAATAATTTTCCAGAATTTACCGGAAGAATTTGTCCGGCGCCATGTGAATCCGCTTGTGTATTAGGTATCAACAAACCAGCTATTGCAATCGAAGAAATAGAAAAACACATTATTGAAATTGCGTTTGCAAAAGGATTTGTCAAAGCAAGTACTCCTTTAGTTCGTTCAGGAAAAACGGTTGCCGTTATTGGCTCTGGTCCTGCCGGATTAGCCACAGCGGCACAACTCAATAAAGTTGGTCATACAGTTAAAGTGTATGAACGCGATGGGAAACCCGGCGGACTTTTACGCTACGGAATACCTGATTTTAAATTAGAAAAATCAATAGTGGAACGCAGAATAAAATTAATGCAAGATTCGGGAATTGAATTTATTTGCAATACTGAAGTTGGTAAAGATGAAGATATGAAAGATTTTATTGAAGGCTTTGATGCAGTTGTAGTAGCAGGTGGTTCAACCATTCCACGCAATTTGAATATGCCCGGTCGCGAATTAAAAGGAATTTATTTTGCAATGGATTTTTTAACTCAACAAAACAAAGTTGTTAGCAACATTCCTTTTTCTTTCAAACAAATTTTAGCTACCGGTAAAGATGTAGTGGTGATTGGTGGTGGCGATACCGGCTCAGATTGTGTTGGAACATCCAATCGTCAAAAAGCAAAATCTGTCAAACAATTTGAATTGATGAATCAAGCGCCGACAGAGAGAAATCACCATATGCCTTGGCCAACTTATCCAATGATTTTTAGAGTAAGTTCTTCACATGAAGAAGGCTGTGAACGCTTTTTTGGAATACATACCAGAGGCTTTATTGGTGATGCTCAAGGTCAATTAAAAGCAATATTAGTTTCTGATGTAAGTTGGGAAATAGATGGGTTGGGACGACCTGTAAAATTCACAGAAAAAGAAAATTCAGCGCGCGAAATTCCTTGTCAGTTACTTTTAATTGCGATGGGATTTTTACATCCTCAATTTCAAGGAATGCTTGAAAAAGCAGGGATTGAATTAGATGAACGCTCCAACGTAAAAGCTCGTGAAGGAGATTTTAAAACCAATGTGTCTAAAGTATTTGCTGCCGGAGATATGCGTCGAGGCCAATCACTTGTGGTATGGGCTATTTCCGAAGGTAGAGAAGCTGCCCGTAAAGTAGATGAATTTTTAATGGGACACTCTGCTTTAGAAACCAAAGACAGAATTATTAATGCTCATAGTTTTTAATTGCAGCGCATTATAAAAATACATCACATAAAAATGTATCAGGAGTTTAATGCTCCGATAGAAAAAGTATTTGAAGCCTTCAATGACCATGTTTATATGGGTAAAATATTGGGACAAAATATTTCACGCATTGTGGACAGCAAAGACCATTCTAATATTAACGGAGTGGGTTCCGTTAGAAGAATAAATATTCCGATTTTTGGATTTGAAGAAACCATTATAAAATGCGAATCTCCCAATCGCATTGAATATCAAATTTCGAAAGGCTCTCCTTTATCACATCATTATGGAATTATGTTATTTAAAAATCTTCCCAATGGAAAAACTTCTTTAGATTACACCATTGAACTCGGCAGCAAAATTCCTTTAATGGGAGCAATATTAAAAAGTGTATTAAATAAAGGCATTGGCGATAGCATTAAAAAATATGCAATGCGTTAGACTGCTTATTGTTGTTGCGTTATAACCTACATCTAATTTTCTGATGTCTAATTTTCTGTTTTGTAAATATTCGACATTATTCATATAGCAATCCTAATTTTAACTTTTGCACCTTGTGGTAAGTACCTTTTGTTAAACTTGTGGTAAAAAAACGTAACCACAAAATTCACAAAGAATTATACATACTTAACAATACCTAGGTCTATCTTCTTCTGAACTCTGAACAAATAATAGCAGTTGCAATGGCGGCATTCAATGATTCCGCTTCTTCCGAACTATCTTTTTTGAAATGAGAAAAAGAAGGAATGCTTATTTTATCTGTAATATATGGCAATAAGTTTTCAGAAATTCCTTTCGATTCATTTCCAATAATAATAAAACCATTGGTAGGCAATTGTTTTGAATAAATATTCTCTCCATCCAAAACTGCTCCAAAACTTTGAACTTTAAACTTTGAACTTTGAACTTTAAACAACTCAGGCAAATTTGTATAATGCAATTTAATTCTTGCTATAGAACCCATCGTTGCCTGCACTACTTTTGGGTTAAATGCGTAAGCTGTTTCATCACTGCAAATAATGGATTCGATACCAAACCAATCAGCGATACGAATAATTGTTCCAAGGTTTCCCGGATCTTTGATATCATCCAAAACCAATGTTAGTTTATTCGTTAGTGTATCCATTTTTAATTCATAATAAGGAATTTCGCATACAGCCAAAGCTTCGTTAGGTGTTGCTAATACCGATATGCGCTCAAGTTCAGATGTTTTAATTTCAAAACGCTCAATTTGTTTATTAATAGAGGTGGTCCTAAAAAAATCGGGTGTGGCGTAAATTTGTTTTACTACTACTTTTGAATTCAATAATTCTAAAACAATTTTAGTTCCTTCGGCAATGAACAAATTGTGTTCCTGAATAAACTTTTTTTGTTTTAATGAGTTAACAAATTTTATTTGATTCTTGGAAAGCATATTTATTATAAAATTTTATTTCAGCAAATGTAGTAATTTAGCAACCTTTACTAATAAAGAATATCCCGAAACAGTTTGACTACAAAATTTCCACATATAAAATTATTGTTTATTCCTGTATCTATTCTGCTGTTTAATGCCTGTAATCCAGCAAAAAAAATAAAAGATGGGGAATATCTGTTATATAAAAATTTTGTAATTAACCATGGTGCCAAAATTGACAAAGCCGATATTGAAAATTATATCAAGCTAAAACCTAACCGCAAAATTTTAGGTTTTTTTCGTTTTAACTTATGGTTACATAATCTGGCAAATGAGGACAGAATAAAACGCAGACGCATTGAATACGACAAAAAAATTGCTCAAAAAAACAGTAAGCGTGTTTCAAAAGGAAAAAAAGGAAGACAGCAACTATTTGGCGAATGGCTTTTAAATGTCGGTGAGCCTCCTGTTATTTATGATTCCTTTCTTGTTCAAAAATCTGCGAAACAAATTAAATTATTTTTAAATAATAAAGGTTATTTTATAAGTACTGTAAGTGATTCGATAGCTTATAAAGGGAAAAAAAAAGTAAATGTATTTTATAAAATCAAAGCTTCTGCTCCTTATACTTTTAATAATCTTACTTATAAAATACAAGATGAGACGCTTACACAATTCGTTTTTAAAGATACTTCCAACACCTTACTAAAAAAAGGAAAGAATTACGATGTGGATGTAATACAAAAAGAAAGAGAGAGAATTACCAATGGATTAAATAATAATGGCTATTACTTTTTTACGCAAGACTACATTTACTTTGAAGTGGATAGTAATTTAAGTAATCGAAAAGTAAATGTTACAATAGGAATAAAAAACTACGCAAAAAAATTCAACGAATCTTCCGATTCGATTATTGAGACACCTCATCAACGGTTTTTTATTAATAACATTTACATTCAACCCGATTTTGTTTCAAAAGAAATTAATCAGAAAGGAACAGATACGATGGTTATAGATTATTTATACAAAAAAGAAATATCTACTTATCGTATTTTACATACAGAAAAACTAAAATATAAAATCAAAGTATTGTTAGATGCTGTATTCATTCGCAAAGGCGACATATACCAATTAAAAAATGTTGAAGACACCTATAAGCGCCTATCGGAGCTGAAAGCATTCAAATCAGTCAAAATATTTTTCACACAAAAAGATGCTGAACATTTGGATTGCTATATACAATTAAGTTCTATTTTCAAACAATCATTCACTATTGAAACCGAAGGAACAAATACATCAGGCAATTTAGGTGTTTCGGGTAGTTTTATATTTCAAAATAGAAATTTGTTTAAAGGCGCAGAAGTTCTTGAGTTAAGATTAAAAGGGGGGGTATCCGCTCAACGTATTGTGAATAGTACAGACAAAAATTTAACAAGTAATGCCAGAGGGTTTAATACGATTGAGTTTGGTCCCGAATTAAATCTTTACGTTCCTCGTTTTTTAATTCCATTTAAATTAAATGTTTCAAAACTTTCCAACCCAAAAACAGTATTCACAAGTGGTCTAAATTATCAGCGCAGACCGGATTATACAAGAACGATAACTAATTTTTCATTCGGATATACGTGGATGGAAACTTCAAAAAAACGCCATACTTTCAATCCATTTGTCATCAATTTTGTAAAAGTTAATTTGCAGCCGCAATTTTATACTGATTTGGTAACAAATGTTCCAAACCAATTTATCCTTTATAGTTTTAAGAATCACTTATCCACCAGCACACGCTACTCATTCGTCTATAATGAACAGGATTTGAAGAAACAAAAAAACTTTTCATTTTTCAAATTAAATGCAGAGTCGTCAGGTAGTATTATAAGAGGACTTTATAATGTAGTAAATGTTATTCACCCCAACACGTTGGCAAAAAATAGTGAAGGGAGTTATACATTGCTCGATATCCCATATTCACAATACCTGAGGATAGATGCAGATTATCGTTATTACTATACCCCCAATGAATTTAATAAGATAGTATTTCGTATAGCAGGTGGAATTGGAAAGCCATTAGCAAACTATAATGTATTGCCCTTCGAGCGCAGTTTTTTCAGTGGAGGGGCAAATGGTATCAGAGCCTGGCAATCGCGTACTCTTGGTCCCGGATCCTATACCAATAAAGTATCTTCTTTTGACCAGTTTGGAGATGGTCAGTTGGAGGGTAATATAGAATACCGTTTTAAATTAATTAAAATGCTAAATGGGGCATTTTTTGTTGATGCGGGAAATACTTGGTTGCGTCAACCTGACCCAAGCCGTCCCGGAGGCGATTTTCAGTTCAATCAATTTTATAAACAAATAGCCATTGGTTCAGGTGTCGGTGTTCGTGCTGATTTTAGTTTCTTTATCATTCGTTTTGATTTAGGAGTAAAGGTTCGAGACCCACAATTTGCGGAAGATAAACGTTGGGTAATACAACACTTGCTAGATCCCGGATGGAAACAGGATTATTTTATTGCAAATAATACAAAGTATAGTTTTTTAACTTTTAATGTTGGTATTGGATACCCCTTTTAGTTGTTAGTGGTTAGTTATTAGAACCACTCATCACTAACAACTTCAATAACAATTAACAACTAATAATGTTCACCAAGCGATTCTTTATGTGTCTTTGTGTCTTCGTGTCTTTGTGGCAAAGCGCCTTATCTCAAACAAACGACACGCTTTCTATTTATAAAAAAATAAAAAAAATTGCTGATAAACATAAAATAACAACCTTATTGTATCATGCTATATTTGTTGAACCTGTGCCTAAAAAATATGACGCGAAACCTCTTTCAGAGAAGCAAAAAAAAGTCGATCCTAATTTAAAATATGAAGGAAAAATTATAAGGAAAATAGAAATTATAACGTATGACCCTTTTGGATATTCTGTAAACGATACCTCCCGCAAAGTAATAAATCCTTTGCAAAAAATCGGAAACCACTATCACGTTACCACCCGACATAGAATTGTAAATAATCTGTTATTGTTTAAAAATAATGATTCGTTAGACCTGCTTAAAATTAATGAATCGGAACGGATTTTAAGAACAACGGGTTATGTGAATGATGCTCGTATTTATGTAATACCCATAGAGGGTGAAAAATTTCAACCCTTACAGGCTGATAGTGTAGATATAAAAGTGATGGTTCAGGATAAATGGAACCTTGATGCGCCTATATCTGGAGGTACCACGGGAGGTCATATAACGCTGCGGGATAGAAATATATTAGGATTAGGACAGCAGTACCAACAAGATATCGCATATAATGTGAATGGAAATTATGCGTTTACCGGTAGCAATAATATTGTGAATCTCGGACATAGTTTTATTTCGTCGAATGTTTTTTATACAACCAACAATAATCTTACACAAACTGGTTTCGCTTTAAACCGACCTTTTTATTCGCCCTTGGCAAAATGGGCAGGAGGTATTTCTGTCAGCAATACATGGGGGACTTATCCATATATAGATACAGTTGAAAAAGTTAATAAAAAGCTGACTCTGAATTATTACAGTTCTGATATTTGGATAGCAAAAAATGTTCATCCTGTTTTAGGCACAATAGCGAACAGAAGAGCAAGTAACTTAATTGTCGCTTTCAGATATGCCGAAACACATTTTCAAAATCGCCCTTCGTTTTCAATTGATAAATCTTTGACAAATGTAAACACCTCATTATATCTTGGCAGTGTAGGCTTTGCTGTAAGTAAATTTTATAAAGATCAATTTATTTATCGTTTTGGAGCTAATGAGGATGTGCCAGAAGGGCTGATTGTACAGTACTTATATGGATTACTTTATAAGGAACAAACAGGAATCAGGTATTACTCAGGCTTTAATATTGCACGCGGAAAGCATGTTGAAAATATAGGATATTTTTCCGGCAATGTTGCTTATGGAACATTGTTTAATGAATCAGTTCGTAATGATGCAACATTTAATATCGGAGGGATGTATTTCACTGATTTGTTGAGAAGTAAAAAATGGTATTTTCGCCAATTCCTTTATTTAAAATATATCAATGGTATTAACAAAACTCCGACTGAAAAAATTACTCTTCGTTCGGATGAATTATACGGTTTTAATAGTGGCACCTTATTAGGAAAAAGTAAAATAGTTGTCAATCTTGAAGGGGTAACTTACATGCCCTATAACATTATTGGTTTTCAGTTTGCACCGGTATTATTAATGGGTTTTGGAATGTTAGAAACAGATAGTATTAAATTATTTACAGGTCATGTTTATCAATCTTATGCGCTTGGTTTACTCATCCGAAATGAAAATTTATTAACGAGTAGCTTTGAAGTTAGCTATGGTGTTTATCCTTATTTACCCGATGGGAACAAAAATAATTTTAAATTTAACCCTGTTATAAGTTTTACGCTTAAAGTTCAAAGCTTTTTATTTGCTAAGCCCGATATTGTTGTTTATCAATAACTAATTTTAAAAAAAAATTATCAAAAATGGATTGTCAATATTTGCAAAGGTTAATTACTCTCGTTATATTATGCACGATAGATTTTAAACTATATATCGAATAAACACTTACCTTATCAATGTTATAAACCCTGTTTTATTGTTGTATGTATGACCATTGATGTCCTTTGCGTTAAGGATATAATAATAGGTACCATCTTCACTTGGCATTCCGGTAATCATATTGCGACCATCCCATCCGCCGGCGGATGTGTGCCATTCATAAATTTTCGTACCCCAACGGTTATAAATTTCTACATCTATACTTTCTATTCCTCCGGTAGCATCCATGGTGAAGATATCATTTTTACCATCCCCATTCGGAGTAAATACATTCGGAATAATCACTGTATACACAAATTCTATTGCTGTTGCTGTATCAGGGCATTGTAAATTGTTGGATACAATCAATTGAACGGTATAGGTGCCTGTAGTCGTATAGGTGTGTTGGGTATTAAAAGCGGTATCCTTGGCTCCATCGCCAAAAGACCAAGCATACGTGCTTGCCTGTTGACTATTATTAGTAAAATTAACTAACAATGGAGGGCTGCCGCTTTCAGGGTCGGGTATAAAATTTGCGTGGGGATTACTGATAGTAATCGCATAGGTTGCAGAAGTCGTAGGACAAGTTCCTCCTGTTGGACTTACTGTAAATGTGTACGTCCCTTCTGCAACACTTGGTTTACCGCTAATGGTGAGAACGCCTCCGTTATAAGAACTGCTAAGACCTGCTGGCAATCCTGAAACTACAGCGCCTGTTCCGGTGCCTCCAATTAAATAAGTAATATTTGTTATCGCTATATTTGAACAAAGAGTTTGAGCACTCACTCCTGAAGTTAAGCTAATGGTTGCTTCATTTACTGTTATCGTTCCCGATAAACTGCTTGGTAGAATACAACTGCCTGTTGTAGTTACTGTATAATCAAAAACACCTGCAACACTTGGGCTGCCGCTGATGGTAAACTGTTTGGATACATTGTTATAAACACCGCTTACCCCTGTAGGCAAGGTCGCTGTTACAGATGCCGCACCGCCTACTACATTATAAATAATAGGTTTTATCGCTACGCCTTTGCAGATGTTTTGTATCGGACTGCCGGAGGTGGAATCCAAGCCCAAGCCTACCGTTAATATGCCGCTTAAACTGCTTGGGGTGGCGCATGTGCCGCCATTGGTGCTTACCGTAAAGTTAAAGGTGCCTTCTGCTGTTGGGCTGCCGCTGATGGTGAACTGTTTGGATACATTGTTGTAAACACCCGTTACTCCTGTTGGTAAGGTTGCTGTTACGGACGCCACACCGCCTACTACATTATAAATAATAGGTTTTATCGCTGCGCCTTTGCAGATGCTCTGTATCGGGCTGCCGGAGGTGGAATCCAAGCCCAAGCCTACGGTTAATATGCCGCTTAAACTGCTTGGGGTGGCGCATGTTCCGCCATTGGTGCTTACTGTAAAGTTAAAGGTGCCTTCTGCTGTTGGGATGCCGCTGATGGTAAACTGTTTGGATACATTGTTGTAAACACCGCTTACCCCTGTAGGCAAGGTCGCTGTTATGGAAGCCGCACCGCCTACTACATTATAAATAATAGGTTTTATCGCTACGCCTTTGCAGATGTTTTGTATCGGACTGCCGGAGGTGGAATCCAAGCCCAAGCCTACCGTTAATATGCCGCTTAAACTGCTTGGGGTGGCGCATGTTCCGCCATTGGTGCTTACTGTAAAGTTAAAGGTGCCTTCTGCTGTTGGGATGCCGCTGATGGTAAACTGTTTGGATACATTGTTATAAACACCGCTTACCCCTGTAGGCAAGGTCGCTGTTATGGAAGCCGCACCGCCTA
>ODAK010004537.1_pt1 | contig 14187 bp, 18 predicted proteins | sample 1539591 | NCBI WGS metagenome assembly ODAK01 (sample SAMEA3539303, study PRJEB22396) | soil metagenome | biome: tundra; feature: field; material: soil | place: USA | collected 2010-05 | depth 0.15 m | reverse complement strand
AGTAACCGATCCGGCGCGAAATGTCCAGAACTTTCTTGCTCGCCAAGCAACTCGGAAGCAGCTACGGCCCCGTCTGGTCGGCAATGCCGGGAATCAGGTACGGACGAACGCCTGGAACGCGTCGAAACCAGTCTATTGACCGCGTTTCACAAGTGGGCATCACCTATGGAAGCGCGCCAGCGCACCCACGCCGCCGCCCTGCGCGCTGGACTTGGAGTTGGAACCCTGGACGACCGCGTGAAAAAGCTGGAGCCGGGAGCAGGCTCATGACCCGCAAGTCGATGACCGGTACCGAGGACACCGTGCGACTCGCTGTCGGGACCGTCAGATCAACCTAAGTAATCGACCATGCGGACAGTTTCCGTCCTGCGGTTCACCAGTTTGCTGTTCTTCCTGGCCGGCCAGGGCCTTCCCGACGACCCGCCTGACCCTCCCAATCTCGTCAGAATCGGGCCCGGTGTCACGCCTCCGAAGCTGAAATATAAAGTCGAACCGGAATATTCACCCGAGGCACTTAATGCCGGCGTTCAGGGCACGGTCGTTTTCGAGGTCGTAGTGAACGATGCCGGAAGGCTCACCAATCTCTCGGTGCTCAGTCCCTTGGGATTCGGGCTCGACGAGAAGGCGCAGGAAGCCATCGAAAAGTGGCGGTTTGAGACGGGACGCAAGGACGGAAAGCCGGTCGGCATCCTGGCCACGGTCGAAGTGAACTTCCGCTTGCAGGGGCAGTCCTTCGACAGCAAGGCGGAAGATCGCCGCGTGCGATTTAATCTCGCTCTCGCCGGTTTGAGAAGCCAGGACACGGTGCGCCGGAATAAGGCGATGGAAACACTCCAGGCGTTGGCCAAGCAGAGTTTTCCCCCGGCGATGTATGTGCTGGGCAAGCTGCTGAAGCGGGAGACATTGTTGCGCGTGACCCTGAGCGCGCGGATCTGCTGATCCGGAAGGCAGCGGACAAGCGTCACGGGCCAGCCCTGTTCGACGTAGGATTGACTTACTGCGACGGTAAGGGGGTGCCGAAAGATCTGGAGAAGGGAATGCGCATGATCCGCGATGCCGCCATTCTGGGGAGTTACCCGGCACAGTTCTATCTCGGCAACCACTACCAAGAGGGCGTCGGTGTGCCTCGCGACCTGGACCACGCGCGCCGTTCCTTCCGCTTGTGCGCCGCTACGGGTCATGCCGATTGCCAGGTTCGATTGGCCAAACTGCTGCTCGGTCTTCCCCAGCGGCAGGAGCGCGACTACGTGCAGGCCATTGCCTGGCTCGAACTCGCGGCCGATCAAGGGCAGCCCGAAGCCCGAGGTCTGGTGGAAAAGGAAAGCCCTCGGCTCACGCCCGAACAGGTCTCCGGGGCGCAGCGGCTCAAGCCGCAACTGGTGCACAAGCAGTAATCGGCCCCTCAGCTCACTACTCCGACCCGATCGCGGTGTATACACGGAACGACTTGCGCATTGGTAAACAGTACGTACCTGTACGCCAGCGGCTTCAACTCAATATCGAAATTCTCGCTCACACAAGGGAACCGCTTCCCGCAAAACCCGGTCGCGAACGCCTGGACGAAGCATCCGTTCAGTGGCGACGTCCACTGGGGCGTGCAGGATATCCTGGAGGCCGGTAAGCAATCCGCCGAGGTCCATCAACGTCCGGTCCGGATCGAGGTCAACGAGGAAGTCGATATCGCTTGCGGGAGAACTATCGCCGCGGGCGACCGAATCAAAGATCCGGATATTTCGCGCACCGTAGCTTGCCGCGAGACGGAGGATCTGCTCTCTGTTCGACCCGCGCAGTTCTTCGAGCTTCATTCCTCTATTGTGCCCGATCTCGCCCATCGGCCTCAAGCCCGGCCATCACCTTCACAGCCACTCCATGCGCGATCACCACGTCCGGATCGCGCTGCAGCGCCTCGAAATATTGTCCCCGGAACCCGTTGCCCGATTCGGCGGGCGTCAGCAGCGCACGCGCCTGCGCCAGCAGACGGGCGGCCTCTGCGGCGTTGGCCGGCTCGTCGGCGTCCAGCGTCTCGTCGATCATCACGATCAACTCCGACAGCTCATGCAGCCACGCGAAGAACGGGTCGTGCAGGGCAAGGTTCAACAGTTGTCCGCTGGACTTGATCCGCTCGACGTCGTGGTCGTAGCGCGCGCGCTCGGAATCGAGCAGCGCCTTGTGATGTGCCAGCAGGACATGCCGTAGCTCCGTCAACAAACTGCGCGCCGCATCGGCCATGCAGACATGGTAGCGCGACTACGCGACTACGTGCGGCTATTCGTGCCGCAGAGCGGCCATGGGGTCCACCAGCGCCGCGCGCCGTGCCGGAATCGCACAGGCCAGCGCCGATACCGCCAGCAGCACGCCCGCGACCGCCAGAAACGTCGGCGGATCGGTGGCGGTGACTCCGTAAAGCAGGCTCGCCAGCGCGCGCATGGCGACCAGCGAAGCCAGCAGTCCCGCGGCCAAGCCGGCAAGCACCGGGCGCAGGCCTTGCCGCAGAATCAGTTTGTGCACGCTGCCTGGCTGGGCGCCCAGCGCCATGCGGATGCCGATTTCACGCGTGCGCCGACCCACCGAATAGGAAATCACGCTGTACACTCCCACCGCCGCCAGACACAAAGCGAAGCCGGCCAACGCCGCCAGCAGCAGCATCGAGAAGCGCCGGCGCATCAGCGAATCGCTCAGGTTCTGCTCCATGGTGGCGATCTTGTACACCGGAAGGTTGCGGTCCAGATCGCGCACGCGCTGCTGGATCGCGGAGACCAGCGCGAGCGGGTCGCCAGCCGTGCGTACCGCCAGGTTCATGAACGGGAGAGGTGCCTGCCAGGCAGGGTGATAGATGACTGGCTGCGGATTCTTCATCAGATTGCGGTCCTTGACTCCGCCCACGATTCCGACGATTTGCGACGCCTCGCCGGGCCTCAGCCTGAGGAAGGGATCGATCAGGAACTGGCCGACGGCATCTCCCTTCGGGAAGAAAGCCTTCGCAAACGTCTCATCGATGATGGCGACCCTGGGCGTATTGGCGCTGTCCTGCGCGGTGAAGAGGCGGCCCTGCTTCAATGGAATTCCCATGGTCTGGAAGTATCCGGGCGTGGCGTGACGCTTCTCTACATCGGGCAGGGCCTCGGACGCCGGCCAGGGGCGGCCGGCAATCTGGAAATCGCCGCCGTGGCCGCCCGCGCCAAACGGCAGGCCGTCCACCGCGCCGGCGGATACAACGCCGGGCAGCGCCTGGACCCCTGCCAGCAGTTCCGAGTAGAACGCCGTGATGCGCGACGGATCGCGATACTGGAGCGGCGGCAGGCTGATACGCGCGGTCAGCAAATGGTCCGGCACAAAGCCCGGATTCGTTTGCCACAGGCGCGCGTAACTGCGCAGCAGCAGGCCCGCGCCAGCCAGCAACATGACGGAAAGCGCCACCTCCGAGACCACTAGCAGGCTGCGTAAGCGGTTACTCGACCGGCTGCGGTGCGCCGGCCGAAGCTGCGACGCGCTCAGGGCCGGCGCCAACCCAAAAACCAGGCTGGTCAGAATCGCCGCGGCGACCGCAAACAGCACCGCTGGAGCGTTGATCCGCACCGTCTGCCAGCGCAGTAGTTGGGGAGAGCCGAAGCGAATGAACAACTCCAGTACCCAGCCGCCAATCGCCATCCCGGCCGCTCCGGAAATTGCCGCCAGCAGCAGGCTCTCGGTGAGCAGTTGCCGCACGATCCGCGCGCGCCCCGCGCCCAGCGCGATGCGCAGACCAATCTCCTTCTGGCGGGCGGTGGCGCGCGCCAGCAGCAGGTTGGCCACGTTCACGCAGCCGATCAGCAACACCATGCCCACCGCGCCCAGCAGCACCAGCAGCGGCGTGCGCAACTCGCCCGCGACGGAATCCGCCAGCGGATCGAGTTCGATGTTCCAATCCGGCGGATACCAATCCGGCAGGTTGCGCGTCATGCGCGCGGCCACCAGCTTCATCTCCGAGCGCGCCTGATCGAGGGTCACCCCGGACTTCAGCCGCGCCACCACATCGGTGTTTTGATGGCCGCGCGCATTGGGGTCCAGTTGGGCCGGAGTGAACGCCAGCGGCACGTAGAGCTGCGCCTGCTCCATGAATTGCAGCACCGGCTCCACCACCCCAATCACGGTGAACTTCTGCGTGTCGATTTCGATCTGTTTGCCGATGATGTGCGGGTCGGCGCCGAAGCGGCTCTTCCAGAGTCCCTCGCCCAGTACGGCAACGCGGTCTTTGCCCAGTTGCTCCTCTTCAGGACGGAACACGCGGCCCTCGATAGGCTGCACGCCTAGCATCGGGAACAGGCTCGTGGAGACGCGCAATCCGTAAACGCGCACCGGTTCGGCATCGCCGGTCAGGTTGACGCTGTTCGTCTGCATGGCCGCCATGTGGGAGAACGAGCGGCTCAGGTCGCGGTAGTCGATGAAATCGAGCGCCGAGGCGTCCGATTTGAACAGCTCGAACTTCGGCATGTTCTTGGTGACCTGCACCAGTTGCGAGGCGTTCGGATAAGGGAGCGGGTGGAGCAGCACGGCATCCACCGTGGTAAATATCGCGGTGCTGGCGCCGATGCCTACCGCCAGCGTCAGAATAGCGGTGAGGGCAAAGCCGGGGCTCTTGGCGAGCGTGCGGAGCGCATAACGCAGGTTGTGCATATGCCTTTGACGTTAGCGGGGCCGAAACGATTGCCGGACTTAGCCGGCTTTTGCCGCTTGTAGCGCTCGCTCCGCCTCAAACCAATCCCGATCGGGAGAGCCCTCCGGACACCCCCTTTCCAGCCAAAGACGGTATGCGAGATCGGCAGTTTCCCTTTCATCCAGAGTCATGCAAGTATCTGGCGGTTTCGCCGGATTGCCGCCACCGTTGGCAACGCGTTTGTGGGCATCTTTTCTAAGTTGTTTCTGCATGAGTTCCTCCTTACCTCCTGCGGTCCCCTAAAGGCCGCCCGCCTTGAGTTGCTTCGTAAGGCGCTCAAACGTGTCCTTGGCCTCGCCGTACTTGACAAAGCTATCGATGAGCCCGGACAAGCCGGAAGCCAATTCGTAGTTCGCCTCGGCATACTCGCGAAGCTGCGTGCTGTATATGTTGCTTCTGTTCTCGTTGAGATGCCGGATGGTAGCCTCCGTATTGTCAGCCAGTTCCTTCAGTAGCGGCGTTATCCTTTCGATTGCGCCCCTTTGCCACGGTTCGGCACTGCCCGCCGCTTCACCAAGCCGGCCCAGCAGTTGCCCGAGTGCGTTAACGTGCTCTTTGATCATCTCGACTTTTCCCGCCTGGCTCACCCAGGACAGCCCCTTCGGGCGCGTGAAGGCCTCCAGGTCCGTGGCATCCGATCTGATGGCGTGCGCCTCCTCTTTGGCATCCGACAGTAGTTCGGAGGCCCTGGCGGGTCCGGTCTGGGTATATCTGGGTATCTTCCGCCCGCATTCCGCCTGCGTGCCCAAGAAGGGCCACGGCCAGGAAGGCCGGTGTTATTGTGAAAACGTTGTTACGGCTTCTCATAAAAACGCCTCATTAGTCAGTTAGTCAGTTAGTTAGTCAGTTAGTGCGCCTCAGTTTGGCCGGCGCTTGAGCGTCGGCCGTTCGTCCTCTTCTCCCGGAGCACTGTCGTCCGGCCGACGCCCGGCTTCGGACGGCCGGCGAAGCGTCGGCCCGCTCTTGGCCGGCTCGTTCCTTCGCCGCCGTGTCACGCTCTGCAGCTCCTGCCGCACCGCATCGAACTCCGAGGTCGTGACGATGTACAGCGGCTGCTGGCGGAGCATGCTCTGAATGCTTTGCTGGGTGGTCTTGATCCGGCTGGCCAGCGGTGGATGCGACCGGAAGATCTCCGACATGGTCCCCGGCCGCTTCTTTTCCCGGGCCTCGAGCTTTTCGAGGAAATCCACGAACGCGTTTGGGTCGTACCCGGTCTTGTAGACGTACTGCAAGCCCAGCAGGTCGGCCTCCTCCTCGAATCCGCGCGAGAACTTCAGGAACGTCAGCGGGACCGCCAGCCCCGCGCCCTGCCGCACCGCATAGCCTGCCCATCCTCCCAAAAAGATCAGAGGCAGACTGGCGATGTTTGCAAGCTGCCCGCGAGACGCCTGCCGCGTGGCATGACGCGCCGCGACATGCGCGATCTCGTGGGACAACACCCCCGCCAGTTCTGCCTCTGTGTCGGTCTGCTGCAACAACCCGGTATTGACGTACAGAAAACCACCCGGCAGCGCGAAGGCGTTCACCTGCTCGCTATCGATCACCTTGGCGGTCACCGGGACCTTGAGGTCGGAGTTCTTCGCCAGGTTCTGCGCCATGCGGTTCACATACTCGGCCACCAGCGGCGTATCCACCATCCTGGCTTCGCGCTCCACTTCGGCCGCTAACTGCTTGCCCAATGCGATCTCCTTTTCCAGGGAGTAGAAGTTCACGCCCGCGCCAACCTCGCGATTGCCGATCTGTTCCGGGTCTTTCTTTTTCTTGTCGTCTGCGCCCAGGCCGGCCGGCTGTATCAGGATGACCGCCAGCATCAGGATCAAGCGCAGGGCGGGCTGGATTAGCGAGCGCATCGGAACGTCCCTCCATCGGACGCCGCGGTTTGCAGTGCACGCGCGAGGCCAATGGCTTCCTGCGCGCCAGCTTCCCTCGCTACCGCCCCAAAACGTACATTTCCAGCCCGACATGGCTCCGAAACGGACACGCACCAAGCTCACATCTGCGGCGGACTGATTGTCCGCTGCACTGGCCCGCCAATTGCCTTTGATCTTGCGGGTGATTTGCTATGGACTATGCACCGCCGATCACGGCCTACCAAATCGACAGGCCGTTTCCGAAGGCATTAAAGATGGTCCGCAGCGCCCTGGCTGCCGCGCAAGTGCGAGTGGCGGGGGAACTGGACGTCTCCGATAGCATCCAGCAGCAGTTGCGCGTAAGATTCTCGCCCTGCCGGATCCTGTTTGTGGACACGCCTTACCTGCTGCTGGAGTCGATGGTGTTCGACCGTTCGGCGGCCACGCTTCTGCCGTTGCATCTCGTGGTATCCGGCCGTGGCAACCACACCAGGGTGGAATGGATCAGCCTGGCGCGCATGGACGGCGCCAGATGCCCGGCAGAGCCAGCCCTCCTTGCCAGGCTCCATCGCCAACTCTCGGAAGCGCTCAACCAGGTGGCCATACGGGAAGACACCGTCTGCCTCGATACGGCCAATTAGTTCCCCGCGCTGCCGGCGGTCTCCTTGCGCAGTCTGTATTTCTCCGTTCGGTAGATCAAAGTACGGCGGCTGATATCAAGGTATTTGGCCGCCTGCGTCTGATTCCACTCGAACTTCACCAGGGCCCGCAGGATGAGTTCTTTCTCCACCGCCTCCAGGCTGATCCCCTGCGGCGGCAGCGCCAGGTGCAGGGATTCCAGCGCGGGCGGCTCCCTCCGCAGAAAGTCGGGCAGATCGTCCAGCGTGACCTCCGTCCCGGCGGTCAGAACCACCAGCCGCTCGATGACGTTCTCCAGTTCCCGCACATTTCCCGGCCAGTTGTATCCGCAGAAATAGGGCAGCAGTGACGCGCCCAGCTTCAGATCCTCGCGATGCTGCTTAGCCTTGATCTTAACGAACAGATTCTGCACCAACTCTGGAATATCGCCGGTGCGCTCGCGCAGCGGCGGCAGTTCCAGCGTGATGACTGCCAGCCGGTAGTACAGGTCCTGGCGGAAAGCGCCGTCCTCGATCATGGCCTGCAAATTGCGATGCGTGGCGGCGATGATCCGCACGTCCACCTTGGTGGGGTGCGTGGCGCCGACTTTATCCGCTTCGCCCTCCTGAATAAGCCGCAGCACCTTGACCTGCAATTCCAGCGGCAACTCGCCAATCTCATCCAGGAACAGCGTTCCGCCATCCGCCATCTCCACTTTGCCCGGTTTGCTGGCGGCTGCGCCTGTAAAGGATCCCTTGCAGTGGCCGAACAATTCGGATTCCAGCAGGTCTTTGGGAATGGCCCCGCAATTGATCGTTACGAAAGCCTGCTGCTTCCGGTGGCCGTTACTGTGGATGGCCTTCGCCAGCAGTTCTTTCCCGGTGCCGGTCTCCCCGCGGATGAGGACCGTCGAGTCGCTGTGGGCGGCCCGCGACGCTAGATCCAGCACGTGCAACAGGTTTTCCGAATGCCCGATAATGCTTTCGAACCCGTACTTTCGATCCAGCGTTGTGCGCAGGTGCTGCACTTCCTCGATCAGTTTCCGGTGATCCAGCGCCCGATTGACAACGATGGCGAGCTGGCGGTAATCCAGCGGTTTCGTTAGGTAATCGTAAGCCCCTTCCCGCATCGCCTCCACTGCCGTTTCCACCGTGCCGAAGGCCGTGATCACCAGGATCAGCACGCCAGGATATTCCTTGCGAATGCGCCGCAGCAGGTCCAATCCCGACATCGCCGGCATCTTCAAATCCGTCAGAACCACGGAGATCACCTGGGTGGACAGGATATCGAGCGCCTCCTGGCCCGAGGCCGCGGAGAGCACCTCGCAGCCGATCTCCTCCAGTTCCATCTCCATCACGCGGCGCAGGCTCTGGTCGTCATCGACTACCAGAACTCTCCGTCGGCTCATGCGGCAACTCCCTGGCGCAGCGACAGAGTCATGCTGAACTTCATTCCTCGCGGCGAATTCGGCTCTGCTATTATCCCGCCGCCGTGCTGCCCCGCAATCTGTTGCACCACCGCCAGGCCCAGCCCGGTGCCATCCTCTTTCGTGGTGAAGAACGGGTCGAAGATCTTGTCGGAATCCGCCGGGTCGATGCCGGCGCCTTCGTCCCTCACCTGGATCAGCACCCGCTCGCGCTGGCGGCGCACCGCCACCACTACCTCACCCGCATCCGGCGAAGCGTGCACTGCGTTCAGCACCAGGTTGAGCACGGCTTGTTTGATTTGCTCGGGATCGCACTCGATCATGGGGACCTGCGCCTCCATCTCCAGGCGGATGCGCACGCCCTTCGATCCCACCGCGTGCGCGGCCAGATCGACGACCGGATCGAGAACCACAGCCAGGTCCGCAATCTGGTACCGCGGTGGCCGCGGCCGGGCGAAGTCCAAGAACTGCGTAAGCAGGCGGTTCAGCCGCTCGCATTCCTTTTGGATGATCTCCACACACTCCCGGCGCTTTTGTTCGGACGATTGGCCGCGTTCTAACAATCCGGCAGCGCCGGCCAGGCTGGCGAGCGGGTTCCGGATCTCGTGCGCCAGCCCCGCCGAAAGCTGACCGATCGCCGATAACCGCTCGGCCCGCTTCACCTGCTCGAAGCTCTCCTGCAATTCGCGATAAACCTCGGTCAGTTTGGCGGCGGTTTCTTCCAGGTCTTTGCGCTGCTCTTTCTCGCGCTGCGCCAAGGCGCCGGTGAACAGGCCCGCGGCGCAGAACAGGGCGACATCCAAAAGTTGGTCGCCCGCGTATGCCGGCAGCAGTTGCAGCAACCGCAGCGAATACGGCAGGCTGGATAATCCCGCCAGCAGGCCCACCGCCAATCCTCCCTGCCAGCCGAAACACATTCCGGCGTAGACAATCGGCAGATAATACAGGTGCTGCAGGATGTTGTGCCAGTGCGGCAAGCTCATCGGCAGCAGGTAGTGCAGCCCGCCGATGAAAACGATGCCGGCAAGTATGGCCATCCAGCGAATCGCGGCCGTTGGTTCCATCGCCGCTCGAAGCCACCAAGCCGTCTTCAATTCAGATACCGATACCAGTTTATCCGGTATCCAGGCGCCTCACAACCGGTGGCAGCCGTACCCGCCTTATCGGAACGAGATCCGGGTCCGCGTGCCGCCCAACTGGATTCCTACAATCTGGTTTTCGCCTTCCGCACGCTGCATATGAATAGACGTGTGCGCGTATTTCTGTCCGGCGTTCCGAATGGTGGCCGGGACTTCCACGGACTCGCCGCTTGGAAGGTGTATCAACAGCACTTTCGACTCATCCAGCACCAGGTGGTACTCTCCCGGTTTTAACTCTTGCGCGCCGATCTTAGCCGCTTGGGTCAAGGTAACGTGATACTTCGCATCAGCATGCGCCGCCAGGGCAAACAGCCCGAGGAGGGCGGCGAGCAGTAAGCAGTTCGTTGTGATCTTCATCGAACGCCTTTAGTGCACGTGCGTTTCCAGTGCCGTTTCTTAGCTCTCGAATGGGTTGGGTGTACCATTTGAGCGCATCCGGCGGGCCCTGTTGTACCTTACGGGACAACATTCCAGTGGATGCGCCTGTTCTGCCGTCTTCCTCGTTTTGGTCCGCTCCGTGCTCGGATCGATCCTGGCGAGCATCCGGTCGCGGCGCGGATCGGCCCCCGGCTGCTCGCCATCCAACACGGGAGACTGAAAATGAAGTGCCTGAAGCGTGATGCAGACTCCACCGGCACCCTGCTGGTGGTGGGATTGACCTCGGACTGCGATGCGGCCTGGAAGGTGGCGATGGATTGCTTCCCGGCAGCGCATCGTGCGGCAAATTGCAGCGAGGCGGTTGCAGTGATGCAACAGCGTTCCCCGGCCGTTGTAATTTGCGACGACAGCCTCCCGGACGGAAGCTGGAGGGATGTTCTCGACACCGCGGCAGCGCTGCGCGAGCCGCCGGCGGTCGTGGTCACATCGCGTCTGGCCAATGAGCGGCTCTGGGCGGAAGTCCTCAACTTGGGCGGATACGACCTGCTGGCGCGGCCCCTGGAACTGACGGAACTGCGCCGCAGCTTGAGCGGGGCGCGGCAGCAGTGGCTGAACGCGCGCGGCCGCCATTACCTGGCGCGGGACGTCCGAAACCGCTCGTCGATTTCCACCTGGTAGCCGCTAGCCAGCCGGTTGGTTTCGTTGGCCATCCCCACCACGGCCAGCAGCTCGCCGAACATGGCATCGGACATGCCCGCCTTGCGGGCGGCCGCCGCGTGCGACGCAATACAGTACGGGCACTGATTGGTGGCGCTGACGGCCAGGTAGACCATCTCCTTGGTCAGCGGATCGAGCGTCCCGGGAGCCATGATCTGCTCGATACTTTCCCAGGTGCGCCGCAAGGTGGCGGGATCGTGCGCCAGCGCCTTCCGGAAATTGTTGATCCAGTCCGTCTGGCGAGTGGCCATGATATCGTCATATACGGCCCGCACTTCGGGGCTGGCATCGGCGTATTTCGATCATGAAGAGATTATACTCAGCCAGACAGTAGCTCGACTTCGAGCCCGGCCAGCCTCGGAAAACCCCGATCGAAAGTCACTACGCTCAGGCCCGCGACTCTGGCAAACGCGGCAAGATAGGCGTCTGCCCACAGTTTGGTCGCAGGCCGTAGCCGCAAGGTCGCGGCCTCGAAGACCTGCTCGAAGCCGGCTGTCGCTGGCTCGGGCATGAAGGCGACGCGTCCGTCCTCGAACCAGCGGTGGTACGCCGCCCACGCGCCCCGTTGGGTCATGGTTTCTTCTCCCATGACCTGCGCATTGCTGGGCGGTTACTGTGGTGGACATGCCGGCTGCGGGTGAGCGCGAGCCACACGTGGACATCAGGGAAACGCGATGATTTCATAGATCCGATCGTTGGTCAGATGGAGCGTGCCGGGCTGTCTCGAGCGGACAATCGGCAGGCGGATACGGCGATTCCTGTTGCGGGTTTCGAGTTGGTTTTCGACTCCGCGTAGAATCAGCTCCTGGACGGAGCATCCCTGTTCGGCCGCGCTGGCCCTCAGCCGGCGATAGGTGGCGTCCGGAATGTCCACGGTGGTGCGCACGATTGCATCCTACCGTATTAATGGCTGTGCATGTACGGCTTGATCCGATGGCCGCCAGTGCGATATCACTAGTGGGTTGTATGCGTGGCGCTCTGCTGCTGATAACGGCGATCCTGTGCGCGCGGGCAGAGACCGCCCGATTCGAGCTGCGCGGCCGTTTGCTACCCGCCACGCGCGCCTCGGTGTGGCTGCATGGCGCCACCGCGCCGTTCGAGGACACCACTCTGGCCGGCGAAGATGGGCACTTCCGTTTCCGCGACTTGCTGGCCGGCACGTACACCCTGGGCGCCTTCGTGCCGGGGCGCGGCGAGATGCGGCGCACCATCGAAGTGGGTCCCAGCCAGGCCGACGCCAAAAAGCGCATCGAATTGACGGTGGAGCTGCGCGACGGGGAATTCGAATCGCGCGACAGTTTGCGCCGCTCCATGGTCTCCGCCAAGGAGTTGGCCATTCCCGAGCGCGCCCACCGCGAGTATGAGGAAGCCGAAAGGCGGCTTGCCCGGCGCGACGTGGAAGGCGCTGTCGCGCATTTCGAGCGCGCGGTCGAGCTGGCGCCCCAGTTCTCGGAGGCGTGGAACCATTTGGGCACCATCGCCTATCAGGCGCGCGATTACACCCGCGCGGAGACTTGCTTCCGCAAGGCGCTGGACGCCGACCCTAATTCCTTTCAGCCGCTGGTCAACCTGGGCGGAGTGTCGATCAATCTCGGTAAGTTCGAGGAAGCGCTGCAATACAACCTGTACGCGGCGCTCACCCGGCCTAACGACGCGCTGGCCAACTCACAGCTCGGCATGAGTTATTTCTATTTAGGTAAGCTGGACCTGGCGCGGAAGTATCTTGCCGCCGCCAAACGGCTCGACCCAGCGCATTTCTCGCATCCGCAACTGATGCTGGCGGAAATCGCCCTGCGTCGGCAGGACCGGACGGCGGCGGCGGGCGAGCTGGAAGAGTTTCTGCAGTATCACCCGGATTCGCCGGAGGCGGGCAAGATCAAGGACAAACTGGCGCAATTGCGCGCGCCGTCCGATCCGGCGCAAACGTTCGCCGCCACCGGCATGGCGCGCACCTTTTCGGAGACGCCGGAGCTGGCGCCGTTCGACGGCGATCCGTATAGCGTGCTGCGTAAGGACGGCCGCTACTATCTGCAGAACCGCGATCGCGAGGGGCATGTCCGGCAAACCAGTATCGATGCCGCGATCGGCTCCGGCCGGCACGCGCGCGTCCTGTTGACCCGTACCGCGGGCGGCGGCTGGGTGGAACTGCCACTCGCCTGGTACGGGGCGGACGGCGGGCGATACGCCGCCAGCCCCGGTTTCGGTTTTTCGGCGAATTGCCTGGTTTGCCACGCCCGCCAGGATGGCGATCGCCCGGCCGCGTTCGCCTGCGCGAGCTGTCACGCCGCGGCCGGATCGGGCAAGCCCGGCCAGGCGGTGTGCCTGCAATGCCATCTGGAAGCCAGCGGGCCGAATTCCGCCCATGGAACCGGCGCCGCGGGCGAAGATAAGGCTGCGGGCACCGATAAGGGCGACGACAAGTTCGAATTGAACAGCGCGGGTTACCGGCTGCTGCAATCGCGCTGCTATCGGGGCTCGGCCGGCAAGCTGACCTGCACAACGTGTCACCCGGCGCACAGCTTTTCGAAGACGCTGGCGGAATACCGGATGGTCTGCCGCGGTTGCCACCCTACCATGCACAGTGGCGCGGCCCTCGATTGCACGCGCTGCCACATGCCCAAGCGTCAGGCGCAGGATGCGGCGCAAATGATGGTGACGGACCACCGTATCCGGCGGCCATTGTAGGGCGCGCGAGTGCTACCGTACTGGTACACCTTAGCCCCTCCGGCACCTTGTGCCTGCTCTTCACCCGCGATATCTTTACTCAGAAGCGCTCATGAAACACCGGCTGGCTCGCGTCTGTCTCCCGCTAATCCTCGCCGGCACGATCGCGCCTCCGCGCGCCTGGCCGCAAAATACCGCGCGCGGGCGGATGGTGTCCAGCGTGGCCAGCCCGGACAAGGCACGCGGGAACTTCAAGGTGGACAGCACCCTCGTGCTGGTGAATGTCGCCGTCACGGATGCGCGCGGACGCTTTGTCACGGGACTCGGACGGCAAGACTTTCAGGTATTCGAAGAAAGAACCGCGCAGACAGTGGCCTATTTCTCGGCTGAAGAGGCGCCGGTTTCGGTCGGGCTGGTGCTGGATTTCAGCAGCAGCATGGCGCCCGGATTCGGCCAGTTGCAGCAGGCGGTGGCCGAGTTCCTCAAAACCGCCAATCCGCTGGACGAGTTTTGCCTGATCGAGTTCCGGGTCGGGTCCCGCCAGCCAACGGCGCGCGCTGCGCGCTTGCCGGCTCTCAGTTGACGGTAGCGTACCCCTTCAGTCGAACAATCCGATCTGTTCTTTCGGGACCGGCTTGGGCTTGCGCCGGCGCAACGGGCTTCCCACTACACCCAGTACCTGCAGCTCAGTGAGCGCGGCGC
>ODAK010004536.1_pt1 | contig 14189 bp, 11 predicted proteins | sample 1539591 | NCBI WGS metagenome assembly ODAK01 (sample SAMEA3539303, study PRJEB22396) | soil metagenome | biome: tundra; feature: field; material: soil | place: USA | collected 2010-05 | depth 0.15 m | reverse complement strand
TCGCATCCACGCTGGCGCCATTCGTCGTAATCGGCGGGGTTGCCGCGGATATAGACCATGCCGTTGATCGAACTTGTGCCGCCGAGGGTTTTCCCGCGCGGCAAATACAGTTGCCGGTTGGCGAGTTGTGGTTGCGGCGCGCTTTCGAACTTCCAGTTCACCGCCGGATTGATATAAGTCCGGGCAAAGCCAAGCGGGATGTGGATCCAGGGGTTGCTGTCGCGCCCGCCGGCCTCCAGCAGCAGCACTCGATGGCGTCCCGACTCCGACAGCCGCGCCGCCACCGCCGCTCCGGCCGACCCGGCGCCCGTGACGATGTAGTCGAACGTGTCCGCGCTGTCCGGCATCGATACTCCCTCCCCTGTTCCGGTGGCGCAGCATACAGGTCCTCGGGCGAGCCGGAAGCGCGAGGGCTCCGCCCTTCGAACCCGCCAAGGGCAGTGGCCCTTGGAACCATTCTTTTGGTTGGGTGTCTCAGGAGGGCCAACACCCAACCAATGGACAGATTGCAAAGGGCCTCGCCCTTTGCCGGAGGTCAAGGAGGCAGCGCCCTCGCGATGGCTACCCATGCTCAACGCAATTCGAAAATGCTCTATGCTGCCGATCCAGACAACACACAACGCCTCGTCACGGCGGGAGAACCTGAATGGACGTGGACACAGACGTGGTGGTAATCGGCGCGGGCCTCGCCGGCCTGGGGGCGGCCACCGCGCTGCGAACCATGGGACGGCGCTGCGTGATCCTGGAGGCTTCCGGCCGTGTGGGTGGCCGCGCCTGGACCACCAATCCCGCCGCGCTCGGTGGCGTCTGGTTCGACATGGGCGCGGTCTGGTTCCACGACGCCGAGCACAACCCGCTGGTGCCAATCGCCAGAACGGCCGGCGACCGGCTGTTCCGCTCCGACGAAATCCGCACCGAGCGGACCTATGTCGGATCGCGCCTCATGACCGAGGATGAAGCCCGCTCCTACGACGGTGCGTGGAACCGCTTCGAGACCGCGGCGGACGCTCTGTTGCGCGATGGCGCCGACGTCGCTCTCGCCGACGTCACCCATTCTCTCCCCAACGATCCCTGGGCCGCCACCGTCGAGGCCTGGGAAGGACCAGTCATCTGCGCCGTGGATGCCGCGAAGTTCAGCGCCCGCGACTGGCGGCGGAATGCGTTGGGCGGCAGCAACCTGGTGGCGGAAGGCGGCATCGGCGCCTTCGTGGCGCGACGGCTGGCCCCCGGCCTGGACATCCGCCTGAACACGCCGGTGACCAAAGTGCATTGGGGTAAGCGCATCTCCGTCGAGACCCAAAACGGAACGCTGACCGCCGGCGCCTGCATCGTGACCGTCTCCACCGGAGTCCTCGCCGCGGGCGCGCTGGTGTTCGATCCCCCGCTGCCGCCGGATGTCCAGGACAGCATCCATGCGCTGCCCATGGGCCTCGCGATTAAGGTCGCCCTGCGCGCGAACGGACCCGATCGGCTGGATCTGCCGTTGCACTGCTCGGTCGACCGCCAGGTGCCGCACAGCGGCCTGACCCTGATGCCGTTCCAATGCTGGCCGTTCGGACGCGACTACGTGCAAGGCTGGATTGGCGGCGGCGTGGCGTGGGACCTCGCCCGAGCCGGTGAGGCCGCCGCGATCGATTATGCTTTGGGCCAGTTGCGCGCGCTGTTCGGAGGCCGGGTCGATCGCCTGTTCGCCGGCGGCGGCACGCTGGTGACTCGCTGGGACGCCGATCCCTGGATCCGCGGTGCCTACTGCTACGCGGCGCCCGGCCGAGCCCAGGCGCGGGACGATTTGGGGATGCCTTTGGCCGGCGGGCATCTGATGTTCGCGGGCGAAGCCTGCAACGTCCCCTATGCCGGCACGCTGGCGGGCGCCTGGATCAGCGGCCAATCGGCGGCGAAAGTGGCGGTCATCGGCTGAGCCGATGGCGAACAACGGCGAACAATGCCGCCTCGCCATTTTCGGCCACCATTGTCAGACCCGCCGTTTCGATCTCGCGCGGGCCGGGCACGGGACCGCGGACCAGTACGTGCGTAATCGGTCGCATGTCCTCCTCATCGCGCGCCAGGAGCGCGATCGGGTCCGGCGAGACATCGATCCGCGCCGCCAATGTCAGAAACGGTGCGCGCGTTTCGACCGGCTGCTGCGATGGGTTGTCAAACAAAAACGGCCACCAGGCGCGATGCTCGATCAGCAGCAGGGCCGGCAGGTGGGCATCGACGACGGTCCCATCCGACAGCCGCCGCGCCGTCGCGACCGAGGTCCAGATATCGTTCTCGGTCCCACGCGGCAGGCGGACCGTCAGCACAACGTCGCCCGGCCGGACCGATGCGATCACCGAACGAAACTGCCCGAGATAACCAGCCCAATCGTGCCAGACGGTCATGAGAACGGCCATCCGCGCGCTGAACAGCAGCAAGAAACCGATGCCGATGACCCAGGCCGCACGACGCGGAATGGCGATCGACACCAGGGCGGCCGGGGCCATGAGTGCCGCCATCATGACAAAGCGCGTGTCGAGGTCGAAGGTTCCCTTGAACGCCGTTGGCAATCCGATGAACAACACCAGCAACACGGCGATCGCCGCCGCCGCCCGCAACGGAACGGCGCACCAGCGTCTCGCCAGGCAAAGCGCCGGGACCGCGACGCACAGCGCGGCCGTCGCGAGATCCAGCGGCCAGAGATAATTCATCACGGGCATCAGCGCCGCGTTTGCCTTATCCGCCACCGAGCGGAATACCGCGGCGCCTTGCATCTGGCCAAGATCCGAGACCCCGTACAGCACGACAGGAGCCGCGAAAACCGCGATCACGGGGCCGGCTCGCCGCAGGATGCCGCCAAATCTGAACGGATCCGTCCAGAGTATCAGCAACTCATGTCCGCCGATCAGCACCGCGAAGAACAACAGCCCCGTCAGGTGGCAGAAGAACAATGCCACCGCGCCGAGCGCTCCGATCAGGATGGCTCGGGTGGGTCGCTGCTCACGCCATGCGACCCAGGCGGCACCGAGCAACAGCGCGAGCCCGACCGCCACGACGAAATTCAGAAAACCTCTCAGCAGCGCGCCATTGTAAGCAAACAGCACCGAGCCAAGCGGCCAGTATGACAATCGTCCGGTCAGCGCCCGATGATACGCGGCCGCGCCGAGCACTGGGAGCAGGATGGTGAGACCGACGACGGCTCGGCCGACGAGATGGACCGGGAACACTCGCAGCAGCGGCGGCACGGTAAGATCGAGCGCCAGGTTCGGGATGATCCCCCAGTGCGGCTGGTAGAACCGCGCCAGCACCGGATCGTGCGCGACGAACGCCAGCACGAACAGCCGCGCCAGGTGGTTGGGATAATCCAACAGCGGCGGCACATCGGCGAGCGTCAATGGCGCGAGCAACACGAGGCACAGCGCGCCCAACAGCCACCACCAGGCGGCATCACCGGGCGCGGGCCGCACCGTCACAGTCATCGTTCTGTCAGGGGAGATGGCCGGCATGACCCAACCGAACGAAGCCGCGACCGCGGGAGCGCGGGCCGCGCTGGACGGCTTCATGGAGGCGTTCAATCGTGAAGACGCGGAGGCGATCCGCACGCGCTGGTTCCATTTTCCGCACGTCCGCTTTCATTCAGGCAAAGTCACCGTGATGGCGACACCGTCCGATTACCACAACCTGGTGTGAGCGCGTGGCGGTCAATCGGCGGATTGGGGGCGCTCCGAGTGGGATTATCAGGAGGTGATCGATGCCGGTCCGGAAAAGGTACACTTTCGCGTGTGGTTCACGCGTTACCGGGCTGATGGCACGCCGATCGGCAGCTACCGTTCGCTGTATATCGTCACGCCGCGGGAGGGAAGATGGGGAATACAGGCACGTTCGAGTTGGCTCAGGACACGATCTTTCGCACCAGGCACACGGCGCGGCCATGGCACGAGAAAGCTTCCGTGCCGGGCTGCTGCCTGGGGCCCGTATTCGAAGCCACCCGCGATCGGCACCATTGTCATTTCCGCCTGGACACCGCCGCGACCACGGCATCGCACACGTGACACGCCGCGGCCTCATCCATGTCGGGGTGAATCGGCAACGCCAGAATGCGGTCCGCGAGGTGATCGGACACCGGCAAAGCTGCACCGTCGTGGTGCTCGCGATAGGCCGGCTGACGGTGCAATGGCCGCGGGTAATAAATCGCCGTTGGCACGCCATCGGCAAGCAACGTGTCCTGCACCGCGGCACGGTCGATGTCATCCGGTAACAGTACGGAGTAGATCGCCCAGGCGGCGGTGCTGTCGGGAACGCGGGCGGGAACGGTCAGGGTGTTGCCCAGTCGCTGGTCGTAATACGTGGCGATCTTCTCGCGGGCGATGAGTTCATCGGGAAACACCGTCAGCTTCGACAGCAATACCGCCGCCTGGATCGAGTCCAAACGTCCGTTCATCCCGGTCCGCAGCACTTCATACCTGGTGGTGCCTTCGCCATGCGTGCGCAGGCTGCGGTACAACGCGGCGCGTTCGTCGCTTTCCGTGAACAGCGCACCGCCATCGCCGTACGCGCCCAAAGGCTTCGACGGGAAGAATGAGGTCGCCGTCGTGTCCGCCTGCGTGCCAAGCGGCCGCCCATGCAACGAGGCGCCGAAACTTTGCGCCAGGTCGTCGATCGTGAACAAACCCTCGGCCAAGGCGATCGCCGACAACGCGGGCCAGTCAGCGGGTTGCCCAAACAAATCCACGCCGATCACCGCACGCGGCCGTAACGTTCCTTTCGCCCTCACTTCGGCGATACGCCGCCGAAGATGCGCGGGGTCAATCTGGAACGTACGCGGATCGACATCGACGAACACCGGTGTCGCGCCAAGCACCAGCGGCACCTCGGCGGTCGCGGTGTAAGTGAAGGCCGGCAGGAACACCGCGTCACCCCGGCCGATGTTCTCCGCCATCATGGCGATCTGTAATGCATCGGTGCCGGAACTGACGGACACGCAATGTTTCGCGCCGCAGAACCGCGCGAGTTCGCGTTCCAGTTCCGCCACCTCGGGACCGAGGATGAACTGGCAGTGCGCCAGCACCGCGTCGAGCCGGCGCCGCAAATCGTCCCTGATCCGCGCCTGTTGCGCCGGCAGGTCGAGAAACGGCACGGCGGATTTTGTCACGGCCATGAACTTTCAGCTCCAATCTTCATGCGGCCAAAGGCAACCCATCATGGCGCGGCGCGAGCATCGGTCGCGGCAACCGCTGTTTCGTCCTGGCCGGGCCATCCGATCCAGCATCGAGCCGCGAAAGGTGGCCCGGACGAGCCGAGCCAAAAGAGCGGGCCATCGCAGCCCCATCGGGTCTGGTCCGAGGCCGACGATGTAACGCGATCATACGCCAATCCCGGCGCGGGCATCCGCGTGCGAACCATCGGTATCGCGTTCGAACTCGGGGATCAGCCGGCTGAGCAACGTCAGCGCCAGCCGCGTCTGATTGGCCCGGCAGGCGGTGGCGATTTCCTCAATCGCGCGCCCGACGATCGCGGGATCGGCGGTGCGCGGATGCGCCATCAACAACCCGGGATGACCGGTCGGCGCCGGCGGTTCCTTGCCGTGGAACAGCTCCTCATACAGCTTTTCGCCAGGACGCAGGCCGGTGAAACGAATTTCGACATCCTCGTCCGGCTTCAGTCCCGCCAACCGGATCATCTGCCGCGCGAGGTCGACGATCTTCACCGGCTCCCCCATGTCCAGCACGAATATCCCGCCATCCTGGTCAGAGGACGGCCGCGCCTCACCGACGCCGATCACATTCGCCTGCAGCACGAGACCTACCGCCTCCCGCACCGTCATGAAATAACGTCGCATGTCCGGGTGGGTAACGGTCAGCGGGCCGCCGCGCGCGAGTTGGCGTTGAAACAGCGGCACCACCGATCCGGTGCTGCCCAGTACGTTGCCGAATCGCACCGTGATGCAGCGCATCCCCGTGCCGGTCTTGCGGGCGACGATATCCAGCGCCTGACAGTACATTTCCGCCAGCCGCTTGGACGCACCCATCACGCTCGTTGGATTGACCGCCTTGTCGGTGGAGATCAGCACCATCGCCAGAGCCCCCGACGCCCGCGCCGCGTCAGCCACGTGGCGAGTGCCCGCCGCGTTGGTCAACAGGCCTTCCAGCGGGTTGTCCTCAACGATCGGGACATGTTTCAGCGCGGCGGCGTGGAACACCAACTCCGGGCGGAGCGCGTCGAACACCGAACGGATGCGTGACTCGTCGCGAATGTCGGCGATCAGCGACTGGCGGCGAACATTGGGAAAAGTCTCCGCCAGTTCCATGTCGATCTGCCACAGCGCGAACTCGCCATTGTCGATCAGCACCAGGTTGCCGGGTCCGAACGCGGCCACCTGACGGGCGAGTTCGCTGCCGATCGTGCCACCGGCGCCGGTCACGATCACCCGCCGCCCCTGGATCAGCCGCGCCATCGCGTCCCGGTCCAACGGCACCTGCGGACGGTTCAGCAGGTCCTCGATCATGATCGGCCGCAACTCGACGGGCCGGTTCTCGGCTGACGTGGTGCCATGATCCAGTTCCGTCAATCGGGGCGCGCGGCGTACCCGCAGGCCGAAGCGGTCCGCCTGCGCCACCACGCCGGCCAGTGCACCGCCCTGCAAGTCCGGCGTCGCCATCACCAGAGTGCCCGGCAGCCGGCCTTCGTCGCGCAGCCGTTCCAGCACCGCGCCGGCGTCCTTCATGGCACCCAGGATCGCGTGGCCCTGGATGCGCCGTCCGGTCTGGCGGTCGCCAAGGGTCAGCAGGCCCTCCACCCGGAAGCGCTGCCGCCGATCACGGGTCAGGGCGCGCAAGAACAGATCGCAGTCCTCGGTCTGGCCAACGACCAGCACCGCGGTGGCATCGGCCTGCGCCACCGGGCTCTGATCGCGCGACCGGAACCAGCGATAGGCGACCCTGGGTGCGCCGAGCAGCGCCAGGAGCGTCAGGCCGTGCGCCAACGTGAAGCCGATGCTGGGTGGCCCCAGGCCGCGCGCCAACAGAACCAGCGAGAACAGAACGGCACCCAGCGCGGAACTGGCGGTGACGGTCAGCAAATCGCCCATGCCGGCGAAGCGCCAATATTGCTGCGACAGCCGGAACGGCAGCCCCGCGAGCAACAGGGCGGCCGCGCCCAGGGGAATGGTGAACGCGGCTGAGGGGACCGCTCCGGTTGGGTCGGCGATCCACCAGGCAACCGGGACCGCCACCGCCGCAAGGACGCCGTCGATGGCGACATTGACGGCGATGCGAATCAGGGAGCGCGCCGCGGGCATGGCGGCTCTATAGCGCGATGCGGCATGGCAGTCATAGTCCGGGGCGCCATACCCCAGGGCGGCATGACCCCAACGCGGCACAACCCACGGTGTGTCATACTCCGAAACATTACGTCCCGGGCCACTGAGTGCTTGACGCTTTCCGCCGCTGCCCGATATTGCCGTCGCGGGTTCGGGTGAACCGATCGCGACGAAGATCGGGCAAAGCCGGGCCATACAGGAAGGAAACCCGTTCATGACGAAACGCATGTCGCGCCGCGGAACACTGACGACAGCTGCCGCGGCGGCCGCTCTGCCACTCGTGCATATCCGCTCCGCCGGCGCCGCCGGGAAGCTGAGCCTGGCGCTGTGGGATCACTGGGTGCCCGCCGGCGACGCCGCCATGAAGAAGCTGGTAGATGCCTGGGCCGCGAAGAACAAGGTCGACATCCAGCTCGATTTCCTGACCGCCATCGGCAGCAAGATCAACATCACCATGGCCGCCGAAGCGCAGGCACGCACCGGACACGACGTGTACGCGTTCGACATGTGGACCGTGCACGAGTTCGCCGAGAAGCTGGATCCGGTGGATGACGTGGTGAAGGGCCTCACCGACAAGTACGGCAAGATCTCCAGTGCCGTGGAGTATCTGGGCAAGGTTGACGGCAAGTGGATGGCGGTCCCGGTTGGCTGGGGCTCCGCACCGCTGACCGCCTGCGCGCGTATCAGCATGTTGAAGCAATATGCCGGCATCGACGTCACGAAGTGGTACCCGGCGGCTCCTTCGACACCGGCCGCGGCGGCCGACTGGACCTATGACACGCAGTTGAGAGCCGCCGAAGCCTGTCATAAGGCCGGATTTCCGTTCGCCCTGGGCTGCGGCCCGACCACCGACTCCTGCCAGACCTGGGGTGCGACGTTCGGCGCGTTCGGCGCGCATCTGATCGACGCCAAAAGCAACATTACCGTCGACTCCGACAATGTCCGCAAGGTGTTGGAATACGCCAAAAAGATGCTGCCGTTCCTGCCGCCGGATACGGTCAGCTACGACGATGCCTCCAACAACCGGGCACTGATCTCCGGCAAGTCTGCCCTGATCTGGAACCCGCCGTCAGCCTGGGCGGTGGCCAAACGCGACGCCCCGGCCGTGGCCGAGGATTGCTGGACCTTCTCCAACCCCCGCGGCGCGAATGGCCGCCTGGTGCCGCTGCGGCCGTATTTCTGGGGCATCTGGGAATTCGCCCAGAACAAGAGCGCCGCCAAGGAACTGATCTCCTACCTGTCGCAGCGCGAACAGGTCGAGGTTCTGGCGGAGGCCGTTGTCGGCTACGATATTCCGCCATTCCTTTCCATGTCCGACCTGCAAATCTGGAGCGACGTCGAGCCTCCCAAGGGCACCATCTACAACTATCCGGTGCGCCCCTGGCACGACGCCGAATATTACATCACTGGGTCGTCGGGCCCGCCCGAGATCGCGGTGCAAATCTGGAATCGCGGAACGATCCCGACCATGGTCGCCAAGCTTTTCGCCGGCCAGAGCATCGACCAGACAATCGCCTGGGCGAAGGACGAGCTGGAAGGGTTCTCGCGCTGAGCTTCGCGGGGGTCGCGGCGTATCGTCGCGACCCCGCGCTTCGAGCCGCCGAGGCGGGATCGGTCCTGTCGCCGGGTTCGCCGACTGAGCCGCACCGAGACAGCGCCGCATGACACCCCTCGCCATCCTGCGTCACATGGCGTTCGGAGTGGGCCTCGCCATCCTGTCCGCGATCGTGGTCCGGGCCATGATCGCACTGCGGGTCATGGATACGCCCGAGGCACGGAAAGCGCATGACCGGCCAACACCCAAGGGAGGCGGCGCCGGCATCGTTGTCGCGTTCCTGGTCGGTCTGTTGCTGCTCTACCGGTTCGGGGAATTCGCCCGGTTGGCGAACGAATACTTTCTGGGAGTGATCGCCGCCTCCATCGCCATCGCGGTGGTGGCGTTTCTGGACGACCTCTACGACTGGCCGTTCACGGTGAAACTGGGCATTCAGGCGCTCGCGGCTTTGGTCGCGGTGGGCACCGGGATTTATATCCATGATTACCGGATCCCGTATGTTGGGCCGGTTTACGTCGGGTGGATCGGCCCGCCGATCACGCTGGCGTGGTTGTTGTTCACCACCAACGCGGTCAATTTCATCGATGGGCTGAACGGCCTGGCCAGTGGCGTGACGCTGATCGCCTGTGGGTTCCTGGTGTATTTCTCCGCCGGTTACGGCAGTTGGTTCTGCTACGCGGCCAGTGGGATGCTGGCGGCGGGGTTGCTCGGGTTCCTGCCGTTCAACTTTCCGCGCGCGCGGATTTTCATGGGCGATGTCGGCAGCCAGTTTTGCGGGTTCATGATCGCGGTGCTGGGTGTGGTGGCGAGCCGGTTCGACGGAGCCTCGCTGTCGTTTCTGCTGGTGCCGATGCTGTTGTCGGGGGTGCTGTTCGATGTCGCGTTTACGTTGGCTCGCCGAGCGTTGGAGGGTGAGCGCGTGACGCAGGCGCATCGCGGGCATTTGTATCAGGTGGCGCAACGGTCGGGCGTGCCGGCGGTGGCGGTGACCTTGATCCATTGGGGATTCGCGGTGTTTGGCGGCTTGTGTTGCTTTGTGTTTCTGCGGGTCTCGGGCGGGTGGAAGCTGGTGATGCTGGCGATGACGGTGCCGCCGCAGGTGGTTTGGCTGGGGTTCGTGGTTTGGATTGCGAGGCGGACGGGGATTGGGCGGTGGGGGTGATCTTGGCGGGACCGACGAAATTGGCCAGAGATTTCGGTCATGCGGCGGCGGGCAGGAAAATCCTCAATCGCCGCGTTCGTGAATGTCTCGTGTGCCAGATGGGGATGGTTCATGTCTTCAGCCCCGGCAATCTGGCGAGCAGCGGTGCTTAACCCATCGCACGGGTCTGGCACCAGTGATCGACCCTTGTTTGTGCGTGCCGCGCCTCCGATGACCCATCGGCACGCGGTGCTCAGATACAGACATTCAGTAACGAGTCCGATAACATGCCGCGAACATCGGCTACATGGCTCCATTGATCAATTGGCGGCTGTACCCCGTTGTATTCCGAGAGATCGACGCCATCGAGGTCATAAGGCCGCGGCGCCGTGAACCGTACTACCATTTGAGCGCGCACCGCCCACACGTCGCCTTTGTGCCGCGGCTGGAATTCATCCATGCGCCTGATTGACGGACCGTACTGGCTGATCGTCGTGCCGCGGTGGCGCCAGTCGTCACAAAGCCCGCGCCTGGCATACAGGACTCAATTTCCATGCGGCGTCCGCTATGTCCCGACCGCACGCTCAAGGTCCACCTTGCGCGCCTCGAGCACCGACAGCTTCCGCTTCAACCCAGAGATTTCCTTGTTGACAGCACGCAATTCGGTCTGCGCCTTGATGTTCGCCAGGTGTTCCGGACCGAGTTGTGCCTCGATGTAACGTTCAAGCTGGCTTCTCAGGAACCTGAACCAGGGATTGCCCCACGCCGAGCCTTCCCGATAGTCAAGTTGGCCAGCCTGGATCCCCTTCACGATGAAATCGCGGCTCACCCCGTAGTCCTTCTCGGCTGTCACATCGCTGAGCACCGCGCCCTTGCGGGTCCATTCGCCTTCGTCCGCCATGTCTCACCTCACCAGAGCGCGGTTCGACCCAAATCATCCCGCCAATGCGGTATTGATCGCATCCAGGGAGAATGCCTCCGGGTCGAAGTCCTCTCCCAACATTTCGGAATATTCCTCGCGGTCGGGATGCGACGGGTTGGCGCGGATCGCCAGCGCCTCCGAGTAACCATAAATACCACCGCAATCCTCGGGCGGACCGTTCCGCTTGCCGGCGACACAGACTGGATAGCTCTTGCCGGGGACTGCCGGTTCGGTTCCCTCGATATCGATCACATGCTCCCAGTTGTCGCCGAAATCATAGGTGTAGGTGAATCGCTTCACCCCCATCCGCCGAACCGAGCCGAGGGTCAGCCGCGACTCGTCCAACACGTCGTCGACCATGGAAGGATCGCCATAGCTGTCCCCGCCGATGTCGAACGCGTACAGATGCGCACTGTACCAGCCCATGGCGCGCTGGATCACGGCGTGCAGTGAACTCAGCGGAGTGGTCGAGGGCACCAGCAGACGGCGCCAGATGGGCGGCCTGATGCCACGTAGCGTGACCTTCAGCCGCACGATTCCGCCGGCCGTCGTGGGTCGTGTCACCATCATTCCAACTCGTTGTTTTTCGACCGCTGTTTCCCGCGTAACGGCCTTCCAAGGGTGAGTTTGGCCATTCCGCGTGGTCCTGCCAAGGATTGACCGGGCCTGACCTACGAGATCCCGCCGCCAGGTACCACCAAATTCCCGCCCAAGGGCCTGCCGCCGCAGTTGGCGTGGCTGGGCTTCGTGATTTGGCTGGCGAGGCGGCGCGAACCGGGGCGCTGGGGGTGAGGCCAATGAGCTCCGCACACCCCTCGGCCGCGTTCGGATATCAATGACCGTTCAGACTCCGCCCGCATACCTTCGTCACACCGCCTGGTCGGTCAGCGATCTCCATGTCGATCGCTTCGGTCGGGGACCGAAACGTCACGCCCGGTCACCCGAAGCCGTCCAGCCGGTGGATCACGTCCCGTTAGCCGCGGCCTGGACCGCCGGGTTTCGTCACAATGAGCGTGTCGCCGGTCCGTACGGTCTTCAGACAACGGGCGTGCGCCGGATGGTTGACGTCCGCGCCGGTCATCTCCTCCGTTAACACGGTCTTGCATCCGGGCTGCGCCCGGGCGGCATCCGCATAACCGGATTCCGGTCTTGAGAGCTGACACGGGAGTAACCATGTTCCATGCACACTTGTAGGATTGACCTCCAAAGTCCGCGGGCTCTTGTTTTCAGGCCGTTTACTTTTCGTTCAGAAACTTATTCTTCGTGGAGCCCGATGCGGTCAGCCTGTCCGCTCGCCCCGATCAGCCCATGAGCGGGAGAATTCGTCACATGAATTGTCTCTGAGGATAGCTTCTTGTCGAACGACGCTTCCACCGATCCAGCCGCCACCAAAGCAACGGGGATGTTTTGGCTCCCGGTCGCAAGCCGAATGCTGCTCGGCGGATTATTCGCGTTCTGCGCGGGGACCTATCTGACAGCCGCGACCGCCTCACTCCATGGCGTGGATTTCGAACATCCCACCATCGGGCTGGTGGCGAACATGATCTCGATTTTCGCCATGACGTCTTTCCTGGCGCTGGTGGCATATCTGTACGCCGTTCAACTACCGGCTCTCACAAAGTTCGCCGGTTGGCGTCCGGCGGCGGCGGCGGGTTTCGGCTCGTTCGCGATGCTCGGGCTGCTCTTGCTGAAGCCGCGCGTGGATCTTTCGCCTGAAGCTCGTCTGTTATCAGCCGGCCTGATCATGGCCGGCAACATGTTCGCCGTCTGTTCATTGCATTATCTCAATCGTTCCTTCTCGATATTGCCGCAGGCACGATTGCTTGTGCTCAGGGGTCCTTACCATTTCATACGACATCCGCTCTATCTGGCAGAGGCTATCTCGATCATTGGCGTACTAATTAACTTTCTCTCGTTGCTGGCTCTCGCACTCTTCTGCGTGCAGTTGACGTGTCAGTTCCTGCGGATGAACTACGAGGAAAATGTATTGCGCGCGGCTTTTCCAGAGTACGAAGCCTATCGCCGCCGCACCGCGCGACTGCTGCCGGGGGTTTACTAAAGCGGCCGTTACCGGGATCGGTATTTGGTTCCGTCATTTCTCCCGAAACTCCCACCCGGGGCTGATTTTCCCCAGGCCGGGCCCATATCCCCGACGCAACGAGGGAGTTGGTCATGCGGATCGGTGTGCCGAAGGAGATCAAAATCCAGGAGTATCGGGTCGGATTGACCCCCGGAGCCGTGCGGGAACTGACCCAGCACGGCCACCAGGTGATGGTCGAGCACGAAGCCGGCCTCGGGATCGGCTACGGCGACGACGCCTACCGCGCCGCCGGTGCGTCAATCGCCGACACCGCCGGACCCATCTTCGAAGCCGCCGAGTTAATCGTGAAGGTCAAGGAACCGCAACCCACCGAGATCGCTCGGCTCCGCCGCGGCCAGATACTGTTCACCTATCTGCACCTCGCCGCCGACCGTGCGCAGACCGAGGGGTTGATCCGCTCCCGCGCCACCTGCATCGCCTATGAAACCGTGACCGACCGGTTCGGCGCGCTCCCGTTGCTGGCGCCGATGAGTGAAGTCGCCGGCCGCATGTCCATCCAGGTCGGCGCCCACTGCCTGGAGCGGGAGCAAGGCGGCATCGGCATTCTGCTCGGCGGGGTGCCGGGCGTGCCGCCGGCCAAGGTCGTCGTGCTCGGCGGTGGCGTCTCCGGCACCAACGCCGCGCGGATGGCGGCGGGGCTGGAGGCATCGGTGACCATCATCGACAGGTCCATTCCGCGGCTGAAAGAACTCGATCTGCAATTCGGCGCCCGTGCGACCACCTTGTTCGCCACCACCGAGGCGATCGAGCGGTCGGTCCTGGCCGCCGACCTCGTGATCGGCGCGGTGCTGGTGCCAGGTGCCGCCGCTCCAAAGCTGGTGACCCGGGACATGGTGCGGAAGATGCGGCCAGGGTCCGTGCTGGTCGATATCGCGATCGATCAGGGCGGTTGTTTCGAGACCAGCCGGCCGACCTCGCATTCCGAGCCGACTTACGTGGCGGAGGGCGTGGTGCATTATTGCGTCACCAACATGCCGGGCGCGGTGCCGCGCACCTCGACGTACGCGCTGACCAACGCGACGTTGCCATTCGTGATGGCGCTGGCCGAGAAGGGCTGGCGGCGGGCGATGCAGGACGATCCGCATTTGCGTGAGGGCCTGAATATCCATGATCGCCAGGTCACCCATCCGGCGGTCGCCCAGGCGTTTGGGATGCGGCATGTGCTCGCGGTGG
>ODAK010004535.1_pt1 | contig 14194 bp, 23 predicted proteins | sample 1539591 | NCBI WGS metagenome assembly ODAK01 (sample SAMEA3539303, study PRJEB22396) | soil metagenome | biome: tundra; feature: field; material: soil | place: USA | collected 2010-05 | depth 0.15 m | reverse complement strand
ATTAAGGTGCGAAACGGTTTCCGTGGGATTTCATGCCGTACATTGTGTTCCCTTTTACTGACTGGTCTATTCCACCCATTGCGAGTAATTCTTGAATCGCTTGATTTCTCGTTATCGTAACATGATCCTGTGACGCGCGCATTGCGATATATGCCGTCATTGCCGTGTCGTTCGCATCCGTTACATCGTTCCAATCTGCTACCATTTTATTCAACTCCTTTTTTTCGATGTGTCTCTACGTTTACGCCGACGGGGGACATGCCCCGTTCTCTGCACATATTACAGCGCAACTTGAACCCATAGAAATTACTTCCTTTGGTTGCCATGACCACGACCCGGGTATGACACTGCGGGCATGTCTGAACGGAATATCTCACCATACGTCACCATATCCCGTCGTCAGTATGGGAGCCATATTCAACCGCGCACGCCAGGGAAAGTCCTAAACTGCATACCATGTCGTCAAATTTCTGTCCGGACCCGTACGTATCATGGCCCTCGTCAGAGATTTTTATTTCATAATCGAACAGTTCTTTGAGCATCTCGTCGCCGTCTCTGATGTCGCGAGGTATGCGGAGCGCGCCGCTTGATATTGCGCCCACTATTCCGCTTATCATCTGTCCCTTCGGCAAATGCACATGTCCAAACGAATCCACGTTTTGAGATATCCCACCCGTGATATAATAGTGGAAAACACTCTCACGAGGCAGTGCGTTGTCGATAAGTTGTGCGACGCCCTCACCTACTCCTGTGGAATCAACCGCGAAATACGTGCTAACCGGCTTGCCGTGTCCCGATGCCTTTAGGTGGTTGTATAATCGCTCAACTTGTTTGACCAATGACGGATACAAAAGCCCCTGTTTCCATCGCTTCAAATAGCGTACGACGAATATTTGCTCAGACTTCGCGTCTAACATGACCTCTATTACACACGCACTGCTTCTGTCGTGCTTGTATCCGATATCAAGACCAATATGCAAGTCGATAAGGTCGCTCGGGGTGCGTTCCTGGGAACGGGCGCCGGTGTTTTCGTCCTTCCATTCATTGAAGGTCCACGCGTCGCCAGGCATAAACGTAGACTTGTCCCTAATCGGACCAAAGTCGTCATTGTCAAACATATCAGTCGTCTCCGACGAATCCGTCAAAGTTGAACATCTTCCCATCGTGGTAGCGCGGTTTTATCTCTTCTTCCTCATCATCGTCATCATCGCCGCTGAATGGTTCGACGTCGTCCTCGAGATCAAACGTGTATGCCTCCAGTGACGGGTCGATGGCCTTCATCACCAGTTCTCTTGGAAACACGGCCCACTCGTTCGTATCGGTGAACTCGGCGAGATACTCCATTTTATACCATTCTTCACCTAATGCGATACGCTCCTGGCGCAAGAACTCCGCGCTTATGCGCCCGGTCTCTCGAGAAACATCTTCAGTCGTGACACGGATGCGGGTCCAGTCCTCATCCTGGTTCTGCCATGCTTCGTAAAATGCGCCCCTGGACCCGTGCGGCGTTGATAATAGAATCAGTCGTGAATCGGGAACGGTTGCGAGAAAGGCGCGCGTTGCCTTATAGAGGCCAGGGTCAACGTGTGCCATTTCGTCGATGATAAGGAGCGAGCATCGTGCGAACCCACGAATAGTGCTCTCATGTGAAGGAAGTGCAAGAATCCTGCTCTTATTGGAAAGGGTTGTCGAGAGTGCGGCGTCCTGCGTCGCCTGTATTGGAAGTTTTGCGAGGTGGTTCTTTATGCGAAGCATCATCTCGTGAGATTGTCGCAAACTCGCCGCTATGCAGATGATTAAACTATTCGGGCGCGTCACTGCTTCAAACGCGGCCATAATACTTACACACTCAGTCTTGCCGACCTGGCGGCCCGCTGCGATTATGACCCTGTTTTTGTCTTTAGGAAGCAGCAATAGATTTTTCTGCCAATCGTCTAGCGTTGGAAACCCTAACTGTGCGGCGAATCTGATAGGGTCAACGGATAGTGATAGCCATTCGAGCATGTTTGCGCTGGTAGCGCTGACGTCCGCGCTCATGCGTCATCCCCCATGTCGTCGCTGGCGACTTCACGCGTGGGATTTGAACCCACACCGGCCGCTTGTGCGAGCGCCTCGCCTAGTTTACGCCTCGCTTCGGGATACTCCGCGAGCGACGTGACGACGAGTTGTTGAAGTTGCATAAATTCGGGCGACATATACAGATTGACTTGCGTTTCCGCTTGTGCCGGTGTCTGTCCTGTCAACCTCGCGAACAAGTCGAGCTGTTTTAGTTGCGTCTGTTGCCCTGTGAAGCACGTCTTAATATCACCAGAAGCATGCGCCTCCTCAATGAGCTCGAGCGTGGTCATGTGCGCCTCAAGGAGCTCATCGACGACATCAATCATATTGGCGGGTTCTTTGATTGCAAGTTCCTTGCGAAGTTCTTGCGTGACGTGGTTTCTAAAGTGTGCGGCGATTGCGTGGCTGTCACATCCGACAATGCGCCCCGCCTCGCGAAATGACATGCCTCCGTGTTGCGTCCCGAGAGCGACCTGTCGCTCAATGGTCGCTCTGTCTTCGTAGTGGCACAGTGTGCACGGCCTCGCCATCTTGTCTCGCCTCGACTATCTCGATGTTTCACTCGGCAGAAGACCGCGTAACCCTGGCGACGTATTGCACAATCTTTGCGTCTACCAGGTCCGCTGAAACTTCTTCACTGAGGGATGCCACACGTTGAAACATGCCTTCGCGATATCCGCCCCAGGGCTGTAAGAACTCGACGAACACTGGTTGTTTTCGCTGCTCATCTGCCACTTCGTCGCCGTTCGACTCGAATGGTTTCAAATCCTTGACGAGTTGCAGTTTCTGCTTATCGAGTTGTTTCTGTAGTTTTCGCTGGCCCTCGAAGTCGCCATCTAGGTATGATAACATCGCTTCCAGTTCTGGAATCACACGGCGATAGTCCGCCTCTTTTTGAATCTGTCCGCGTATCTGCGTCTCAGCAAGTTTCTTGCCGCGGTGTGCATAGACTCGCGCCAATTCTGTTGATTTGTTGTCGTTTAAGACGGCCGTGTGCATCGCAAGGTCGTGCTCTGACGTGGCACGGCATTCCGCTAGGTCGCCTAGTTCTCTGGGGATTATGCCACGTTTCAAGTCACGGATGCGTACTTCAAGGTCACGTCTCCGCTGTTTCATCACTTCGATTTGGTTCTTGGTTGCCGCATATTCCTCTTCTTTTTCCACAATCGCGACATCATATCGCTGTCGCAGTCGTTCGACTCGTGCGTTTTCCTGTTCTTGCACGTCTTTCAGTTCGACCTCGTCTAACGGGGAGCCGAATTTGTCGACGGCGTGGGTGATTACCTCAGGATGTATTGTGTCGCGTTTCTCAGTCAGTTCGTTGATGCGTTGGCGCTGCGCGGTAACCCTGTAAAACAACTCCTCTAGTTCTGACTTGAACACGTGCGGCGTCTGGTCCTTCGTCTCGTCGTTATGATATTCTATCTGTTCATTCATTCGATTCTCCTCTGCGTCTTCGTCTCGCGCCGCCTTCACTGCGCGTTCTTCTCCTCCAAACTTCTTATGCCACCATCGCCGCTGATCCGCGCGCTTTTTCTCGCGTCCTTCTTCGGTATTAGGCCACGGCATCCCGATCAGTTACCTTGTATCCGCATCAGTCGCAATACATCGATGAGTACGTCAGTGTCAACGATGAACCGTTTACCACCGTTAACATCAGATCCCGTGTCATCTGGTTCAACGATAGGAGTGCCCGTGTCCTGCTCAAGGACGCCCTCAATAAGTTCGCCTGCTTGATCGAGTAGATCATTGGCCTTTGATAGGTCTGACTCGTTACTCGTACTCAACACTCTACCTTGTTTAGTTCTCATACTCTACACCTGGTTCTGAAGTCGTACCTGTCTTAGAACATCTTTGAGTACGTCCACATCGACAAGGAACGTCTCTGATGCAGTCTTGATCGCGTCGTGCAAATCAGATTCGTTGACGATGTACTTGTCATACTTGCCACGATTGCAGTCACACATTGCCTTATGTGTCTCGGCGAGTGGGTCTTTGCACGAACCATCTGCACACACACGCAAGCAATCCTTTGCCATCGCACGCGCAATTTCCCTTTGTTCATCTGACTTCCACATCTTCATACTAATCAACTCCATTTTGTTTTAGGTTCGAACGATTCAATAATGATGATCAACTAACGGGCGCGACAAGTGGTGATGTGGATTAGAGCACACAACCACTTGCCGCCGCCGTTTGGTGACGAAAGACAGGGAGGTAATGGAGGTTCGATGCTCTCCACGAACGATGTCTGTCTGTTCGCCAGGTAACCAACGGCAGTGAAGAACTTGAGACACGGCCGTTGGTTTGTTCTATGGTATGCATGATCTGTCTGGTTGTGCCGGCACCTGGGAGACATGGTGACACAACTTCCCAGGTCGCCGCGTTGGTTGTACGTTGCATAATTACTTCGTTATACGAAATCGTATTTTCGGTTTCTATGACACTTCATCCATTATGATTGACCTTACTATTCATCTCGAATTTCGCAACATTCTCTATCTTTTGTTTGGTCGCAAACGCCAACACGATGACCGTTGATTTTGTGGTTCATTCGTTGCCCGTATCAGGTGAAGTCGACATACGTTCGATAGTCGAGAGATATATCGCACCACACACCACACACGAACGCGGCCCTACACGACGTTCGATAGTGCGATGTGTGACTGGTTTTATCTCATTGTGGTAACCCTGGTTAGTGTCGATGCCAATGGTTTGATATCTCCCGTCTTTCTCATTCTATCTCCATTCTTTTTTCGAGGTGGTAGGCGAACAGACTGCATTTATCGGTTTGATTTCTAGGATTGTACGATTGTGTCGGCGTGTTTGTGGTGATTGAGAAGATTTGTTTGCAGTTGTATTCCAAACTCGATACCTTTGTTTCGTAATATCCGACTGTTAAAGGACTGTTAACGACTGTTAAGCGACTGTCGAGAAAAAAAGCGCAGTCCTGAACGCCTTTGATTTCGATATGCGTTTATCTGTGCCTTTCATTGCCTCATGTCCTCACGACTGTTAAGTTTTCAAAATGGATACACACATGCGCGCGCGCGCGAGTGCATGCTTTCACATATTGCTTAACAGTCCTACACCTACTACTACTACTATCTATTATACTACTCCAATTGTGATTTAGGTTCCAAATTGATGCGCTAGGACTGTTAACGAATTTACTTAACAGTCGGTTAACAGTCGGTTGACAGTCGTTAACAGTCATCATAATTCGTCCTTTTCGCTTTTAAGATGCACTACTGTCTCATAGTCCTCTAGAGTGAACCCTTTGCCCGCATAGTTGAGCACGTAATAACGTTTTTCTGTGCGTTTTGTTGCAGAGTCGTCGCTCTCTACCCAACGTTTTTCACTATTGAACCGCCAATAAATTGCCTCTAAACTATCGGCAATCTTATACACTGTTTGCCGACTGAGTTTCATTAGCGCCTGCATTGTCGCCGTATCTGCTTCGCCGCCTTCCTGCGCGAGATGTTGACAAAACCTCTTTTGCTTTTCGTCAAGGTGAAGCGCCTGCATACCGGCACGCACGCCATAATGCCGCTTTGCATCGTTAAAATCATCAATGGTTGCGATTATGTTGCCCTCATCGCTGCGCTCACGTTGCATAAATCGAAGCATCGCAAAGGAGCGCACCATATCCATGAAGATGTTAAAGTTGCGCCTGTTCTCAGTGTCAGTCCACACGACCAGGGATGCAAAGGGCACGTCGACGCCCATGATTCGAGCCGTTCCGTCCTCATTCTCTTTGATAATGCGGATAATCTCTCGACAGGTCAAGACGTCATCAGTTGTCGGAAACTCTTCGACCGCTTTTTCTGCTCGAATTTTCTCAAACTCAATATATGCCTTGTCCTGTGCGTCGCTCGTATCGACATCGTAACCCATTTGACGCTTTATCAGTTCATCGCTCCCCTGCGTGCTAACTGATGTGAGCAACCAATTGAGACGGGCGGGAATTTTCTGTTCAATGGTTGATGTTTTGCCGTCTCTATCACGCCTCGGCATAAATCGCGTCGTTTCACGTTGAAAATTAGACGTTGACCGTTTGATGATTGACTCTAAATCGTCGCTTATCTTGACGTCATCACTGAATACGGTCATGCCAGGTTTCAGTGTGTCCAAATACCACGCGGCCTTATCAGTCAAAGAAGCATACAACACGTAGTCTTGAGGATGCAGATGCATGACCGCTCGAGCAGCGTGTGATTTGCCTTTTCCACTGTCGCCGGTCAACTTGGAAGGCACGCCAAGAGAGTTTAAGATGCTTTGCGCAGCCGTTCCGAGTAAAATACCCTCACCTATGTCCTTATCGCCAACGTGCTGCGAGTTATATGTCGTGAGGATAAACGCAACGGGGTCGCCGCCCTCAAGTAGCGCGGTTGCCCGTTCGACGTGTTCTTGTTTTGGAATCTCCGCTGTGATTGGTGGCAATATATCGTTGCCCTGATACACCTCGCCGCCTCGCTCGATTGCCTTTTGTATCGTCAGTTCTCCGTATGTCGTAGCGCCTCGGCGTTCGTCCCATTTCTTGCGCATCAATTGAGACTGCCGGAAAAGACTGTCGATTTGTCCAGGGTCGTTAGCGCACCAAAAAGCAAGGCGGTCACAGAGCGCCAAGTCCGCGCTGGAATCATCGCCGCCATAGTCGGATATGTCGCCATCGAACAGGCGTTTAAACGCGGCCCCGTTCTTGGCGTTCGATGCTTTTGTGATAATAAGCCCGTCTTCAAGGTGGTTGCTGTCTTGAGTCAGTAATCTTTCATTCCCATTCTCAGCGTCATCACCAAAAACGTCACGATATAACGCATTTAGTTCATCCTGGCGCGGTTCTATCGTGTGCGGTGTGTTGGGCAAACATTGCCCAGTCATAGCAAAAAAACGGCTATCGTCGTACATCTCGACGTGCCCTTTTCTATTCCGCGTGCCTGGGAGCGATGCCCTGACAAAGATATGCACGCCTTGCCCAGACTGTGAAGCTTCAGTGTAACTGTTCAAACGCGCTATCATGTCTCTGACGTCAGGCGCCATCGTGCCAGTGTCAGGATCTATGCACGCATCAAAGTCTATGCCAGTTATGCCGTCTTCTTTCCTAAACTCGAAGCCCAATCCGTCATAACCGCTGTCCATCGCTTGTATAGCAGCGTCATAATTAGCCCACGTAGAACGGTCGTTAGCCTTTGCTTTTAAGCCATTCAGCGCGTTATACGGTATTTTCGTTGGCTTATCTTCACCTACTCTCCGTTCGTGCTTCCATACGACCCACTGCGGACGCTCTTTAAGTTCCTGGGGTATTGTAGCCGCGCAGAAAGGTACGCTCATGCCATCCCCTCGTCTTCATCTGCGTCGTTCTCACCATTCGCCAGCCGGTACAGTCTGTCCATGTCTGCGTCTTCCGCCTCTAAGACACCCTCATAAATAGACGTGTCATAATACTCGAACAATGCAGCTTCGTAAAGTTTTTTGAGCGTGTTAGGGTCCAATGCTTCGAGCTCTACCTGCACAAGTTGTCCATAGTCGCGAATGAAGCCTGCGGCCCGTGTGTCGGTCATCTTCCCAGGGTTGACGGGCAGGTTGTACTCGCGTATCTGCTCGGGGTTGAGCGCTATCCGTACCACGTCATCGAACACAGCGCACCGCTCTTCAAAGTCGCGGAGAATGTCCATGCCGCTCGGGTCGAAATCGCCGGCGTAGATAAGCACCCCAGGGCGCCGACGGTGGGAAAGGTCATTGACTACATCGTCAACATACGTCTGTGACGAATAACCCCCAAGCGGGACGATGGCGACGCCGTACTTTCGGAACCACTGCTGCAGCTGCTGCAGCAGTGTCTTCTTTTCAACGCCGAGATATATCGAATAGTCCTGCTTCTCGTCGCGGTTCCTGTGGTATATGTCCCGCATATATTGAACGGCGTCCGCAGGACCATCAAAGCCACCCCATCTGTGTATCTCACGCGTCTGGTCGAGCAGCGACGGGAAGCCGGCATTTCTCCGCGCTTCTGCGGTTACGCTGCTTAGTCTCTTGTAGGCGCTTTGGCTGTTTGGCAGCGCCTTATCAACCACTAAACGATAGAACAACTGTCTGAGCGTAACGCTGGTGCTGTATGAATTGACTATTTCTCGAGCGTGTTTTAACACAGATGGCCAGTCTATACGATGACTAGTCACCATTGTCCTCGGGGTCATGCCCGCGCCTCCATCGTGTCAAACCCTGAGCACATCGTGTAGAGGTTGAGCATATCTGTAGCGATTTTTCGCCGCATTACGCGCCGTTCGCGATAAGTCGCTGGTAAAACCTCGATACCGTCGGCTATTTCGGGTAACGTATCGAGGAAAAAACAAGAAACGTTTAATAGGTTAGCTAACTTATACATAATTGTTCAATTGTCCTTGGCGTGTGAACAGGCAACTTCGCACGCTGCCCTTTTTGGGCTTGATTTTTGTTTTCTTCAATACCTGCGATATCGCAGATAACGGTTTCCATTTCTCCCTCAACTCCTAATCGGAAAGCATACAACCTGTCCTCTCCGGTTTCCTGTCTGAATTAGACCCCAATCAGACAAGGAACGAACGCGACGCGCTATCTTTTGATATTGATGCTCCGGTAAACTGTGCGCGAGGGTCTTAAGTGGAATCTCTCCAACGGTGCCGACGGTATTGATTATCGAGTCATCGAGCTCATCGAGCAGCAATACGGACGGCATTTCTTGTCGTATGACTTTTGCTATCGCCATTTTTGCCTCTAAATCGAAAAAGAGAGCCACTGACAAGGCAACGGCGTTAAATCAACAAGAAATCAACAGGCATAAATATGGGAAAATCCATATTTTAGCCTGCTGACTAGTTGCGAAGCCCCCACAAGAGCCGCCGTGCTTGTCAGCATTTTCCTCTTCTATTTTTAATGAATATTCTTTGCCGTCATACCCTATGAGCTAATAACATATTAAATCGTCGCTGCTGCGCCTCTGTTTGTTCTAAATAACAACTTATACGGCTTAATACTGTTAACATTATGTTACTCGTTTAGTGGTCTTTTTTGAAATCCGAGCAACTTTTTCACGAGAAACCCACCTAACTGTAAGAGTAAACTTCTGAAATGTAAGAGTAAATAAGAAACACGCTTCAATACCCATGCATCTGCAAGCCATATCAAAAAGAATTGCTCGGCGCCCTCTTGTTTTGCTAAAATACGCAAGAAACGTCGGCTCAGTTGCGCGACTTGTAAAAGTCCATCAATATTTTTAAGAGATCGTCCTGGCTAAGCGACTTATCAAGGTCTGCTGCGACTTGCCGCTTCAGACTTTCCAAATCACGCCTAGTATCTTTACTGACCGTGATGCTCGTTTTGTCTTCAGTTCTCATCGATTCAGAACTCATCTATATCCTCCTTTATCTTTACGCTTTGTGCTTATCATCTTGCACATCTATGTATATACACTTCTTTACATATAAGCCTTGCGCGATATGCGAAGTTATATAAGGTATGCAAGTGTATATGGTATTTGTAAGATACCCGAAAGGATGCCTTGCGAGGTGAAGACACATGGCACAAACCAAAGAAAAAATAACGAGGGAGGCCCGCGCGGTCGAAATGTTCCGCAAGGGCGTTATGGTTACGCGAACGGCAACCGGCTACGAGATCCCAGGTTCAAACGGGAACGTTTACGACATAACTGAGACTGAAGACGGCTGCTTGTTTTGCACGTGTCCAGACGCGCTATATCGCTCGCATCAAGGCGAGATGTGCAAGCACGTCCTTCTTGTTGAGATGGTGCGGGAATTTTTACCCATCAAGGCGCCGGTCATCGACCACGACATCCACCTAAAGCCTGGTCGCGTGGTGGTCTGAATGGGATTCAAAGCGCCAGAACAACCACGCGACCCTCTTTATCATCAGTATTTTATCGCGCTCACGAACCTGAGTCTGCCCACTCCATACGGGGCCGCGCTGCACGGTTTTTGTTTGTATGAGTTTGGCGAACGAGGCGAACGGGTCCGCGTTGTAAGTTCAACAATCGAAGCGCGCGGGTCCGTTGCCTATTATGATCCTACCTAAATCACCGTCACATCGTGACAAATCAAAAAACAGAGGTGTTAAAACATGCAAATAGACGAAAAAGACTCCTTTGAAATAGACGACGACATCATTGATCCGCCTATGCCCGATGAGCCAACGCTCGAAGCAGGCGAGATTTATGACGCCGTTATTGAGTCAAAAGAGCTTAAATTAAAGGTCGAGACGCAATGGGGCGTTAAAGACCAGGAAGTGCTCACGTTCGTTGTTAAAGGGCCGCAAGGCGACCAGGTAATTAAGGAAAACTGGACGCGCAGCACTAACGAAGCATCGAACCTCGGCGCGGCCATTGTCGCGCTGTTTGGTACGGATGCAATCAAAACCAGGTTCAATATGAGTAAACTCGTGGGTCAACGCTGCCGCGTGCTTATCAAACACAGCGCACCCACAGAGGCGGGCCGGATATTCCCGCACGTTGATAAGGTACTCAAGCCGGTTAGGCGAACCCTGGACGACGACGCCCTGGACCCTTCGCTCTAGATTGTGAGGTGTTAAAATGGCTACTGCGAGAAAAATCGGCCTAACCGATTATGTACTCAGCAACAAACTCGTATTGTTCAATCTTAGACTAGGCCTCACATTGCTTTTTTGGGGCATGATTGTTGCGATACTTGCACTAATCGCGCGCTCGGTGATGATTGCATGAGCACTCCTGCGCGTGAATTCGTCCGCGAAGTCAAAACGCCAATCATTGACGCTGATTATGATTCGATGCGCCGCCGTCTCATCGACGAAAGTGACACAAAGCGCCGTATCATCCTCAATATCGTGTGCGACCAATGCGAGCGTCAATTACCCTTTAGTCGGTGTAAGGTTGGCGACCTTGGCGAGTGTGTGCTGGAAATGGTGCAGGCGCGACTCATCAAGCGAGGCGATTAACAATGTTCTATTTTTTCGACCCAAATGGTGCGTGGTTACTGTTTGTCGTTCTACAATACTGCTTCAGTCACGGCATCGCAATAAACAGCGATTCAATCACGCAGGTGTTCTTGCAGCTACTACAAGCGGCGGCGCTATGATGGTGACTGAGACTGACTTCGCCATAACTGACGACGCGTCACTAATCGCCAGGGTCAAGGCCCTTGTTTTCGATTTGGATAGATGCGCGCGGTATATCGACGTGGAAGAGATATGCCCCCCGCTGCTGGCAGGCACGAAGTGTTTTAAGGCGCACTACTTGTCGAGCGGAAATAATAATATTTCACATCTGGCGGTCGTGTTCGACGCGAAAACGGGGGAGGCGGTCGCGACGTATGCAGGCGTCACACTTTGGGGCGGTTCATGAAGAGTATCACACGCAAGAGGATACTCTTCGCCGCTCGCGGGCGTGAGGACGGCAGTTTTGGGATTAGTCATGTCGCAGGATGCTCGCATGGTTGTTTATATCCATGCGCTGCTTTTCAAGAGGCTAACGATTTGCGCGGCATTAGTTATGAGCAATGGCGAGACCCGGCGATCGTTTCAAACGCACTTGAACTACTTAACGTTGAACTCCCAAAGAAGCGAGATAAAATCGAGTGGGTTGAGTTGTGCTTCACCACCGATCCGTTTATGGTCGGCTATCCCGAAGTGACAGAAATGTCGCTTGCGATTCTTGCGAGACTACACAGCGCAGGCGTCAAAGCGGATACGTTGACAAAGGGGGTCACGCCCGGTGATCTCGTCAACGTCGAGATGTACGGCTCGGATAACTTCTATGGAATATCGTTCGTTTCACTTGACGAGGCGTTTCGGCAGCGGTTCGAACCGTTCAGCGCACCATACAAAGACCGAATCAGGGCGCTTGCAGAGCTCCATGACGCGGGCCTTAAGACGTGGGTCGCCATTGAGCCATATCCGACCCCGAATATCATCGAGCAAGAGCTGATCGACGTGCTTGACGCCGTCGGATTCGTCGACATCGTTGTTTTTGGACACTGGGATTATAATCATCCGCTCATCACGGCGTTTAAAGCTGCGCGACGGTTTTATGCTGACTGTGCGAATGACGTCGTAGATTGGTGTCATTCATCCGGTAAGGACGTTCACATTTTGGGGGAGGAACTCGGTGGGGTTCCCGATAGAGTATTGGGGGACATTCTAGTCCCTCAATCTACAATGAGACTCGGGGCCGAAACAGGTTTTTCAACTATTTGGCATGTTGAAAACCGAGCAGCGCTTAAAGCGTTGATTGTCGCAGAAGTGAATGAGATGTACCGCTCGGACGCCCCGAACATAGACATTATACGGGCGACGATCCCCGAGGTTGCGGATTCAGTCATCGAACTACCAGTACCGCAGATTATTCTAAGTTGCGCCGGTTTAGGGGTCGCTGACAGAGCCGTTGCTGCCTCTTTTAAGACGGAGACGGGAGCCGCACCACTATGCCGGGATTGTAACGGGGAGAACAGCTGGGGGTGCTGGGGGTGCTGTTCGCGTAATGTCCCCATGCTGTTTAGCGAAGTTTCACGGTTAGCAAAAAAATTCAGAATGTCAGTTGAGGACTTCATAACGCAATATCTCAAGCAGCGTGCCGGGCCAAATCAAGAGATGTACGAACTCAAGAAAAACGAACTCACGCAAGCATGTGTTCTCTTGACCGAAGCGGGAAGATGCGGAGTGCATGACGCTCGACCGGTATTATGTGATTCGTTCCCAATAATTTTCTACGAGCGTAGGTCGCACGCAGCGCTTTTTGAGTGGTGTCGGCTCCCCCTTAACGCTGCCGTTCTTCAATGTGCGTTCCGGTGTTCGATGTTAATAAAAGATACAAACTTCGCGGCGCAATGCGATCCCGAGATTATGGAGTATATGCGGCGTATAACGGAACCATATTTTTTCTTATCGGAGAGCGACATGACGTTCTATGAGTTCACACAGGAACATCGGCTTATAGCTATCACAACGGCACTTGAGGATTTTCACGAAAAAGTAGCGTGGCGATATTTCAATATGCTGAACGAAGAAAAGGAAAGTCCTGCGTAAACGAAACATCGCGAGGAAGAAACCGCCCCTTGATCTCTCAAGGAGCTTTTTAATCTCAGCGCAAAAACGCTTTTCTTCCCTTGTTAGAACCATAACTCAAGCCCCTCGTCGCTCAGAACCCTTCGATAGGGACTTTCCGCAGCAACGCGTGTATCGCGTCACTCTGTGTCATCTTACGGCCATGTAGCGCCTGCTCTTTCAACTGCCACTGAACGAGTTCATCATGGACGTCTCTGTCTATCTTTATAGTAGCTTTATCTTCTGTCATACTTAGTAGTATGCGCTACTCATTATTAAGCATATCGCCTACTATTTACTAAGAATAGTAGAACAAAGACGGGGAAAAGTGGCTTTAATGTCCTCTTAACCGCTGCCAAAATGGCTTTTTGATTGTTTGTTCAGTGAGTAGACGTTGGGCCAATGCATCGTTAATCTTGGAATATTCGGCCCGCATGTATTCGACCTCATTCTCAAGGCGGCGTTGTGTGTCTCGATGCGCTTCTATGTCCCTGATTAATTGCACCTTGTCGGCATCGCCTCCGGAAAAATGTTCCTGCACGCACGCGACTATGAACGCACTCCGGCTTTGTGTGCCTTTCACCGCGTCAATGTGTTCAATCAACTCCGGTTTAACATTGATACTAATCTGCATGGTCAGCCGTTCAAGGCTGAACTTGCATATATCGCTAGTCATTTGATTCTGAATATCGCTCGACATTATTCTACATTGCTTGCAAGGTGCTTCAGGATATGTAAACCTATGAGGTTTTGCATTGCTCTCTGAACGAAGGCCGTCAGCCAAAGGAAATCGAAAAAAGAAACAATGAACTAGGAGCTACGGAGAGGATAAACCAAACATACTGCGCTTATCCTACATTTTCGCCGCTAACGCATTTACCGCGAGGGTATTTGCTAAGACTGCTGCCGTGAGTGCGTCCATGGAAGTCTTGAGGTCTCCGTTCGAAACTGAGACCGTCTGAATCTCATCAAGTCCTGTTGTACCTAGCGTCATAATCATGCCATCCTTAAAGAATTAAGGTGCGAAACGGTTTCCGTGGGATTTCATGCCGTACATTGTGTTCCCTTT
>ODAK010004534.1_pt1 | contig 14198 bp, 11 predicted proteins | sample 1539591 | NCBI WGS metagenome assembly ODAK01 (sample SAMEA3539303, study PRJEB22396) | soil metagenome | biome: tundra; feature: field; material: soil | place: USA | collected 2010-05 | depth 0.15 m | reverse complement strand
ACACCCAGGTGGCGAGAGGTCCGGGTGGTACCCGGCGAGCCCGGCTGGCGTGGCAATGATTTTCGCGAAGCTATCGAACAAGAAGGCTGGTCCCCGCATGGCTGCGCCTCGCCTGCGGCGTGCTCACCATCTGGTTGTGCCGCTTCAGGGCTTCGGCGTGCGGAATCACGCGGTGACCTTCCGGTAGAGATTCAAGGACACGACGAGGAATACGGCGAAGATCCCGATGCACCACAGGACGGCTTGCCACAGGTCGTGGTACACGGGCCCGCCTTCGAAGAGCGCGCGCACGGAGTTGATGGTGACGGTGGCCGGCTGGTTCTGGGCGAATGGCTGCAGCCAGCCGGGCATGGTGGACACCGGGACCAGCGCGGAGCTGGCGAAGAACAGGATGAACATGGGCAGGATGGAGGCCATCTGGGCGGTCTGGGGATCCTTCACGGCTAGGCCAATGGCGGCGTAGACCCAGGTGAAGGCGTAGCCGAAGGCGATGATCAGGGCGATGCCGGCCAGGCATGCGCCGAAGTTGTCGTGGAATCGGAAGCCGACCAGCAGTCCGAGGCCAATGATGAACGCGAGCGCCAGCACGCTGCGGCTCAGGTCGGCCAGGGTCCGGCCGGCGAGGAACGCGGACCGGGCCATCGGAAGGCTGCGGAAGCGGTCGATCATCCCGGCTTGGAGGTCCTGGGCGAGCGCGAGCGCCGTGGTCATGCCGCCGATCAGCACCGCCTCGAGGAAGATGCCTGGCACGACGAAGTCGACATAGTCGATGCCGGGAACGTGGATGGCCCCGCCGAGCACGTAGCGGAACAGCAGCAGGATGATCGTGGGCTGGAGGATCGACACGAACAGCAACTGCGGCGTGCGGATGATCCGCAGGAGATTGCGCTTGGTGATGCCCCTGATGTCGCGGACGGCCAGCCTCACGGTGAGCGGCACGGGGCGGGTTGCCGGCTTTTGGATTGTGAGATCAGTCATCGACTGCACCTGTTCTGGTCGTGGCTCCGTCGTTGCCCGGGCCGGTCGTGTGACCGGTGAACGCCAGAAAGACGTCGTCGAGCGAAGGTCGCCGGATCCCCAGGTCGTCGAGTGCAACACCGATGTCATCGAGCGCCCGGCCTGCCGCGATCAGCTCGCGGGGTCCGCCCTTGACCGGCATGCTGACCTTGTTCAGCTCGGGATCGAGCCGGGGCGCGGTGCCGCCCAGGTCCGCGACGAGCGAGGCGGCCCGTTTGAGGTCGGCCCGGTGGGTCACCCGGATCTCCAGCACATTGCCGCCCAGGTGGTCTTTGAGCTCATCAGCCGTGCCCTCGGCCACGACGCGCCCGGCGACGAGGACGACGATCCTGTTCGCCAGGTGCTCTGCTTCTTCCATGTACTGGGTCGTGAGCAGCACGGTGGTGCCCTCGGCCACGAGTTCCTCGATGAGCTGCCAGAGTTCGTTGCGCGTTCTGGGGTCGAGCCCGGTAGTTGGCTCGTCCAGGAACAGGACCGGCGGGCGGCCGATGAGGCTGGCGGCCAGGTCGAGACGGCGCCGCATGCCGCCTGAGTAGGTCTTGACGGGCTTATCCCCCGCCTCAACGAGCGACATCCGCCCCAGGGCCTCCTGGGCGCGGCTCCGGTATACCGGCTTGTCCAGGTGATAGAGGAGCCCGACGAGCTCGAGGTTCTCCCGGCCGGTGAGCAGCTCGTCGACGGTGGCGTACTGGCCCGCGAGCCCGATTATCGATCGGATCGCCTTCGCGTTGCGCGTGACGTCGAGCCCTGCCACCTTGGCCCGCCCGCTGTCGGGCTGGAGGAGCGTGGTGAGCACCCGCACCAGGGTGGTCTTCCCCGCTCCGTTGGGTCCGAGCAGCGCCAGCACCCGGCCCGCCTCGACCGATAGCGTGACCTCGTCGAGGGCGCGGGTGGCGCCGAACCGCTTGGTGAGCGCTTCCACCTCGATCATCGGAGCGACTGTCACCTGGCCTCCTATGGAACGGATCGGTTCCGTTCCGTCAAGTGTGCCATACCCTCACGCGCCCTGACCGAGGCTGAAGTCAGCGCCCGGACGACTACTTGGGTTGAGAAGGCGCGCCGGGCACCGGGGCCGTGACGAGCGGAAGGATGACGTCCTCGAATACCTGCCGAATGAAGGCTTGGTCGATCGGCTTGCCCATCACGAGGCGAAGCATGTTCAGGCTGAGGATGACGTCGGGCACGAGCGTCAGGTCGCGGCCCGGCGGGATCTCGCCGCGGGCGACGGCTTGATCGAGCACCGCCGTGATGACCTGGCGGGGCCGTGCCATCGCATGCTCATGGAGCGCGGCGGCTAGGGCGGGATCGTGGCTCGCCGCAGTCGCGACACCGAGGAAGACACCGATCGTGCCACGATCAGCGTCATCGAAGTCGGGGACCATCGCGATCATGGCTTTGACGTCACCACGCAGCGATCCCGTGTCCGGCACCGCGGAGGAGCCCATCTGCTCTCGCCACCAGACGATGGCCCCCACGACCACGGCCGCCTTGGACGGCCAGCGCCGGTAGATCGCCGCCTTGCCGACATGTGCGCGGGCGGCAATGTCGTCCATGCTCAGGCGGTCGTAGCCGTGCTCGGCCAACCCCTCGAGAGTGGCTTGCAGGATGGCGGCGTCTCGCGACGGATCGAGGTGCCGCGGACCTGCGCCTACCCGGCGTTGCCCGCCTCGGATGTCGCCATCACCGCTGTTCACCACGACCCTGGTTCCACCAGTCCTCCGAACCCGCGATACGAGACGGTTCCGTGCCACGTGCTACCGAGCGTAGCTCCTGGCAGCTTGCGTCCGGGAGCGTCCTGGCCCGGGCGGCCTGCCAGCCCGCCACCAGCTCGCAAGCGAGCACGGCGAGCAGCGCCACGATCGGGATTGTCCAACTGCCGGTGGCGGTGTGCAGGAACCCGACGGCGAGCGGGCCCGCGGTCGCGACAAGGTAACGGGCGCCCTGGGCGAAGGCTGACAGGGAGGCGGCCGCCGCGGGGTCGGGTAGCCAGGCCACGGCGGCGGCGATGGCTGGCAGCGCCCACAGGCCCAGGGTGAGCCGCGCCGAGCCGCCCGAGGCACGGTAGACGGGAATCGCGATCAGCGAGCTGAGGATCGAGCCGGCGGACAGGCTCAGCAGGTAGATCCCGATCAGCAGCCCCGCCCGGGCCGGGTCCCGCCGCTTGACCAGGCTCGGCAGCAGGACATTCATCAGCGCGATAGCCAGATCGGCACGCTCACTGGGGTGCCCGGCTGAGCAGGTCCCTGAGCACGTGGAGGTACCTGTGCCCGAACGCCACCGAGGGTTCCACGTACGTGTTCTCGGTCCACTCGTTCCAGCTGATCAGGCCCAGGACGTCCGGTGCGGAACGAGATGCTGCCGCGTACTCGGAACGCAGCGTGGCGCCGCCGCGCCGAGGGACGATGATCTGGCCGCCGGTCTGCGTGTCGTTGAACCCCGGCGCGAACGGCGCCAGCCAGAGCTGGTCATCCTCATGCACCGCCGCGCCCATGGCCCTGAGCTTGCCGCCCCACCCTGGGTAGGTTGCGGGATCGCCCGAGGACCAGTAGTAGGCGTCCCCGTCGGTGCAGTTGGCCAGTCGTTGGAACTCCGCGACGCCGTTGGCCTCGGCGAGCACCAGGATCGCGTGACGGACCGGCCCGGTCACCTGGCAGACGGCCGGGCCGGAGAATTCCCCGGTGCCGCTCAGCATGGTCAGCGGCTTCCCGCCGATCCGGTACCAGGCGCGGTTCACCGCGTAGTGGACCGCGAAATACTTGAAATCCCGCGTGACCTCGGCGACCGGCAGCGGGAGGCGTGAATAGTCAAGCCCTTCGTATTCCATGGCAAGCCGGAAATTATCCTGGTTGGCCACTTTTTCGAGCCTCGGCATAATTATCCGGTACAGCGGAGTGTCCTTCCAGCTAACGATGAAGCCAGTGATCCCAGCGGCCTTCGCCTGCATGATTTGCCAGTTCATGACAGCAGGATTACTGCTGTTGTAGTTTCCCGGGAACGGCTGCGCGGGATAGTCCAGCTTGTTGCTGGACCAGTAAGAGCCGTGCATCCACACGTAGTAGTAGGCGAACACTGGGACGTGCTGCGCAGGCAGGGATGACGCCGTGGCGGAATCCGCCACGCGGCCGCCGGCGGCGGTCAGGCCGCTGCCCAGGACGACAGCGAGCACAGCATTTCTGAGCGCATGATTTCTGAGCGTACGGCTGGATGACATGTCCCCCCGGATCTGCACAATCCAACTCTCCCGATTTATTCAGGATAGCAGTCCATTATCTGGCGGCCACGGAGGGAAATCCTTGTGTTATTGACCCGCTACTGGTTATTGGCTCGCTACTCCTGGGCGCGGCCCAGGGATCGTCCTCGCCCGGGCGGCCTGCAAGCCCGCCACGAGCTGGAAACCGGTCACCGCGAGCAGCGCCACTATCGGGATTGTCCAGCTGCCAGTAGCCGCGTGCAGGAATCCGACAACGAGTGGACCGGCGGTGGCGACCAGGTAGCCGGTGCCCTGGGCGAATGCCGACAGGGAGGCGGCGGCCGCGGGATCGGGCGCCCGGGCCATCGTGAAGTAGATCGCCAGGCTGAGCGACGCTCCCTGGCCGAAGCCGAGCACGAGAATCCAGCCGGCGGACTGGGCCAGCGGGGCGAACCACACACCGGCCAGGCCCACCGCGATCGCCCCTGTCGTGGCGGCGATCAGCACGCGCTGGCTCGGAGCCCGGTGCGCCAGCACCGGGATGAGCAGGGCCGCGACGGCGCCGCCGAAGTTCATCAGGGCCAGCAGGTTACCCGCGTGCTCGGCGCTTGCGCCGCGGTCACGGAACATCGTCGGCAGCCAGGAGAGAGCTGCGTAGAAGGCGAGGCTCTGCAGCCCGAAGAACGCGGTCACCTGCCAGGTCAGCGCGTGCCGGTGGATTCGCAGCCGCCCGGGCCGCCCCGGCACCGCAGCCGAGGGCACCGCAGCCGAAGCCACCGGACCCGAAACCACCGCACCCGAAACCACCGCACCCGGCGGGGCGGCGGCCAGCGGCACGGCAGCCGGGCCGGCCGGCCTGGTCCGGTATCTCCATTGCGGAAGCCACGCCACGGCGGCGGCGATGGCCGGCAGCGCCCACAGGCCCAGGGTGAGCCGCGCGGACCCGCCCGAGGCACGGTAGACGGGAATCGCGATCAGCGAGCTGAGGATCGAGCCGGCGGACAGGCTCAGCAGGTAGATCCCGATCAGCAGCCCCGCCCGGGCCGGGTCCCGCCGCTTCACCAGGCTCGGCAGCAGGACATTCATCAGCGCGATAGCCGCGGCGGCGAGCGCCGTGCCGGGGAACAGCATCACCCCCGGCAGGATCCCGCGCAGCAGCAGTCCCACGGCCAGCACGGCCAGTGCCACTTCCAGCACGCGCTCTTCCCCGAAGCGGCGGCTGAGCGGTGCCGCGGCCGCGGAGAACACGGCGAAGCAGAGCACGGGGACTGAGGCGAGGACAGCCAGCGCCGCTGAGGACAACCGCAGGCTCGCCGACAGTTCGGGGAACACCGGCGGCAGGCTGGTGATCGCGGCCCGCAGGTTGAACGCGAGCGCGACGATCCCGATGACGAGCAGGGCAGTACCCCGCCCGAACCGTCCGAGGCCGGGGCTGGCTGGAGGCGGCCCGCGGCGCAAGGTCAGACCGTGATGGCGCGAAGTCCGGCGGGAACATGCTCGGCAAGCTGGGCGGCGATGCTGGCCGCGCGTTCCGCCGCCGTGTTTACGGCAGCAGGAAGGGCCTGCGCTCCGGCGGCGCCGGCACAGCGGTTCGCCAGCACGGCGACCCGTTCAGTCAGCACCGCCCACGCGGCCTCACGGGCGGGAACGAAATTGCCCATCTGGTAGTACATCTCGAACGCCGGGCCCGCTGTCCGCCCGGGGTAGCCCGCCCCGGCGGGCAGCCGGGTGAGGGCCGAGCCTAGAGGCTCGAGGACCCCGGTCATGAGCCCGAAAGCACTGCCGATCAGCAGCCGCAGCTGTTCATCACTCTCGTCCGTGTGGGTGAAGAACCGGGTCAGCATCTGCAGCAGCGCCTCGTAGCCGAGGCTAAACAGCTCGGCGACCGCGTGCGCCACCGGCTCGGTGAGCACCGGCTGCGGCAGCGGGACGTCGTAGGGCTGCCGGGTGAATGCGGCGATGACCGGCCGGGCCGGCTCGAAGGAGGGGTCCTGCCTGCGGAGCTCGCTGTACTCCTCCCACATGCTGAGGAACCGGCCATAATGGGCCGACCGCCAGTCACCGCGGGCGCCCTCGCCCTGCTCGATGATCTCCTCGATGGCTGCGTGCGCGGACCGCAGGTCCGTCACGGCCACCAGTTCGGGCCAGTGAAACAGCTCGGGAGTCGCCTGCGCGCGCGGCGGCCCGACGAATACGGCGCCTTCCCCCAGGCGGCTGACGAGATGGCTGAGGCCTTCCGCGATGCCCCGGTAGAGATGCCCCACAGTCGCGAAATCCTGCACTCGCGGCAGCGCCTCGCCAGGCTCCACGGGCTCATGCGGCGGTGCGCCAGGAACGAAGCCCTCGGCGTCCTGGCGTTCCATTCCCTCTGGCCGCTCCAGGTACAGAAAATGGGTGAGGGCCGCGTCGCCGAAAGGCAGCAGGTCAAGAAGGACGCCTGGGGGGAAGTAGTTCGAGCGCTGCGGGAAGTTGGGCCTGGTCAGCACGGGAGCAGCCCCGATCGAGGACATGAGGTTCGCGACCAGCGCGAAATGCAGCATCTCCTGCACGGCGATGCCCCGCAGGACCTCCCGCCACCTCGCGACCGCGGCGGCCTGCTCCGCGGTCAGGCCCTCCGCCGAGTCCCGCTTCAAGCTGAAGCCCGCGTAGAGGTACTGACACATGATCATGTGCTCTAGCTGGGACGCCTCAGCCAGCAGGTACCAGAGGTGCTCACGGTGCTCAACCACGAGCCTGGGTTCAGCCATAGGTGCTCCAGAGGCTCAGCCGCATCACGAACGGTCAACGCGCTTACATAATTACATGTCCACGCCGCAAGAACGGCGTACTCAGCCTTTCGCGACCAGCGAGCGGAGCACGTACTGCATGATCCCGCCGTGCCGGAAGTAGTCCGCCTCCCCGGGCGTGTCGATCCGGACGACGGCCTGGAACTCCCGGCCGTCCGCGCTGACCGTGACCTCGCGTGGCACCGGGCCCGTGTTGATCTCCTCGATGCCGGTCACGTCGAACACCTCGCGGCCGGTGAGGCCGAGCGAGGCCGCCGACTCCCCCGGCCGGTACTGCAGGGGAAGGACACCCATCCCGATCAGGTTGGACCGGTGGATCCGCTCGAACGACTCGACGAGGACCGCGCGCACGCCGAGCAGCAGCGTTCCCTTGGCCGCCCAGTCCCGTGACGAGCCGGAGCCGTACTCCTTGCCGCCGAGGACGATGAGCGGCGTCCCCTCGTCCGCATACTGCCGGGAGGCCTCGTAGATCGACATCTGCTCGCCGGCGGGCAGCTTCGCCGTCACCCCGCCCTCGGTGCCGGGGGCAAGCTGGTTGCGGAGCCGGATGTTCGCGAACGTGCCGCGGATCATCACTTCGTGGTTGCCGCGCCGCGACCCGTAGGAGTTGAAGTCCCGCCGCTGCACCCCGTGCTCCCGCAAGTAGTCGCCCGCAGGGCCGTCGTTCTTGATCGCTCCGGCAGGTGAGATGTGGTCGGTGGTCACCGAGTCGCCCAGCATGGCCAGCACCCGGGCGCCGCGCACGTCGGTCACGGCGACCGGCTTCTCCGTCATCCCCTCGAAGTACGGCGGCCGCCGCACATAGGTGGAGTCCGGGTCCCAGGCGAAGGTGTCGCCCTCGGGCACCTCCATCGCGCGCCACCGGTCGTCACCCTCGAACACGTCCGCGTAGTCGCGGGTGAACATCTCGGCGGCGACAGCGTCGTGCACCACCGAGGCGATCTCCTCCGGCGACGGCCAGATGTCGCTCAGGTACACCGGCGTGCCATCGGATCGCGCGCCCAGCGGCTCGTGGACCATGTCGATGTCCATCGTGCCGGCCAGCGCGTACGCGACCACCAGCGGCGGTGAGGCCAGGTAGTTCATCTTCACGTCCGGGTTGATCCGGCCCTCGAAGTTCCGGTTGCCGGACAGCACCGACACGACCGCGAGATCATTGTCGGCAACCGCCGCGCTGATCGTCTCCGGCAGCGGGCCCGAATTCCCGATGCAGGTTGTGCAGCCGTAGCCGACCAGGTTGAAGCCGAGCTTCTCCAGGTAGGGCACCAGTTCGGCGCGCTCGTAGTAGTCCATGACCACCTTCGAGCCGGGTGCCAGCGTGGTCTTCACCCACGGCTTGCTGGACAGCCCCGCCTCGACCGCGTTGCGCGCGAGCAGCGCGGCGCCCACCATGACCGACGGATTCGACGTGTTCGTGCACGAGGTGATGGCCGCGATGACAACGGACCCGTGATCGACGGAGGTCGTCGTTCCGTCGTCCAGGGTGACCTGCACGGGTGCGGAGGGACGGCTGGACGGCTCATCACCCACCGGATCGGAGGCTGGGAACGTGCCCTTCAGCCCGTTGTCCAGGCCGGGCGCGGACACGTACGCGCCGAGCGCGTCGCGGAACGCCGACTTCGCGTTGGACAGCGCCACCCGGTCCTGCGGGCGCTTCGGGCCGGCGATCGACGGCACCACGGTGGACAGGTCGAGTTCCGCCTCCTCCGAGTACCTGGCTGGCTGGCTGGGATCGTGCCACAGGCCCTGTTCCTTGGCGTACGCCTCGACCAGGGCGACCTGCTCGGCGGGCCGGCCGGTGAGCCGGAGGTAGGTCAGGGTCTGCTCGTCGATGGGGAAGATCGCGCAGGTCGAGCCGAACTCCGGGCTCATGTTGCCGATGGTCGCGCGGTTCGCCACGGGCACGGCCGCCACGCCCTCGCCGTGGAACTCGACGAACTTTCCGACCACGCCGTGCTTGCGGAGCAGTTCGGTGATGGTGAGCACCAGGTCCGTTGCGGTCGCCCCGGGCGGCAACTCGCCCAGCAGCCGGAACCCGACCACCCGCGGGATCAGCATGCTCACCGGCTGGCCGAGCATGGCCGCTTCGGCCTCGATGCCACCCACTCCCCAGCCGAGTACGCCAAGGCCGTTCTGCATGGTGGTGTGCGAATCGGTGCCCAGGCAGGTGTCCGGGTAGGCGCCGCGGCCGCCGGCGTCCTCCTGAGTCATGATCACCCGCGCCAGGTGCTCGATGTTGACCTGGTGCACGATGCCGGTCCCCGGCGGGACAACCCTGAATTGGCTGAACGCTTCCTGGCCCCACCGCAGGAACTGGAAGCGCTCCTGGTTGCGGCCGAACTCGAGGTCCACGTTCCGCTGGAAGGCGTCGGGCCGTCCGAAGATGTCGGCTACCACCGAGTGGTCGATGACCAGTTCGGCCGGGACGAGCGGATTGATCTTTCCCGGGTCGCCGCCGAGGTCGCGCATGGCCTCGCGCATGGTGGCGAGGTCGACCACGGCCGGTACGCCGGTGAGGTCCTGCAGGATCACCCGGGCCGGGGTGAACTGGATCTCAGTGCCGGGCTGGGCCGCCGCGTCCCACTCCGCGAGGGTGGTGATGTGCTCCGGCGAGACGTTGTGCCCATCCTCGGTGCGCAGCAGATTTTCCAGCAGGATCTTCAGGCTGAACGGCAGGCTGGCCGCGCCGGGCACCGCGTCCAGCCGGTGGATCTCGTATGCCGCCTCGCCGACGTACAGCGTGTCGCGGCTGCCGAAGCTGTTCGCGGTCATTGTGTGCTGGCCTCCTGTGCTGTCCGGCTCTTCCTGCATCCTGCCGCAGAACGCCTTGCATGCACCCATCGGCCCCGAAACCTACGAGCCCGGGCCCTGATGGGGCCCGAGCAGGGCCGGTCCGCCAGCAAGGTATCTCGACATCGAGCTAACTTACAAGCTCACCGTAAGACGAACTTATCTCGACGTCAAGCTACCTTCGCCGCCGGCAAGCGCCCGGCGCACCGGGGATTTCATGGTGAGGAGACGAACGGCTAGGTCATGATTGGATGACCGGCAGGCCAGCCCTTACTGTCCCCGGAAGCACACAGCGGACGACCTCTATCCGGCGCGGCGGCAGCGAATACACCAGCCTGGTACCGGGCCAACGCGCTATGCGGTCAACGGTAGTTGCCTGGTAGGCCTGCACCATGCGGCGCCGGTAGCAGAGAGTGCATGGTCCGTTCTTCGCTGGAAACCCGCCACTTCACGAGCGAGTCGCAATCGGCAGTCTAGACCTGGTGATCACCCGGAATCAGAGATCCAACGCATTCCGCGCATAGCCTTGTGGTTTCGGCGGACTAGACAGCCTTGGCCGGAGCGTCAATGCTCGCAGGCAGGGCACGCCCGCGACAGATCAATTTGATGGAGCCACTGACAATGCCTGACCGCGACCATGGCCGCAGCGCGGTCGCGACCCTGTTTGCCGCGCCAACCCAGCAGTTAGACCGCCCCACCCATGATCTAGCCCGGCCCACCCGTGATCGTGATCACTCGCGGTCCTCGTCCTTGCACTCCCTGGATCTCCGAAAACGGGACAAGGCGGACGGCTGGCCGCTGCGAAGCCATCTCCAGTTCGGCGCCCTGCCGGGCGCGGTGCCGTGTGCGCGGCTGCACGCCAAGCTGGTGCTCTGGGAGTGGGGGCTGGATCACCTGGTGGAGACAGCCGAACTGCTGGTTTCAGAGATCATCACCAACGCGGTGCGCGCGGCCGTCGGCCCGGCAACCGGTCAGGGCGAAACTCAGCGGCCAAGCGGGCTGCCCTCCGTGTGGTTCTGGCTGGCCGCCAACCGGCGGAACGCGCTGATCCAGGTCTGGGACGGCAGCAAGGAGACGCCGTCCTGGCACGAGGTGGACCCGGAGGCAGAAAGCGGACGGGGATTGTTGCTGGTCGAGCGGCTCAGTGCCCGGTGGGGCACGTACACCCCGGACGGCTGGACCGGCAAGGTGGTGTGGGCGATCGTGGGCGAAGAGCAGCCCCGGCTGGCGAACTGAGCACCTGCACCACGGAAGCCGCCCCTGCGGCCTCACTCACCCGCCAGCGGCCCCTTTGCCCAGCCCGTGCCGTGCCGCGCTGACGTCAAGCCCGCCGGTGCCCTCGCTGACGAGCGCATCCCACCGATCGCCGATCGCGTCGAGGACGGGCAGCGGCCGGTCCGACGCCGCGCTGAGCGCGAGCCGGATGTCCTTGAGCGCCCACTGCAGAGAGAAGTCCGGCGAGTCGTCACCGGCGTCCATCTTGCGGAACTTGGTGAGCGCAAATGGCGAAGCGAGGTTCCCGGCGCCCAGGAAATCAAGTACCTCATCGTGATCGACGCCGAGTGAGTCCGCCAGCGCCAGGATCTCCGCGGTTCCCTCGACGAGGAATACCAGCCAGCTGTTCATGACCAGCTTGAGCGCGCTGCCCGCGCCCGCCTCGCCGAGCCACTTGGCCTTCCGGCCGATCGCATCAAATACCGGCTCGAGCACCTGCCTCGCCGACCCCGGGCCGGACGCCAGGATCAGCAGCTGGCCAGCCTCCGCCGGGCCCCGGGTCCCCGAGACGGGCGCGTCCACGAAATAGACATCCGAACGCTCGTCCTTGACCCGGGCGGCCAGCTCGCCCACGGCAGCTACTCCGATGGTGCCCATCTGCGCCCAGACGGCGCCGGGCCGCATCGCGGCCAGCATGCCCTGGCCGAAGGCTACCGACTGCACCGCCTCCGCATCCACCAGCATGGTGATCACCACGTCGGCCTGAGCGACGGCGGAGGAGGGCGACTCGTGCGCGACCGCGCCTTCCAGGGCCAACGCGGTGGCCGGCGCGGATGTCCGGTTCCAGACGTCGACCGGCAGACCGGCCCGCAGTAGGTTGCGGGCCATGCCCGCGCCCATCGTCCCGATGCCGAGCACGGCGACCCGTGGGCTCGCGGCACCCTGCGTGAGATCTGTCATGACTGCCTCCCTGTCGTAGCGGTTGACTTCTTGTCGTCTCCTTGGCTCCGCCAGGCGACCAGCGTGGCGAGGCCCGCCGCCACGGCCCCGGCCAGCATGGCGGCCCGAGCTCCGCCGACGCCTGCGGTTCCGGTTCCGGTTCCGTGGCTCACCGTGAGGGCGATGGCCGGCAGCAGCGCTGCCCCAATGCCCGCCCCGATCTGCCGGCTGGTGTTGATCACGCCGCCGACGAGTCCCTGATCGTCGTCGGCCACCCCGCGGCTGGCCGTCACCATCGCGCCGAACGCCGTCCCGGCCGTCCCGAAGCCAACGAAGATCACGGCTACGAGCACCGGGCTGTAACCACCTGCGGCCGGGAGTTGGGTGAGCACCAGGAATCCGAACATGGCCAGGCCGTTGGTCAGTACGAGCAGCCAGCGCATGCCCATGCGGGCAGCGAGCCGGGCGCCGAGTGCCCCAGCGGAGAATCCGACGATTCCCTGGGGTGCGATAGCCAGTCCGGTCATCAGCGGAGAGTCGTGGAGGACCTGTTGGAAGTAGAGCGACAGGACGAGCATCTCACCGCCGTTCCACACGCCGAGCAGCAGGATCAGGGCACCGCCCTTGCGCAGGCACGGCAGCCGCAGCACGTCGCCGCGGACCAGCGGATCGGGGTGACGCCGCTCGACCGCCGCGAACGCGGCGATGGCGGCCACGGCAGCCGCCAGGGCGCCTAGCACGGTCGGCGATGTCCAGCCCGCCGCTCCGCCCTGGGACACGGCGAACACCACCGCCGCGATGGCGCCGGTAATCAGCGCGGCACCGCCGACGTCCAGCCGCCGCCTGGCCCGCTCCTCATGCGACCGGCCAAGCAGGCGCGGGGCCAGCAGCGCGGCCGCCACTCCGACCGGCACGTTGACCAGGAAGACGGCGCGCCACGTGGTGAACTGCACGAGGACGCCACCGAGCACCTGGCCAGCCACGAAGCCGATCGATGAGGTGGCCCCGTAGAAGCCGAGTGCCCGGTTGCGTTCGGGGCCTTCCGGGAAGCCGGTCGTGATCAGGGACAGGGCGGCCGGCGCTACCAGCGCCGCTCCCATCCCCTGCACGGCACGCGATATCACCAGCAGAACGGGATCCTGGGCCAGCCCCCCGGCCAGCGAGGCGGCCGAGAAGATGATCAGCCCAGCAACGAACATCCGGCGGCGGCCGAACAGGTCGGCGGCGCGGCCGCCGAGGATCAGCAGCCCGCCGAAGGTGATCGCGTAGCCGGTGACCACCCACTGCACCGCTGAGGCCGCGAAACCGAGTTCCCGCTGGATCGACGGCAACGCCACGTTCACGATGCTGAAGTCGAGCACCACCATGAAGGCCGCGACCAGGATCAGCACGAGCCCAGCGCCCCGGTAGCGCGCCGGCGCCGGGACCGGGGCAGCTACCCGGGCCGGGGCCGGGGCAGCTACCCGGGAAGGAGAAGCCGCAGCGGCGGAAGCGACCCGGGCCGGGGAAGAGGCAGGGGCCAGGGAAGGAGAAGCCGCAGCGGCGGAAGCGACCCGGGCCGCGGCCGAGGACACGGTCACAGAAGCAGCGGGGGCCACGATCGTGGCCGGGGAACGGCGAGGGGTCAAGGTCGGGGCGTGCGGGGCCGGCGGTTGCCTGATCATTGTCCTGTCCTGGGCGACTATACGATACGCTTCGTCGCGTTTTTAAATTAACGCTATGCTCTAACCGCATGGAGACGCGCGATATTCCGCCAGCCGCCCCGGCGCCGTCGGCGTCGGCCAGACGGGGCCGCCCACGGAGCGAGGAGGCCGACCGGGCGATCTTGCGGGCGGCCACAGAACTCCTCGCCGAGCGAGGCCTGCACGGGCTGTCGATCGAAGAGGTGGCGTCCCTGGCCGGAGTCGCCAAGACCACGATCTACCGGCGCTGGCACTCCCGGGGAACACTGGCCCTCGACGCGTTCCTCGCCGAGTTCAAGGCGCTGCAGCCACTGCCCGACACCGGCATCCTGCGGGACGACCTGCTCGCCGCCCTGCGGGCCTGGGTCCGGGCCGTGACCCGCACATCGGCCGGCCGCATTCTGGCCGGCCTGATCGCCGAGGCCCAGCACGACCCGGAACTGGCGGACGCCTGGCGCGCCCGCGTCGTCGAACCGCTCCGCGCGCAGCACCGGATCATGCTGCGCCGGGCCATCGACCGCGGGCAGCTACCCGCCGATACCGACACCGAGGTCGCCCTGGATCTCCTGTACGGCGCCG
>ODAK010004533.1_pt1 | contig 14199 bp, 13 predicted proteins | sample 1539591 | NCBI WGS metagenome assembly ODAK01 (sample SAMEA3539303, study PRJEB22396) | soil metagenome | biome: tundra; feature: field; material: soil | place: USA | collected 2010-05 | depth 0.15 m | reverse complement strand
CCGCCACGTATGCGGCAAGGCCGTACTCGGTGTCGTTGGCGAGCGCGACGGCCTGGTCCACGTCGTCGTAGGCGATGATGCAGAGGACAGGTCCGAAGATCTCTTCCCTCGCGATCGTCATTTGATTCGTGACCTCGGTGAATACGGTGGCTCTGGCGTAGTAGCCCTGGTTGAGACCGTCCGGACGTCCCGGGCCGCCGGCGACCACCGTCGCGCCCTCGTCGATTCCCTTACGGATCAGGGCCTGAACCTTTTCGAACTGGGCCTTGGAGGCGAGCGGACCGATCGTGAAGGCGCCCTTGGGGTCGCCCACCGTGACCGCGGCCGCGGCCTCGTGGGCGATGCGACCCGCCTCCGCCATTCGGCCCCTGGGAACCAGCATTCGCGAGGGGGCGCTGCAAGACTGGCCGGAGTTGAGCATCATGCTGGCCACTCCCGAGCGCACGTTCTTGTCGAACGCGGCGTCGTCGAGAATGATGTTGGGGCCCTTGCCGCCCAGTTCTTGCGTCACCCGCTTGACGGTCGGCGCGGCGTTCTTGGCGATCTCGACGCCGGCGCGCGTGGAGCCCGTGAACGAGATCATGTCGACGTCCGGGTGTCGAGACAGGGCGACACCGACCCCCAATCCGTCGCCCTGGATGAGATTGAACACGCCCGCCGGAACGCCGGCGGCATGAAGGATCTCTGCGAGGATCTGCCCCGTGAAGGGGGAGACCTCCGACGGCTTGAGGATCATGGTGCACCCCGTCGCCAGGGCCGGGAACACCTTCACGGCCATCTGGTTCATGGGCCAGTTCCACGGGGTGATCAGCCCGCAAACGCCGATGGGCTCCTTCACAATCAACGTCGCGCCGCGTTGCTCTTCGAAGGGGAACGTCTTCAGGATCTCGATGACCTTGTTAAGATGGCCCGCGCCGAGCTGCACCTGAAACCCGTTGGCCAGGGCGGTCGGGGCGCCCATCTCTTCGGTCGCCGCCGCAGCCAGGTCGCTCGAGCGCCTCTGGTACTCCACGAGGACGCTCTGCAGCAGCTCGAGCCGCTGTTCGCGTCGAGACTGGGACCAGGTGCCGAAGGCCCGACGTGCTGCTTTCGCCGCGCGATCCACATCGGCCGCGGAGCCCAGCGCGATCTTGCCGCAGACCGCGCCCGTTGCCGGGTTCTCGACGTCGAGCGTGTGCAGTTCCGTCGGCGGGACCCATTGACCGTCGATGTAGAACTTCAAGCTTTCACGCATGACAATGCCCTCTTCCGCCGTTTCGGATGGTGCGACGAGCTGTGATCGGAGTAGAGACTTTAAAGTATCGGCCCGGGATAATAGGCCAAGATCAGGCTAATAAGCGTCTCGACCATATCCGGCGTTGAAGTCCGTGTACCAGGATTTGAACTCCTCGTAGTTTGGAGCTTCCATCGCGTTGGCCACGGGGTCGATGGGGACATGGATGACGGTGGGCTTGCCGCTTGCGAGGGCGCGCTGGATCGCGGGGGCGATGTCCTGCTCTTGCTGGATGTACTCGCCGCTAGCACCAAATCCGTTCGCGATCTTGTCGAACCGGACCGAGTGGCTCCAGTGCGCTTCCGTCTCTGGTGAGTCATGGCCGACCTGCTTTCTCCAGACACCGACCTCGAGCCCCCAGGCGTAGTCGCATGCGACGACACAGACAATCGGCAGGTTCTTACGAACCGCGGTTTCGAGCTCGGCGATGTGAAACATGAACGAGGAATCGCCAGTGATCAGCACGACGGGTTTCTTGCGCTCCGTCGCGATGGCCGCGCCGATGGCGTACGGAAGCCCTGTGCCGAGGTGACCCGCGTTCTGGTTCCATACCAGTTCGCGTGGGACGTACTGCGAATAGGTCCACCCGAAGATGGTGATGGCACCGCCGTCGACCGCGAGCACGGTATCGACGGGTAGGTCCTTGGTGGCTTCGACGATGAAGCGCGCAGGATGGACCGGGGTCCCACCGGAGGGGACAGCTGCACGCAATCCCGCCTTGAACTCCTTCTGGAGCGCGATCCACTGGTCGAACTCCGCCGAGGGCGAGCGTGGAAAATCCCGGAGAGGTGCCACCAGCTGCGAAACGATGTCCCGAAGGTCCCCAACGAGGGGCACATCGATCGGCCGATTCACGCCGATGGCCATCGCGTCGCGTTCGACATAGATCCACTTTCGGTGCGCGTCGTTCTTCGCCCAGTGGCGCCCGATGCCCATGTGGACCGGTTCGCCCAGTTCGGTCCCCAGGGCGACGCATAGGTCGGAGGCCTCCGCGGCGGCCCGGCCTGCCGGGGAGAACCCGTAGGCGAACGTGCGATCCTCCATGCCCTCGATGACCATCCCCCCGCCGGAGGTCTGCAGGATGGGGCACGCCATCACGCGCGCGAGCTCGCCGACGGCACTCTGGCAACGCGAGGTGAAGGCCCCCTGACCCACGAGGAGGACCGGGTTCTTCGCCCGTCGGATGAGGTCGAGGGCCTGGGCGACGGCCACGGCGCCGGCCGCCTGATGGACGAGCCGGTACTTCTCCGGAGGCACGATCGGGGGCCAGTCGAAGGACTCCTGGATGACGCTCAACGGGAGCTCGACGTACGCCGGGCCAGGCCTACCGGCGGTCACCTGGCGCAGAGCCTCGCGAATGATCTCGTCGCACTGGTCGGCCTGCTCGATGATGCCGACGTACTTCATGATCGGGCGGACGTTCGCGACCTGGTCGACGTACTGAATGCGCCCGCGGCGCGCGCGCTGGTAGGCCGCACGGGACCGCTGGCCCCCGAAGAAGATGGTTGGGGCGTTCTCCTTCGCCGCGCAGATCATGGCGGCCGCCAGGTTCGCGACGCCCGGGCCCTGCGTTCCGAAGCAGACGGCCGGCTTTCCGGTCAGGCGGGACCATGCGTCCGCCATGAAGCCGCCGGCTTGCTCGTGATGAGGAGCAATCACGTTCCAGCCCCGCTTCTGAGCGGTCATGGCCATGTGAATGAACCCGGGATCCGGGATCCCGAAGAGGGTATTGATGCCCTCTGCGCCCAGGAGGTCCAGGATCCGTTCGTAGACAGGGACAGGCATGGGAATCGCCTAACCCGTCCGGCGCGGGGAGCCGGTGCCCATGTAGCGGGCGAGGTTCCGGTGGAGGTTCGTTACTTTGCGCTCTTGATTCGGATTGGGGAGCGGCCCTCGGAAGCTCCGCGACTGCATGCCCCGCTGCACGGCCCGCATGTTGGAAAAGTCCTGGCTGAGAACCTGGCGCCATTCCGTCTCGTCGTCCGCGCAGGCCCGAACCCACTCCGTCTTCGGCTCCTGCCCTTCCGGAAACCGCTCGATGGCAAAAGCCTCGTAGATGCACTTATTGGGATCGGTGCCGTAGGGCCGCGTGCGGTAGCACAGCGCGAAGACGTTCCCCTGCAAGATGGTCATGTTGGGAAAGATCTGCCAGGCCAGGCCAGCATCGGCGACCTTCTGGCGATCGAGGTCCGGCCAGATGAGTCCGCGCGCAGCGTCGTCCTTCCGCGCCGACTCCATCCAGTGGCGGTGCACCTGTTCTGGCGGAGTGCCCTCGGGTAGCTCGTCGACCAGGCGTTGCGCGGCCTCGACCAGCGTCGGCGTCGTGCTCGCCTGCATGGTTTCCCAGAACTCTTGCTGCATCTGCGCGATGGTCTTTCGCGCGTCGGCGCCCTTGCCGGCCCGGCTGACGGTCGCGGTGGCCGTGTTGTTCTCTTCGGGCTTCTTCGAATGAAACTTGTTGTTGCCGTGGAGCCCCTGCGCGTAGCTCACCGTGTAAAAGTCGCCGTACTTGTTGAGCTGCGGATGGGTCGACTTTACGTGGTAGGACTCGGCAAAGGCCTCGATCGCGACCTTCCAGTTACAGTCGAATACGATCCATTTGCGCCACCGGTAGCGCATCTTATCGAGCTCGAACTGATCGAGATGGCCCGCCGCAGGCTCGAGATAGGCGCGTAGGGACTCACAGCGGGGATCCATGTTGATCCAGATCCAACCGCCCCAGGTATCGACCTTGACCTCCGTCAGCCGTGTCCGGTCCTCCGTCAGCGCACACTTCCAGTCGTCCGGGTCGGGAATGTGAGCGCACTTCCCGTCGAGATCGTATCGCCAGCCGTGATAGCCGCAGACGAAGAGCTTTCGCTTCCCGCTGCAGCTATGAGAGCCCTCCGGCGTCTCCGCGAGCTGCCGGCCCCGATGCGAGCAGACGTTGTAAAACGCCTTGATCGTGTCCGGCGCGGAGCGGACCATCAGAATGGATTCGTTGCCGATGTCGTAGGTGATGAAGTCGCCCACGTTCGGGATCTCTTCGACGCGGCCGGCGTGCTGCCAGACTTTCGCCCAGAGCTTCTCGCCCTCGGCGCGCGCGTAGTCCGGGGACAGATACACGTCCTTTGAGAGCATGAGCGGCTCTGCCAGGTCGTCCACGCTGATTGTATCGTTCACGACTTCCTCCTGCGGCAGAGAGTGCGGCGACGTGCTCAAGTCACCTGGAAGCCCGCCATGTCCCGGGCGGCCCGCAAGTCGGTGAGCAAGTTCCCGCCGGATCAGATCGTCTGAAGCTCGTCGATGAGCGCCTGCAACTTGTCCGGCGACATCTTGGCCTGAGGGAACTTCGAGATCGCGGTGAGCGTCAGGCCCTTGGCCATGGCGAGCATGGGGCCCGCGGACTTGATGTCCGGAAAGTGCTTCGCAAGGACGGCGTAGGCGGTGGGGTTGGCGAGGATCTCGCCCAGCTTGGTTTCAGTGCTGAAGGCCATATGTAGCTTCTCCTTGGGAACGATATGGTTGATTGGGTTCGGCTGCGTCGAAGGGGAAGATCAGAGATACCAGCCCCCGTTCACGCCAATTTGCTGGCCGGTGATGAAACCGGCATCGTCTGAGCAAAGGAACGCGCAGGCGGCTGCGACGTCATCGGGAACGCCGGCGCGGCCGACGGGTGTCATCTGGCCGATGATCTCCAGGCCAGGAAAGTTCTCGCTCGCGGCAGCGGCCCGGGCCATCGGGGTATCGATGATGGAGGGCGGTATCGTGTTGACGGTGATGCCCTTCGAGGCGAATTCATGCGAGAGAGCCTTGGTGAGTGCGATGAGGCCGCCCTTGGACACGACGTAGTGAGCCCGGTCGGGCGCCCCCGACTGCGCACTCGACGACGAGATGATGACGACCCGCCCCCAGTGGGCCTTGACCATGTCACCGATGCCCGCCTGAATGCAGTGGAACGTACCGGTCAGGTTGACCGCCAGCATGCGGTTCCAGGCCTCGATGGTGATCTCGCTGAAGGGGGCCGTGCCGTCGATGCCGGCGCTGGTCACGAGGATTTCGATCGGACCCAGCTTCTCGCGCGCTTCGGCCATGGCGGCGTCGACCGCGGTACGATCGGTCACGTCGACGACGATGCCGAGAACCCCGAGCTCCTTGGCCCTCTTGTGAACGAGGTCTTTCTGAATGTCGAGCATCGCGACCCGATGGCCGGCCTTGGTAAAGCGCTCCACGATGCCGAGGCCGATGCCCGAAGCGCCGCCCGTCACCACCGCGACGCGGCTCATGGGGTCACCAGCTCAGCGAAGGACGCAAGCTTGGCAAAGTCCACCCTCGGACATCTGCCTTCCCCGTCCTTACGCGCTGCGACATCTTGCATGGTTCACGTTCCTTGGCGGTGAACGTGAGACTACGCGGAGGACCTTCGGTAGGCCCGGCCATCTGCTTGCCCGTTGGGCCAGCCGGGTCTACTGCGGCGCGTTGCGGTAATCGAGCGCCGTGCGCCCCGTCCAGCGCTTGAACGCACGATAGAATGCCGTCGTGTCGGTGAAGCCCAGCGCGCTGGCCACGTCCTGCAAGGTCAGGTCGGGATTCCGCAACAGAATGCAGGCCCGCTCGCCCTGCATCTGCTGCGTCACCGCCCGGTAGGTCTGGTCGGCTTCAGCGAGGCGCCTCCGCAGTGTCCGTGGACTCAACCCGAGTTGCTTCGCGGCGCCGGAGAGGGTGGGCACCCGAGCGGCCGGCTGGCTCAGCAAGTACATTCGCAAGCGGTCGATGGTGTTGGTCGGACGCGCGAGTCGTTCCAGGCGCTCTTCGGCCTGTCTGTGAACGACGGACTGCAGCTCCGGATTGGAGTGCAGATGGCGCCGATCCAGCAGCTGGGCCGCGAACTCGATGCCCGTGAACGCCTGGGAGAATCGCTCCTTGCCCTCGAACACTTCCGCATAGACGTGGTGGTAGCTGGGGCGCTTGTGCTCGAAGCTGGCGACGTGGAACTCGCTCTGCGAGCATCCGAAGAACCGCAACATGCGCGCGAGGCCGGACGTGAAGAACTCGGCCAGGCTCTGGTCGGTGGGCTCGTGCGACCGCGGAAAGTCGCATTGGATGCGCGCCACGCCCGTGCGCTCGGTCAGGTGCAAGACCGCCCCGTCGAAGGCCAGAGCCTGAAATTGCTTGGTCTCCTGGATGGCGCGCCGCAGCGTCGGCGCGTGCGCCACCAGCGGCGCCAGGAGATCGAAAGCCGACTCGCTTGCATGAAGTACGCAGCGAAGGCCGAGCGCCGGGTCCCCGGTCAGCGCGATGGCCCGCGCAAGCAGGGCACGGTACGTCGGCAGCGGAACGCGCAGGTCCGGCTCGCACGTGGCGAGGGCGGCCGCCTCACCTTGGAAGAGAGTCGCGGGGGCGAGCCCGACCTGGGCCACGACGTCGGCCAGCGCCCGAAGTAGCACTCCTGAAACCGCCGGGACGGCTGGCTGCGTTTTGCTGCCAGCCGCTTTCGAGGACTCCGAGGTCGACCCCTCCGGTTCGTTCACCACCGCCGCCCTCCGTAGCCATGACCATCGCACGGCGGGGTCTACATTGACACCCGGAAGCCGGCGATGCCACGCCCCCCCGCGTTCGCCTCGAAGATCCGCACGGTTGGGCCAGCTCTCTGCAGCCCGGAGGAGCGAGAAGGTGGTATTCCTCTGACATCAGCGCTCGCATGAGGGATGGGGAAGGCGCCCGACGGCGCCCATTGCGAATGACTCGGCCCGAAGGACGCCGCGTCAACGCGGGCAGAGGAGGACTGGCCGCGGCGCTCAGCAGGTTGGCAAGTCCGGCATGTCGTTGGCATCGCCCGGAGCCGCGTCCCGGTACAGACTGGAGCCGATCTGGTCGCGAGCCATGAACACCCGAGATCAAAGCATCTGTCTGTGGCTGGTCCCCTTCTTCGGCGCCCTTTTCTTGATCGGATTCGGAGCGTGCCCCGCCTTCTTCCTGTCGCTATCACCGACGATGACGGCAGAAGAGGTCGCCGCCTTTTACCGCGATCATGTGGCTACGATTCGGACCACGATGATTCTGCTCAACGTCATCGGCATCGGCTTCATTCCCTTCTTCATGGTCATCGTCGTGCAGATGATGCGTATGGCCGTTCCGAGCCGCGCCTTCGCCTACTCGTACTTGAGCGCCGCCGCCAGCGGAGCGACCCTCTTCGCGCTCGCCGATCTCGCGTGGCTCAACGCCGCCGCAAGGCCCGAGCGCGACCCACAGCTGACCATGTTGCTGAATGACCTCGGCTGGTTCTTCCTCATCGCTCCCGTCGGCTTCATCATCACGCAGAATCTGTGCCTCGCGTTGAGCATCTACATGGATGCGCGCCGCAAGCGCGTCTTCCCGAAGTGGGTGGGGCACTTCAACGTCGTCACGGCGCTCTTGATGGGACCCGGCGCCTTCGCGATCGTGTACCAGAAGGGCCCCCTGGCCTGGAACGGTTTCCTCTCCTTCTGGGTTCGCCTCGCGAGCTACGGCGCGTACATCGCGGTCATGTTTTTCGTCGCGCGCTCGGCCATCAAGGAACAAGCCCTCGAGGAGAAGCAGGCCCTCGCTGTCGAGGTGGCGATCCCATGAGCCATGCCATGGGCGTCGCGCGGGCACGGCCGGCGGCTGTCGTCGATGCTCCACGGAACCGCAAGCTGGATCAGTGGGTCTGCTACTGGTCCATTCCTCTCTTCTACACGGCCTTCGGTCTCATCTTCGTGGTGATGGCGGGCGTCATGCCCCCGCAATCGCCCACGGCGTCGACGGAGGAAATCGTCGCGTACCTGGCGCGCCCGTACCTCGGCTCGGGAATCGCGCTCTTGAGCCTGACCCTCGGCTTGGCCTCACTGTCCTCGGGCGTCATCGTCGTGCAGATGAGGCGGATGGCGGGCGTGGGCGCGGTGCTCCCCTACGCGTACCTGGCGGCGTTGGCGGTGGCGGGCGTGCCCGGATGTCTCTTTCCCGCATTCATGTTTGCCGCCGGCGCATTCCGTCCCGAGTACGATGCGCGAATTCAGGTGATGCTCTACGATCTGGGGTTTCTCTCGTTCGTGGGCTCCCTCGGTTGCTTCATCGTGCAGTACCTCGTCTTTGCGCTCGCGATCTTCCTGGACCGCCGAGCCATCTTTCCGCGGTGGCTCGGTTACCTGACCATCTGGGCTCTGGTCACGGAGCTGGTGGCGGTACCGGTATGGTTCACCCGAACCGGCGCCTTCGCCTGGGATGGTCTGCTTGCGTTCTGGCTGGGAACGGCCCTGTTCGTCGGCTGGGAGTTTTGCATGTGCGTCTGCCTCTACAGAGCCATCAAGAATCAACCACTCGACGAACTGGCCTAGGAGGGACGAACGTGGCGACTACCATGGATCCGGGGTCTGCCGTCCGTGCGCTCCCGTACCCCGGGCAAGGCAGCATGTGGTTCTTCGTGATCGGAGAACTCTGGATCTTTGCCTGCTACTTTGCCTGCTACGTCTATGAGCGCGCCCACGACGCGGCGGCGTTCATGGATGGGCAGCGGCTCCTCAGCCCGGGGTTCGGCGTTCTCAATACGGTGATCCTGCTGACGAGTTCACTCTTCGTCGCCATCGGCGCGAAGGCCACGAGAGCCGGGGAGTTCGAGACGGCGTCTCGCTTTTTGGCGCTCGGTGGCGCCTGCGGGGTGGCCTTCATGCTCACCAAGGCGAGCGAATGGCGCATGGAAGTCGGCGCCGGATTCCCCGCGTCGACGCGTTCGTTCTTCACCTACTATTTCATGCTGACCGGACTGCACTATCTCCACGTCTCGCTGGGACTGGTCATCCTGGTGCTCGGGTGGCGCGAGCTCCGGAGGCGCAAGTCGCCGCGCGCAAGCTTCGTCGAAGCCGTCGCGACCTACTGGCACATGGTCGACGCCTTGTGGATGGCCATCTTCGCCGCACTCTATCTCATGAGGTAGACATGATCGCCTACTTGCGGAGTCCGTTGACTCTCGTCTGGCTTGTCCTCGTCGCAGTGACTTTCGTCTCCTGGTGGATAGGAGCCGGCGGGGATCGTAGCGACACTGGCCTCAGCTTGCCGATCACGGTGGCGGTCGTCGCGATTGCCGTCTTCAAGACACGCTTCGTGTTCTGGCATTTCATGGAGGTCCGCACCGGCCCGTCCTGGCTGCGCGCGACGTGCGACGGTTGGCTTGCCAGCATCGCGCTGATCTTCGTCGCGCTCTACGCGTACCGTCTGCACGTCGAGCACTTCCGATGAGCACGGCGGACCTTCACCGATCGTTGATCTCGTTCGGGCCTGGCACCGCGAAGCGCGCCGTCGCCGCCCGCCGCCTGATCGCTTCAAACCCTCGTGCCACCGCGGGAGGCCCCCTGCGCCTTCCCGCCTCGCTGCGGCAGGACCCGGTCTAACGGACGCTTACGCGCTTGGCGTCTTCCTTGCGCAGCGTCAGCACGCTGCCCTCCGCGTCACCGGAAACGTAGATCGTGCCGTTCGGTCCGATCGCGACGCCGGTGAACGGCCCCTGCGGCCCGGAGAACGGCGCCAAGCCACGCAGCGGCTTCGGGGTCACCCCGATGGGGGCGCCGACGGGGAGATCGGTGGCGATCGTCTGCCGCGTCTTAGTTTTCAGATCGTACGCGATCAGCGACCTGGCGCCGACGTCGACGATATAGAGTTCGCCGTCGCGCTCGGCGATACCCTGGGGTTGTTCCAGACCATCGATCACCGTCGCGACCCGAGACCCGTCCAGCTTGACCACGCGCCCGCCGCCGGCCTCGGAGACGAAGCAAGTGCCATCCGAACCAATGGCGATGCCCATGGGATCGCGCAACCCCGTCGCCAGCGCCTCGACCTTGCCCGATTTGATGGACACCACGCGACCTGCTCCCAGCTCCGCGGCCACGATGGCGCCGCTCGACGTCGGCGCCACGCCGTACAGCTGGTCGAGCCCCTGGGCGAGGATCTCGCTTTCGTTGGTTGCGGGACGATAACGCGCGACCTGACCGTTCGCGGTGGTGGCGAGGAACTCGCCGCCTCCGGTAGCGAACAAACCGCGGATGGGAGCCGACCCCGGATAGCCGGGACCGAACATCATGCCGAGCGTTCGCAGCGCGCCCCCGGGCATGACGGTGTAGAGATGGGTACCGTCGGCAACGAAGACGTTGCCCTGAGCGTCCACGCTCACGTCGAGCGGCCATTGCAAGGCACCGGGCAGCACGGACCGAGTCATTCCACCGCTCAGGACCTCGGTGATCTGGCCCGTGAAGGCCGAGACGAACAGGCGGTCGCCCGCGAAGGTCAGGTTGTCGAGCCCCGGATCGAGCTGCGCCAGGATGGTGCGATCGCCGTTACGAGGATCGATGCGCAGCACCTGACCGGTGGCAAGCTGGGTCGAAACGATGAAGCCCTTCGCATCGAACTTCACGGCATCGGGAACGCCCAGGTCTTTCGCCACCCGCTCGGGCGTGCCGCCTTCCGGATTGATGCGCCAGATCTCGTTGGTGCCGATTTGCGGATAATACAGCATACCATCGGGTCCAACCTCCAACGCGTTGGGCATGGGCAGATTCTCCGCGAGAACGCGCGGCGCGCCGCCCTTTAGATCGAGCTCGAGGATGCGCCCGCCGATGCGGCACTCGTCGATGAATAGGCGGCCCTTGTGGATGGTGATGCCATTGGCACCGGGAACGTCGTCGCGTAGCACGCGGGTGCGGCCATCGACGCCGCGCACGCTTACGCGGCCGTCGTAGTACTCGGTGGCGTACAGGTTGCCGCTCGGGTCGAAAGCCACGTCGTCCGGAGCGATGATGGGGCCGCCCTTCGCGCTGATGGTCTCTACGTCGCCGGTGTCGAGATCCACCGCGCTGATCTGGCTCCCCACGACCTGTGCCACGTAGATGCGACCGTCGGGACCCGTGCGCAGGCCATTGGAGCCGAACAGCCGACTCGGTGGCACCAGCCTTTCCAGGCTCCAGCCTTTGGTGAGCTTCAGCGGTTGGGCGGCAGAGTAGCGTCCGTTTTGCAGCGCCATCGTCGTGGTCTCCTCCCTGGCTAACGTGGAAGCTCGACGTCGACCTTGCCCGTGGCGAGGATCGCGCCGTCCTGGTTCGTCATTTGGACGCCGAGCCGGATCAGCGGGCCGCCCCACGGCGACTCCTCCTGGCGCTCGATCACCTCGGCTTGCAAGTAGGTGACGTCCCCTTCGTAGGCGGGCGTCCGGAACTGCGTATTGGAGTAGCGTACGAAGCCGTCGTGCCCGGCCCAGTAGGCGACGTAGTCCGTCACCCATGCGCCCATCGTCGCGCCGTACCCGTAGGCGCGCGGCATGCCGATCTGCGACGCCTTGTCCGAGTCCACGTGCCCGCGGGAGGGTCCCAAGAACAGGCCGTCCCGCATGCGCGGGTCGATTTGTGCGCCTTCGTAGTCGAAGGCAAAGCCCTCGGGCCAGCCCGCATCCTGGTTCACCCAGGGATCCTTCACTCCCTCGGGGGCCATCCAGCGCAAGGTGCCCCAGATGTTGAACACGAACGCCCGATACTCCGATGCGAAGCTCGCCACCGAATGCGGTCCGATCACCCGGCGCGGCAGCCGGGCGCCGAGCGGCACCTCTTTGAAGAGCGGCGTACGCCCCTCTCGATTGGACAGAATCCACGCCATCCGTTCGCGATCGACCACGTGCAACTTCTCGGGGGTCCAGCGCGGTACCTTGCCGATCGTCGCGTTCAACGTTCCCCGGCGTTCGGCCTCCGCTGCAAGGTAACGGATCGCGGTGGAGCGCTCCCTGGCGATCGGCGTACCGTCCTGGTTGACGTGTAGCGTGTCACCGCGCGCAAACATCGTCGGTCCGGCGAACTTCGTGTCCGTCACCTTGTAGTCGTGAAACCAGCGTCGCTGCGTAAGCTTGTCTCCGGGCCGTACTCTCGCGCCGTAGTGCCACCACTCCTCGCCCCCGAAGAGCAGAACCGAGCCGGGAATGCAGCCGACGCAGGCGGGCTGTACGCCATGCCCGATGTCGAGGGCGACTGGGAACGACTGCGGCGCCACGAGCCCGCCGAACTTCGACGCCTTCGCGAAGTCGTCGTCCCAATGAATGGGGTTCGGGTAATCCATCGCCATCGCCCAGCGACGAATGTCGATCGACGCGCAGGGGTCGACCAGCTGTCCGCCCCCCACTTCTTCACCCACGCGGCGCTGCACGTCGCGCACGTCCATCTCGACGTTCGTGGTCTCGACGTTCTTGGTCTCGGTCTTGGCCTTGCTCTTCATCGTGGCCGCCCGGCTCGCGCACGTCTCCCGCAACGACGTCCCATGGACATAACCTAGGGGCCGAGCTAGGCTAAGTCAACAGTGTTGTTCATTAGCGCCGCCGCCCGCACTCGACGAGACGTACACGGCTCGAAGCCTGTGTCGCTACTTGCTGCGCTCGCGCACGCGAGCCTCGAGAGCCTTGAACTTCTCCGGCCGAAGGGTCCCATGCAGCGTCAGACGCAGCACTTCGTGGTGGAAGCGCGCCGCCATCTGTTGTCGGTCCTTCGTGCTGCGCGTGTGGGCGCGCGCGAAGACCGGCCAGATGAAATGACCGGCAAGAAACAGGACCGAGAGAACCTCGACATCCATTCCGGGCTGCGCGAGCGAGGTCGCGGCAAAGCGCTCGAAGCTCGACGAGTATTGCCGCCAGAAGATGTCGCCGGCCGGCCGCGTAGAGCTCAAAACCTCGAAGAGCCAGATACGGCAAAGCTCGGGGTTTTCCATGGCAAAGGCCGCGAGGCGACCGTTCACCGCCTCGACGGTGGTCGCATCCACGGATTCTTGGCGTACGACTTTGGGATCTCCGAAAACCGCGCGGTACAGCTTGTCGCTGACCCACGCGGTGGTCGCTTCGAGCAGTCGTTCGCGCGTCGGGAAGTGCTGGTATGCCGTGCCGCGGTTGACACCCGCGATCTGCGCCACCCGCGCGACGCTGAGCCCCTCCTTGCCCACCTCGGCCAGCACCTTGCGGGCGGCTTCAAGAATCACCTCACGTGTTCGCTCGGGATCACGTTTTGTCCGGTCGCGCTCTCGTGTCGTCATGTGAATTCGAAATCTCCGCGTCGTTCGACCAGGAGGGCGAGGCGCCGGAACTCTCGCAGCCTGCTAGGTACTCCTCTACCGCCGAACAAGCATCGAGAGCAACTTCTACCGGGAGCCTGAAGCGCATGCAGAACCAATTTGCATCTCGTGTCCTTCCTCTACTGCCGCCCGCGTGGGACGCTGCGACGCACGACGCCGCCAGCGCCTTTCCCAGCGCCCGCGACTTCGTCCTCTCTCACCATCAAGCCGACGGCGCGCGAGGCATGCACGGCGTCGGGGTCGTGTTGCGCCACTCCGCGCTCGCAAAAGCCTTCCTGACGTTCAACAACCATGTCGCGACCGGGAGCACGCTGTCGAAGCGCATTCGCGAGCTCCTGATCCTGCGCCTCAGCTGGCTCCGGCGCTCGGAGTACGAGTACGTCCAGCACCTGGTGCTGGCCCGCAACGCAGGTCTGAGCGACGCCGAAATCGAGCGGGTCCAGCATGGGCCTGCGGCGGCGGGCTGGGCTCCTGAGGACGCAGATCTGCTGCGCGCCGTCGACGAGCTTTGCGCCGACGCACGAATCCAAGATGCGACGTGGGCGCGACTGTCGGCTTCCTTCAGCACGGCGCAGCTCATGGATCTCGTATTCGCGGTCGGCTGCTACGAGATCCTGGCCATGGCGTTCAAGACGTTTGGTGTCCAGTTGGAGCCCGGCGTAGATCCACTGGATCCTGCCACACAAGCGCGCATGCACGCGCAACAATCGAGGTGACCATGGATTCGACGACGCGAGGCATTTCCCTGGCCGACGAGGGGCTTACCGTCCTCACGCTGGGCGGGTTTTTGCGTGAGGTATGCGCTAACCACGCCGGCAAGGAAGCGATTGTTTTCCATCCAG
>ODAK010004532.1_pt1 | contig 14199 bp, 18 predicted proteins | sample 1539591 | NCBI WGS metagenome assembly ODAK01 (sample SAMEA3539303, study PRJEB22396) | soil metagenome | biome: tundra; feature: field; material: soil | place: USA | collected 2010-05 | depth 0.15 m | reverse complement strand
GAAGTAGCTGCCCTTATAAGTTTTGGAAACACACAAGAGCAAATAGCATCTTATATTAATATATCAATTGATACGTTACAGAGACATTACAGAAAAGAACTTGATACTGCGCAGATAATTTCCAACGCTGAAGTTGCAAAACGATTATATTATAAAGCGACCGTTGGTGATGATTTAAAAGCCCAGCAATTTTGGCTTAAAACACGCGGAAGATGGCGTGAGACAGATAAAGTTGAGCCAACAACAATAATTGTGCGGCATGAAGATTTTCTGAAACAAATTATCGAAAACGATGCTAATAATAAATGATTGACACACAGGCTCACATTAAACTAAAAAATGATTTTATATTTTATGCCTCGCAGTGCTTAAAAATCAGGACAAAATCAGGATCGGTTGATCCTTTTTTACTTAATCGATCACAGCAGCATATACATGCACAATTGGAACGGCAGCTTGGCGAGACCGGCAAGGTTAGGGCGTTGATACTAAAAGGCAGGCAGCAGGGATGTAGTACGCTAGTTGGCGGTAGATTTTATCATAAAGTAGCTAACAACTTTGGCTTACAAGCTTTTATACTTACTCACGCATTAGATGCTACGCAAAATTTATACAAGATGGCTAAGCGATTTTATGAGAATACGCCACAAATTGTTAAACCGGAAGTTACTACTAGCAATGCAAAAGAGCTGATTTTTGGTGTATTGGATAGTGGATATAAATTAGGCACCGCTGAAAATAAATCAGTAGGGCGTAGTGCGACTATACAATTGTTACACGGCAGTGAAATCGGATTTTGGAATAATGCTAGCGATCATGCAAAAGGCATAATGCAGGCGGTTCCTAATGATATCAAAACTGAGATTATATTGGAATCTACTGCAAACGGAGTAGGTAACTTTTTTCATCAGCAATGGCAGAAAGCGGAAGCAAAACAATCCGAATTTATTGCAATATTTGTGCCATGGTACTGGCAAAAAGAATACAAGATCGCAACAGATGAAGAATTCAAGATTACAGAAGAAGAAGAAGAGCTCAAGCGATTACATAGTTTAACAGACGCTCAGATTAACTGGCGTCGCTATAAAATAATTGAGCTATCTGTAAGCGGCATGGATGGTTCAAAATCGTTCAAACAAGAATATCCCTGCGTTCCTGATGAAGCTTTTCAACTCACAGGGGAAGATAATTACATAGCTTCTGATATTGTTATGAAAGCACGAAAAGGTAAAGCTGATACATATGGTAAGCTCGTGATTGGCGTTGATCCTGCTCGTTTTGGTGATGACAGAACATCAATTATACGTCGTCAAGGACGTGTTGCTTTTGGTTTAGAGTCATACAACAAAAAGGACACGATGGAAGTTGTTGGGATCGTGTCTAGAATAATACAAGACGAGAAGCCCGACAAAGTGTTTGTTGATGTCGGAGGGTTGGGAGCTGGTGTAGTTGATAGATTGTATGAGTTAGGCTATCGAGGACTTGTAATAGCTGTTAATGCTGGATCAGCGCCTCTTGATGCAAGAAAGTACAGTAACAAACGTGCTGAAATGTGGTCATTATGCAAAGAATGGTTAATGCAAGAACCATGCCAGATACCCGATAATGATAGTTTACATAGTGATTTATGCGGAGTTAGATACAAAATAGACTCAAATTCCCGTCTTTGTATGGAGAAGAAAGAAGATATGAAGCGACGAGGTATACGCTCTAGTGATGAAGCGGATGCGTTGTGCTTAACATTTGCATATCCTGCCAGTTATTTTGAAACATCTAGTAAATCAAGTGATATTGCTGCTAAAATAATGCAAAAGCAAAAACAAACAAATCTACTCAGGGATAGAGTTTATGGCAGCTCAAGCGGATAATGATAGTAATGACGATTTAGAGCGTATCAAAAAAAATATATCAACGTCATATTTATATTTCAAAGAAAACGTAAAGCGTTATCACGAGTTTCGAAAGTTTGTTTTTGATACATCGATAAATTCAAATCAGCTTGCTTTGCTCAATCAACAATCACGTCCGGTCATAGAATTTAATATTTTAGAGGCCTACATATCACGATTACTTGGTGAATTTTCGAAACATGAGCCTAGCATTGAAGTGACGCCGTCAGAAGGTGTTCCTGTCTCAAAAGAATTGATAGAATTAGTGGAAGGGTATATACGCCATGTAGTCTACGAAGCCAATAAAAACTCAATGTCTTATGAAGTATACAAGGATTTGTTATCGGGCGGTTTTAGTGTAATAAAAGTGTGGACCGAGTATGCAAGTCCTATGTCTATGAAGCAAGTTATAAAGACAGCTCGTGTATTCGATCCTACGCTTACGGGATTTGATCCCATGGCGAGATATAGTCACAAAGGAGACGGGCAATACAGTTTTGAGCTTTACCCAATGACTGAGGATGACTTTAAGCGCAGATATCCTAAGGCATCAGAGTCAACGATGAGCTATACGATCAGCCTTGAGGAGTTTAGCTGGTCATTTAAGGATGATCGCAACGAAAAAACAATAATGGTTGCTGATTATTATGAAAAGAAAAGTAAACGCATCAAAATCGTAGAATTGGCGGATGGTACAGTGATGCCGATAAAACGCTACGACGAATTTATTAAGATATGGAAACAACAACAATTCATTGAACAATTCCCGATAATTGTTGGGAAACCGCGCTGGACTGAAATTGAAACAATATGTTGTTATCACATCACTGAGAATGAAATACTAGACTATAAAGAAACAGATTATAGTTATTTACCGCATATTTTCGTTGACGGTAATTCAATAATTCTACGAGAACAAGCTAATAGCAATACATATCAAATGACTAGGCCATATATTTACCATGCTAAGGGCATACAGAATCTAAAAAACTTCTCTGGTCAATGTCTTGCTAATTATCTTGAAAACATGGTTCAACACAAGTTTATCGTTAAAAAAGAAGCATTGCCGCAAGAAGAGGATTTTATACAAGCATTAACGGATATGCAAAAAGCGAGTACGGTAGTAGTCAATGCTTATAGTGAAAACAATCCTGACAAACCAATTCCTGAGCCCATACGAGAGATTGTTAACGTTCCGGCACCTCCTGAGGTTACTGCAACGTTTCAGTTTAGCGACCCCACAACGCAAACAATATTGGGAAGTTATGCAAGCAATTTAGGAAAGAATGACAATGACTTATCAGGAAAGGCAGTAATTGAATCAGCTAGTGTGGGTAATTCTGCGGCCATGCCGTTTGTAACAGGTTACTTACAAGCATGGACACAACTGGGAAACATCATAGTAGATTTAATGCCAAAATATATTAAAGGCAAACGCGAGTTACCCGTAATTGCAGTTAATGGCGATAAGGGATATAAAAAAGTTAATGTTGAAAATGCTCCTAAACTAGATTATCAACAAAATGCAATACATGTTAATATTGAGGCCGGTGTTAATTTTCAAATACAAAAAAATCAAGCATTGCAGCAAATGTCAGTGCTAATGGGTGTATCACAAGAGTTTAACGCCTTCATGAATTCACCCCGTGGATTGCCAATACTGGTTAAAAATCTCACGGTTTATGGTTCAGATGAATTACAAGAAGCGGTACCCGAATATATTAAAGAGAAAGCGCAACAACAACAACAAGCCCAGCAAATGCAACAACAAGCAATGCAAAACGATCCGCGTATGTTGAAAGCACAAGTAGATATGCAAAAAGCACAAATAGAAGCTCAAAAGATGCAACTTAAAGCAACACAAGAACAATTTGATAATAAGATTGCTATTGCACGGGTGGCTATTGAAAAAGAATTAGCAGATGCTAAGATATTAGAGGCCGAGTCTAAAGTATCGCAAGCTCAGGTTGCAAGTGCTGTGAGATTGGAAGAATCACAAACAAGTCTAGAGATACATAGTTTAGAGGCTGCTACAAAACTAGCTGAGATTAAATCACGGGATAAACAACAATCGCACGACCATATGATGGATCACCACGATAACGCCAGACAACATATAAAATTAGCTCATGATTTAACACAACAATCAACGATTAATTCACCATGAAAAAATGTATTGTAGAAAACTGTGAAAATATTTACTATGGGAAAGGATACTGTCGTAAATGTCATGCGGAAATGACAAGATTGGGCATTATAACTTCAAAGCGAGTATCAAAAAAAATAAAATGCAAAATATGTGGTAAATTTAGCGATGAAATGAATTATTGTATGAGCCACAGTTATTTACGAGAATATGATGGTAATAACATGGCTAAATATTGCGAAAAAACAATGTTTAATATATTAAAAGGATTTAGAAATGGGAACAAAATACAAAATATCAATGACTGATTTGGATACTCAACATAACATTGCAAAATTAGAACGTGATGGGTTTAGCCGAGAACAGATACATAAGGATATGTATAAACACACAGACGGAATGACACAACAAGATCGAACGGCGTTAATGAAGAAATTGTATGACCGACGTGAACGTTAATAACAATAATTAGGAGAAATAAAATGATTATGGAAATGATAGGTAGCGAACTATTAAAAGTAATGGAAAACCAATTACTAGAGCATGAACCAGAAATACAGGCGATGTTGATTTCAGAATTACAGGCATTGTCTGAAAAAATACAAGCATTTTTAGATAAACATAAAAAGGCATAATATTATCTATGTATAGTAATAATCCCGATGTTTACTTAGAGTTATCTCTTTATGATAAACGACAAGAAAATGTTTACATAGAATTATCATTTAGAAATACTGATAATAAATGTTATTCGTTGTGTATTGATCATAATTCAAACAGATTATCTAATGAACATGGTGAGTTAATGTCTATTACTAATCAACAAATATTTAGTATGTTGGATGAGTTTTTCACAAAGGAATTCTAAAATGCCACTTATCAAAGGTAAGTCAAAAAAAGTAATATCAGAAAACATATCTGAACTTAGAAATTCAGGGAGGCCTGAAAAGCAAGCAATAGCTATTTCTATGAGTGAAGCAGGAAAGTCTAAAAATAAGAAAAAAGGGAAATGATATGCAAGAAGTATGTATTGAAGTAGATAGTATTATGGCTGATTGCGTTACTGAAAATGGAATATTAACTCGTGGGTTGAAATTTTACTTAAATGATATAAGTGAAATACCCTACACCAAGTGACTACGTCACTCTGGTTGGGGCTTCATCCGACCCACCTAGAAACATCCTAAGTCTTTCGGTATGACACTGGTACCGACAGTATTGTCATACGGGATCACATTACAGATATAGCATTTCCTGCCACCACAGTACGGTGGAGAATATAACAGGAGCGAAACATGATGTCAAGAGGCCAAAACACAATTGAGGTGGCTAAGTGCAAATAAACGCTATTCATCTCCACCCAAACGCTTCGCGTTCTGGATGGAGAATTCCGCTTACGTTAATGAATGGTTAAGGTTTTATTAACAAGGTAACTAATTGATTTTACTAATTAATCCATTATTAATATATCTGATTATTGTGATAATCAGATAATTTGAACTTGGATTTTATCAATTAAAAACCTAATTTATAATCTATATAAACTTACCAACTATAATAATAAAAACGCACTATACTAAATAATGAAATTCACAACAAGGATGATTATGCTGCCATTTATTATAGCATTTGTACGAAAATGGTTCAATATTCCTGATGTTTCTAATATAAGTAAATCTTTCAGTCATCCTATATTGCAGAGATTAGACCGATTAGATAAAAAGTTTACGTATTATGTTTGGTCTATTTTGGCGTTAATATTTATTGGTTTTATAATCGTGATGAGCTGCATGGAGCATGGATTCCACTGGAAATACTTGTTTAAATTTTGAATATAGTGTTATAATAATAGCGAGACCTAGGACTCATGATTCGAAAATACGTTACTCACCGGGCTGGTCTCACTAATTGTGAGATTACTGGAGTAAGTAACAATGTCAGATATTATCGATATAAAACAATTTTACAACCATGACACACGGATAGCATTGCTTGAAAATATTGCAAGTGATTTGCGTGATGACATGAAAGAACTTCGATCAGATATTAAGGAAATCAAAAAAGATATCAATGAAGTTAGAAAAGATATCAATGAAGTTAGAAAAGAATCTCATTCTGATTTCAAATGGTTACTAGGATTTATCATATCAGGATTTATAGGGGTTCTTGTATTGATAGCACATACGCAACACTGGATAATCTGATTAAATAGGAGGGCAAATGTCCGATGTTATTGATATAAAACAATTTTACAATCACGATACTCGTATAGCGTTATTAGAAAATATTGCTAGTGACATTCGTGATGATATGAAGGAAATCCGGGGAGATATCAAAGAATTAAAACAAGATATGAAAGACATTAGAAAAGAATCTCATTCAAATTTCAAATGGTTATTGGGTTTCATGATCTCAGGATTTATAGGTATGTTTGGGTTAATAGCGCATACCCAACACTGGATAATCTGAAGATTGTCATATTTTTTTTATTAGTAACGTAATAACCACACTCATCAACAAGGAATTAAACACTGTTAATCCAATAATTAGATTAACAGTGTTTTTACTTCAAGCGGCAACAGCCACAGTAGGTATTTTATTTTCTAGGGCAAGAATCTTAAAACGAGCTTCCATGAGTTCGTCTTTAACGCGACCTTCATCTAGTGCGCGAATAAGTTGATCGGTATGACTTGCTTTGTCGATAATCAAAGCCTTGTTTTCGCAGCAACATTCAGCGACTTGGCGAGCGAGATCTTCTTTGTGAGAAACAGCAGCAGCTTGTATGGCAGCAGCGTTGCGATCAGCTTGACCGAAAAGTTTTTCAAAGTTAACGGCAGCAACCAATGCGGAATCTTTTGCAAAGCCAACCGCAGTAATTTCGGCATCTTTAGCATCAAGCGTATTTTGCAAAGCGACAGCAGAGGCATTCATCACGTTTTGAACGTTAACGGCAGCAGCATTAAGAGCGGCAGCAACAGCGGCGTCTTTTGCAATAGCAGCGTTTTGTAACAACCCATCTTTAAACTGACTGGCTGATTGTCTATTGATTTCATCAGTGTCATGACAAGCTTGCAATTGGATATCTTTCACGCCATGAGCCAATTCAGCCCTTATACTAGAAGCGTTTCCAGCAGCTTGTAATAAGACATCCTTGAACTCACCGGCAGACTGAGCTTTGATAGATGCTGTATCGCCAGCAGCTTGTAGGAGTATTTGCTTCGCGTTTGAACAAGCGGCTGATTGTATTGCTGCGGTTTCGTTAGCAGATTGCAACAAGATGTCTTTTGCGTTAGAAGCTGCGGACATTTGCAAGTGAGCTGTGTTTTGATTTGCTTGCAGGAGCACATCTTTAAATCCTCCAGATTGACTCATCAAGATTTCACGAGCCGCAGAAGACAAACCAGCAGAACTAGAGCAAATAGCCTCAAGAATCTCTTTCTCAGCGTCTTTCGTAGCACCGATACCAGCAACACCATAATTTTCAGCAGTTAATCGAGCACTATTTGAAGCATTAACACCCAAATCACTGGCTCGTTGTGTAGCACCCAAGCCTTGAAAACCAAAACGCTCAACTTCACTTCGTGTGTCAGCCGCACTTGCAACAGTTTGCGCAACAGAAGCATCCCCATGTCGTTCAATTGAATTCAATTCTTGAAAACCAAATTGCTCAGTGGTGTCTCGGCCTTCTTGACCTTCGGCACGAGTTGCGTTGATATTTTGTAAAGCCAAGTTTTCGGCTTGATCTGATTCTGCTATAAAATTCCTTGCAACGGTTGATTCACGAGCTACATCATCTTTGTTGATAGAACATAATTCACTCATTTCAAACTCCATTTAATTTTTAATAAAAGGCGCCTAAAAAATAAGCGCACACGAATCAAACTACTCGTTCCAGTATACCACTAATAACAATAGAACCAGCCGTATAATCAGCACTACCAGCGTTATATTTGAATACAAGACTAGCACCAGCCGCGGTACTAGTATTAATAGCCGCCGCAGCAGGAAAAGGCAAAGGCGTAGACATTCCCCATCCAGCATTAATAAGCGTTTGCATATTAGTAGCTGGAATAATCGAGTAAATAGTCGTACCATCGCCAATTTGTCCAAGACGATCGCCGCCACCACCTGAGAAGTTAGTACCACCTGAATTAATCCAAATATTTCGTATTTTATATTGTTTGGAACCACTAGAAGCATATAACGTCACACTACCGCCAGCAGCCAAAGCCGCTTGTCCAACTGTAACATCAAAACTAATAAGATTAGCACCAACATCAGCAATCACTTTTGATGTTAAAATAGACGCTGTTGCTTGTCCGGGATCTCCAATACTAAAAACAGTAGATTGTCCAATAATACGATTACTGATAGTTGAATTAAAAGCACCACCAGCATTAACGGCCGCTAACACTAACGTACCATTTGCTGCCGTACCAGGAAAAGACGTAAAGGTTCCGGCATGCCCGGAAGATCCAGCTTGAAACCCACCAGTGGTTGCTACAAAACTACCGGACGCCAATGCAAGACCACCCGTTGCAATCGTTTGGGTACCACCATTATTAGACAAAATAAAACTGGTAGATGCGACACCACTATCAGGTATACTAATCACTTGTGATTGTCCTACCGCGGCCGCATTACTAATCGTAGTATTAAAGTTTCCAGAACTGTTAGTAACCGCCGAAAGACTTAATTTACCAGAATTTAAAGCACTCGGAAAACTTGCAACTGTTCCAGCCGTACCTGATAAACCAGCCTGTATATTACCGCCACTAATAGCAGTTGCAGGATCTTCAGACAATGTACCTGTTGTATTGGTATAAGTTGCAATGTGATTTGCGATGGTGGGTAGAACTACTTCGCCCGGAACATCAATGCCAGTTAATGATACATTTGTTCCAACTATTTCTACTGTAAGCCATACAACACCTTGATCTGATGTTAAAACCAAAGCCATTTGCTGATTAGAAAAAACGAAACCTTCTTGTCTCGCTTGATTCAAATAACCTAATGTCAAAACCGTAGCGTACGTATCATTAGTATTAATATAAATAGGATAAGGAACCGTTCCTACTAATCCTACTTGTGATGTTTGTATGTTTAATATTGGCATTTTTTACGCATCCTTGTATTATTATTTAATATTAATAGATTTTTACATTTAAATTGGCATTAAAATTTGTCCTGAAATCGTTTGAACAATAGTTCCACTAGTACTTAATAACGCATAATAATTAGCTGGTATATAAATTGGAATAGGTATGATTCCCAAAGATGCCAATGTTAGCCCTGCCACAATTGTTTGTTGAGAAGGTGAACTGACAGATCCTACACCCAATAAAATCGATGCAGATGTTGCTGAAGTAACCGACATATAAACAGTTAATAATATATCGTAACCTGCAGTATTGTGATAATTAGACGCAACTGCTAATGAAGATGATTGAGAATTTGCTGGTTGCGTTACAATTGATTCTAAGCAATAAACCCTAGAATTAGAATCAATATACATTGATAATGTAGAGACTCCAGAACTATTTGTAGTATTAAACAACAATTGCCCTGGTACAATACCTGTAGATACAGTTCCCGTAACTACGCATTGAATACTTCCGCATTTTGAAAATTGCGTGCCATCATCTCCAAAAAATGAAATATTCCCTGCAGCATCCCCACTTTGAACAGTTGTAAATGATCCAATTACTGTACTTCTACTTTTATTATAACGAATATTAGAAGAAGTTGTACTATTTATATAACTACTTAATGTTTCTGATGCTGAAGATCCAGCATTTTGAATATTTAAAGCTGAAGTATTGGTAGTAGATAAAGTTGTGGTTCCTGTTAATGTTGGAGATATAGAACCTACAAAATTACCCGTTCCTGTACTGCCGCTTAATGAAGTATTTACTGCGTTGTTTGTAGCCATGATATAATCCTTATGCTACTGTCAATCCAGATGTCTGAGGTGCTCCAAAGACTGCCCAAGTGGTATTAGCAACAATACATACGACCGTAATAGAATCATAAAGGTTTGAGGAAGTTAAACTACCTCCTGATGATGTTGTTGATGAACCAAATTTAATCGTTTGACCCACTCCAGCCGCTAAAATCCAACCAGCGGCTCCTAATCCCTGAACTCCCACTGTGGATCCTAAAGCGGCTGTTACGGGTAACGTTATAGTTGTTTGTCCGGCATTTGCGACAACATAATTTTGATCAACAACGGCAGTTTGAGATGTACCAGCAATACTATTCCAATTTTGAGTTTGCCCTACATAAGCAACTGTGCCTCCAGCGCCAAATGCCACGCTTGAGCTATCTACACCTGTAAACGTCAAGATATTGTTAACGGTTAATGTCTTGCCATCTGCAATCGTTAATGTAGATCCAGTCGCAGGAGTGGTTATTGTTACTTTATTTATAGTAGTCACTGAAGCAACGCCAAGCACTGGAGTTACCAAGGTTGGGGATGTTGAACCCACAAAATTCACACTTCCTGTTGAGCCACTGAGTCCGACGTTTATCGCATTATTTGTAGCCATTTTAAAATATCCTTATAATAAGTTAAGCGATTATTAATCCCGTGCTCTGAGGGCCACCTGTTGTTGTCCATTCCAAATTAGACGTAATGCAAACCAAGCGTAATGAATCATATTGATTAGCAGAAGCAATGCTACCTAGTACACCAGTACTAGAAGGCAAAGAACCGATATGTACTGATTGTCCAGCAATCTGTGCGAGCAACCATCCACCAGTACCTTGTCCAGAAATTGCAATTTCATCACCTGGCGAAGATATGGCCGGTAATGTTAAAGTAATCAATCCAGCACTATTAGTAATATAACCATTATTTGATAACATCGTTTGAGAGGTGGTGACAGTGTTCCACGTGAAACCTGCTTGCGTTAATGAAAAGGGGGAAAATACAATGGCTGTAGTACCCACTGTAATTGGAGAAGGGCCTGTCTCTTGGAAAGCAATTCCGGCATTTATAGTACCTTGATTAACTAACACAACATCACCTTGTGCCATTTGTGCTGTAACATCATAATCAGTAGCACGCGTTAAAACCCAATTTGTAGCACCAGAACCTATGTTAGTTACTGTATATATGCCATTTTGAAATTGTGAAGCTTGATTTTTTATCAGAACACGATCATTAACAACAACAGAAACACCATCTAAAACCAACGCCGCTTGTGCGCCATTGTTTGTTAAAGTAGCACCTACACCCAAGGCACCATTGGCGTATATAACCGTTAAGGCAACAGTAGAAGCTACTCGGCAAGAGGCAAAAGTATCAAATCCTAATGCTGACATATAAAAGTTAAATTCATCACTTCTGATAAACTTTTTTGTGGTACCACTGGACGCCTGGGTTAAATCCGTTGTATCAGTGGCAGGCGTTTCATCTGTACCCTGTGGTGTTCCGGTGGTTAATGCACTTATCTTAATTTGCGCCATGTCCTATCACTCCGTGGTCAAAAAGTCATTCCCTTCTGTCAAAATAAACACACCACCTTCTGTAACTAAATCCTCTTCGGAACCGAAAGGATAAATATTATCTGATTCACCTTGATCGTATGGAGAAAAAACCAAAGGATTATCTTTAACATTCATTCCAAGAGGTGTTCCAAATATACTCATTCTTATATCCGTATTATATGAATCAATTTATATAAGGGGGTGCAATTAAAAATATAACGCTAACTTCTGGATTTGTAATATCTGACGTTTTAAAACTAATCGTTTGCCCAGCTTTAACATACCTTGCCGCAGGATTTAATTCTGCGGTAGTAGCTGAAAAAGCACCAGAAGGAACGACGGCTGTAGTAATACCATCCACCCAAATATTAGAACCAGGCGTATAGGAAAAAATGGCAATCCAGTATTCATAATTCGATGGTACAGTAATATGTTGCTCTACATTAGCGGCTAAAACACCACTCATGCCGTCCAATGCAAAGGGTATACCAAATCCATTGTACCCATTAATATCTCGCGTCATACTAAATTTTGTTGACATTATACCTCCCTGAAACTCTATAAATATCCTGTATTAAGCTACCATCGCTAATCGACTATCGACTGAATAATGATAAAAAATAACGCTATTAAGTAAATCCGTAGCATTTCCTGCTACGAATATTAATTGAGACGAAGTATTTGGAATGTAATTTATTGTAAAAGAATTAGTAAAAAATTTCGTCCAGCTAGAAAGACTTATATTACTACTAGAACCTAGCGATCCATTAACATATAGATTACAAATAACATTAGATGATGTTCCTGTTCCTGGATTATATAAAAGAATAGTCGGTGAAGATGATCGGGTTATTATAGGCCACTGAAAACCGAAACCTTGAGGGAATGCAAAATCTGTATTCGATGAAAATCCAGTTCCTTGACCTGCTATAAGACAACCAGCAACGGATGATGTTCCAGGAACAACCCCATAAGAATAACTGGATTGATAATAATACTGACATTCTCGTAATACCTCATCAATAGTCTGTAAAGCTGGGCGAGTAGGAATATCACCAGGAACCAACGAAATAGAATCCACAAGAACAGTAGTACCAGAAACAGGAACAGAGAAAGTAACAACAATCGCAAAGTATTGTGTGTCAGCAACTTGCGCATCATCTATTACTTGCCAACCATTAATACCATAATCAATTCCGCTATTAATAGCACTATTAACGGATGGTATGGACTTTAGTGCTATAATTGGCGTAGTGACATAATTAACATTAGGTATAGGAGTCCATCCAGCATAAGTTATGCTAAATACACCAGAAGAATTTATCGTTCCTAATGGGGTATTTAACATCGGTATAGACGAACCGGAAGGCGCTCGACATAAATATATTTGCGCAGTAACGCCTGTAGCAGAGGCATAAGCCTGCAAATTAACTGACCATCGAGAACCTAATATCTTTTTAGCTTCAGCTCCCGATAAATACTGTTGCAAATACATAGCACTTGCATTACCAGTAGACGTAAAATACATGCCATTAGTAGAAGAATTAACACCCGTATTAAATCCCGTTGGGCCAGCAGCCGCCAATGTTTGATCGGCCACATATTTCAATGTTGCTGATACATTCACAGCGCCAAATTGCCTAGGATTCAATGGGAAATCCCAACCAACTAACAATGATTGTATAGCCTTAAAATTCAACTTCGGTGAATAATAATGGAAAAGATGATCAATTTGTCTAGCCGTGGTTTCTTGTAAAAATTCAGAAGAACTATTTTCATTCTGAACGCCAACAATCTGGATGCTTGTAATCTGTACATGAGTTCCCACGGGGATAGTAATAACAATATCTACATAACCCGTAGAACCACTATCAATATTAGTGTTGTTAATAATAGACGCCAATCTATTTTGTAAAATGTTAAAGTTACCATCGGCAGTTGTAGAAGCGTTAACTAAGTTCACAGATACAGCGGATACGTTAGAAGGTAGGTAATCCATCAGCAGATTAATAGGTTGAGCGGAACCCACCGTTTTAGCAACCATACTCCCAGATACAATACCATCAGAAAACAATCTCGGACTTTGTGTCAAACGTTGTCGTAATTTCAAAGACGTTATACTAGCCGATGTAATGTCTAATGCAAAAGGTGGATTGCTGGGTGCATTAACGTCATTGATAGATGCCTGTATTACTGTAACAGTACCCGTTCCAGTTGTTATGATATCCCAGTCCGGCGCAATATTGGTTACCTGGTTAACAGTGGAAACAGAAAACGCAACGCCAGAACCACTAGCAGGAATGAAATTAACTTGAACAAATTGTGGATTAGCTATTTGATTTTCAGTAGAAGAAAAATTGTCTATCGAATTAGAATTATCATTAATATTAGGCGGCCATGCTGAACGCGTGAATTGCAAGACACCTGATGCGCTGTAAACAGTAATATAATATAAATCAATGGCACCCGTTACTGAATCCGTTGGTAATCCCGTATAAGGATAAAGATAAGGTATAATATCATTACCATTATTATCAGAAAATGTTCCAACACTTGTTAATGTTATTGGGTTATTTAATGGCGTAAATGTATAAACATTATTAGGTAATTGGCTTTGTTGATAAATTGGTTTGAGAACTGTTCGTGAAACATCTTCATAGAATGTTACAACAC
>ODAK010004531.1_pt1 | contig 14202 bp, 21 predicted proteins | sample 1539591 | NCBI WGS metagenome assembly ODAK01 (sample SAMEA3539303, study PRJEB22396) | soil metagenome | biome: tundra; feature: field; material: soil | place: USA | collected 2010-05 | depth 0.15 m | reverse complement strand
TGCGGCTCCTGGTGGATACGGCAGAGGCGGTCGCAGGTCCGTCCCGTCGCCGGCGTGTGGCGACTAACAAGCGTATGCCCCCAGCGCGCCAGAAGCCGGTGCACGGCTGAGCGAGTTGGAGTGCGTACTTCGCCAAGTGCGCCAGTTCATCCGCTACCATGGCCCGCTGCACCGCGGAATCGGCCCTCGACGCCGCCAGATGCCCGACGATTGTTGATACCAGACGCTGCCAGGGAGGCCAGGAACCGATGAGCGCAAGAACCAATCGAAACGCCAACGAGTACCGGATCACGATACGTCCGCTCTCGAAAGACGAAGGCGGCGGATACCTGGTGGAGTATCCGGAGATTCCCGGTTGCATGTCGGACGGCGAGACCATTGAGGAGGCGATTGCGAATGGCAGAGAAGCTCTGCGCGACTGCCTCGAAGTCTTCAAAGAATCCGGCCGGAAGGCGCCACAGCCCGGCATCAAAGCGGCGCAGTGGCGCCAGCGTCTGCCGCGAACGCTGTACCTGAAACTGACGGAGCGGGCAAAAAGCGAGGGCGTCAGCATCAACAGTCTCGTGACGGCGATGATTGCCGAGGCGATCGGTTCGAGGCGGCAGCGGCAAGGGTGCGCGCGGTAGACCCGCAACCCTTACATATACTCCGGAATCGGAATCCCCAGAATCGCGGCCGTGCGCTCCAACTGGCGCCGGAAGAAATCCGTCATCCACAGGAGGAAGACCTTCTTTTCGCGGTTCTCCTCGTGGATGATGGGGTACTGGTGATAGAAGTTGTTGAACGCCTGCGCGAGCTGGAAGGCGTACTTCGCCACGTGCGCCGGTTCGCCGGCTGCCACGGCGCGCTCCACGGCGGAATCGGCCTTCGACGCCGCCAGCAACACCTGCCAGAAGTCCTCCGACCGAAGCTGCCGCGTCATGGCTTCGCGCGAGATCTCCGCCCCGAAATCCGGCACGCGCTCGCCGCGCTCCTCGAGCTTGCGCAGAATGTTGCGCGCCCGCACCGCCGCGTATTGCAGGTACGGGCCGGTCTCGCCCTCGAAGCTCAGCGCCTCTTGAAAGTCGAACGCGATGACGGAGGTGCGCGTAAACTTCAACAGAAAATACCGCAGCGCGCCGATGGCGATCTGCGTGGCTACGCGCCGGCGCTCTTCCGGCGTAGACTCGGCGTGGCGCGCATCCACCTCTTCGAGCGCCTTGGCGATCAGCGTGTCCATGAGGTCGTCCGCCTTCACGCCCAGGCCCTTGCGTCCGGAGACCTCGACGTACGGGCGCTTGCGGTCCTCTTCCGATAGCGGAATCCCCAGCTCGGCGCAGCAGCGCGGCGAGAGCGCCACCATCTCGTAAGAAAAGTGGACCGACTGATCGGCCTGCTGGTTGTAGCCCAGCCCGCGCAGGCCCGCTACCACCACATCCTGCAAGTACGATTGCCGCGTGTCGATGACGTTGTATACGCGCGAACCGCGCCCGAACTCGCCGCTCACGGCGGAAGCGTCGTCCGTAGTGACCCACAGCACGCGGCCGTCCGCGTACGTCTTGAACGGGCGGTAAAAGAAATCCTTCCCGAGAAGCCCGAATTTCCAAAGCTGGTAGGCGATGTCCTTGCCCACGTAGGTCACGGTGCCGTCGGAGCGAACGATCACCTTGCCCTCTTCGGAAAGCCCCGGCATCACAAAGCAACCCGCGTTCTTGCCTTCCGTCTCGAAGTAGATGGCCTTGCGTTCCTTGAGCAGTTCGAACGCCGACGCCCAAAACTGCAAATGCAGGATTTCGCTCTCGCGCGGCAGCACGTCGTACTCCACCCCCAGCCGCAACATGGTGGCTAAGTGCTTCTCGACGATGGCGTCCGCCACCAGGTGCGCGAGCTCCGCGACCTCGCCCTCTCCCGCTTCGATGGCGTGCAGCGTGGCGGCGCGCCACGGGAGCGATTCGGGGTGGTCCGTGTAATAAGTGGACGTCCGCGCGTAGAGATCCCAACAGTAATAATCGAACCGGATGGACGGGTCGGCGATCAGCGCTTGAACGTCGGCCGCGGTCTTGTTTTCGAGGTAATGAAAGCCGGCCACTACGTCGGCCACCTGCACGCCGGTGTTATCGATGTAGTTCTGCACCTCGACGCGCTGCCCCCGCGCGCGCAGCATGCGGACGAAGGTATCGCCCAGCGTGGCGTTCCGCAGGTGGCCGATGTGCGCCGCCTTATTGGGGTTGATGTTGGTGTGCTCGACGATGACCTTCTCGCCCGCGGCCGCGGCCTCGCCGGATTCGCCCCGCAAGAGCGCAGCGCCGAAAGCCCCGCGGTCGAGCCGGATATTGATGTAGCCGCCGCCGGCGACTTCCATGGCCGCCACGCCCTTGATCGGGCCAACCTCGGCCGCCAGTTCCGCCGCGATCTTCCGGGGCGCCTGGCGCAACTGTTTGGCGAGCTGAAACGCCGCCGCAACGGCCATTTCGCCGAACTCGCTCTGCCGCGGCTGCTCGACGGCAAACGCGAGATCCACCCCGTAACGGGCCTGAATATGCGCGTGGAAGACGTTCAAGACGTGCTTTTCGATGGAATGGAACACGGGAGATACAAGTATAACAACGCGGGTCTCACCACAGGGTTGGCAGGCGAATCGCCTGCCCCACCTAGCCGAGCCCACGGTACACTAGAGAGCATGACCTATTACGGCGCACAAGATCTCGCTCGCAGCTTCCGGACAGTCCGCGGCAATACCCTGACCATCGCCGAAGAAATCGGCGAGGAGCATTATGGCTTCAGCGCCACGCCGGAGACCCGGACCGTCGCGAAGATGCTGGTTCACATCAGCCTGGTACCGAGGTTGCAAATGCAGATCAACGGGGTTGAGCGCCGGACCACGCTCGCGGGCTTCGACTTCCCAGGGTTTGTCGGCGGCTTGACCGCCGAAGAGCAGACGCCGCGGAGCAAAGCGCAAATCGTCGAGTTGCTCCGGAGCGGCGGCGAGACCTTCGCCCAATGGCTGGAAGGCGTTTCCGACGATTTCCTGGGCGAGAGCGTGGCCATGCCCTACGGCACGCCCGCCAGCAAGACCCGCTTCGAGCTCCTGCTCGGCGTGAAGGAACACGAGATGCACCATCGCGCCCAACTCATGCTAATGGAACGGATGCTGGGGATCACGCCGCATTTGACGCGCCAGTTTCAGGCACGCGTCGCCGCGATGCAAGCCGGGCAAGCGGCATCGTCTAGCGCCGGGCGATAGCGTAAGAAACCCGGCACTGGCCCTAAAAGGCCAGCGAAAATACGGCAAATAGTGCGATACAATACTTATTGACTGGCCCCCCATAAGGTAAGAAACATGCCTCGCATTCTGATCGTCGATGACGAAGCCGCAATTCGGTCCCTGCTGGCGATCGCGTTCGAAAAGGCCGGATATGAAGTCCGGACCGCGCCCGATGGACCGGAGGCCGTGGCTTTGTGCGCCGCCGAGTCTTTCGACGCCGTGCTTTCCGACGTCGTCATGCCGCGGATGAACGGTCATGACTTGGCGAAGTGTATCCTCGCTCGGCATCCCCGGACGCGCCTGGTTCTCATGTCCGGATTCGATTTCGGCTGCCAGGACTGCCCGTCCGAGCCGCCCTGCCAATACCTGCCGAAGCCGTTTCGGCTGGGCGAAGCCTTGTCTCTGGTCCGCAATGCGCTCGCCGAACCGTCGGCGAACTGAGCGCTCTATTTCGTAATCGTGCCGCAGGCGATGCGGTCGCCGGCGGCGCCGGCAGGGTCCGTCTTCATATCGTCCGCCTTGGCGTGAATCATCAGCGCGGTCCCGCCGTTGGAGAATATGGAATGGTTGTCCGTGCCCATATTCACGCGTGGGTCGGCCACCGTGGCTTTAGCCGTTCCGTTGGGCTTGACGGTGAAGTTCGGCATGTCGCCGGCGTGCGGCCCCTGCGGGTTGTCCAGGCCGTGTTGCTTCATATCGGGGTTGAAGTGCCCCCCGGCCGTGGTAAACCCGGGCGCCTCGCACTTGGCGTTCTGGTGAATGTGCACGGCGTGTTCGCCAGGCGTCAGATTCTTGAGATTCAGAGCGATCGTTACGCCCGACCCTCCCTTCGCGGCCGCGATCATAGCGGTCCCCACGCTCTCCCCCTTGGCGTCCTTCAATTCGACTTTGACGGGCTTCTCGGCCGCGCAAAGAGCGGCGGCGCCGAATAGGCCCACAACAGCAACTGCGATAGTCAACTTGGTCATTCGCTTCCTCCTGAGGCAATGATCTCACGAAACCGGCTGCCCTGACGCGCCGCGCTACCGGCTCACGAAGCGGTTCCCGCGGATGACGAACCGTAGCGGCCAGTCGGCGCACTGCCGGATGCCAATGCGCGGAGTCGCGTCGATCTCAAAGGCGCGTTCCTCAATGGGCCGGCGGACCACCAGGCAGCCCCGGGTCACGTCGGCGCCGTTCAGCGCGCGTGTGATGGCCATCGCGAGCGTCAGTTTGCCGGGCCCCGATGCCAGGTCTTCGAGGCGGCGAGCGGCGGGACGGCGGCGCCGCATCAGGCCCACTCCGGCCACTGGCTCCAGCGCGCGAATCAGCACGCACCCCGGCTTACCGTCGGATTCCACCACCAGGTTGAGGCACTCGTACATCCCGTAGATGAAGTAGACGTAGGCGTGTCCCGGCGGTCCGAAGATCACGCGCGTGCGCTCGGTAAGCCCGCGGGCGGAATGCGCCGCCAGGTCGCCGCCGCCGAGATAAGCTTCCGTCTCCACGATGGTTCCCGCGGCGGAACCATGTACCAGGATCTTGCCCAGCAGGTCGCGCGCCACCTCCACGGTGGGGCGATCGTAAAAAGCGCGTTTCAGAATCGGCCCAAAAGGCATGGACGTTTCGTGCGAAGCACCATCTTCGCCTATCCGCCGGTACAATGAAAGCATCCATGAGACTGTTTGCCGGACTGGATCTGCCGGCCGGGACGGTCCACAGCCTCGAAGAGCTGCTGGATCGGCTTCGCCCCACGGCGCGCATTCACTGGAGTCCACCGGCCAACCTCCACATCACCACCAAGTTCATCGGCGAGTGGCCGGAGGCGCGGATCGAAGATTTGAGAACGGCGCTGGCGGCCGTCGAGCCGAGGGCCCCGGTCGCCATCCACGTTCGCCGGGTTGGGTTCTTCCCCAACCCGCATGCGCCGCGCGTATTCTGGTGCGGCATTGAAGCGCCTGGGCTCGACGCGCTGGCCGCGGCTACCGATCGCGCCACGGCGGCTCTCGGAATCCAGGCCGAAACCCGCCCCTTCTCGCCGCACCTCACCCTGGCGCGCATTAAGGATCGGATGAACCTTCAGCCGCTCCGCGAAGCCATTGCCGGGCTGCCCCCGCTCGACTTCGGAAGCTTCGAAGCGCGCAGTTTTTTCCTTTACGAGAGCAAATTGCGGCCGGCCGGTTCCGTGTACACTAAACTTGCGGAGTTTCCGCTCTCCATACGATGATTCCTCTCCTAGTCATGGCGATCGCGTACCTGCTCGGCGCGATCCCGTTTGGATACCTTCTGGTCAAACTGAAAACCGGCGCCGACGTTCGCTCGGCGGGTAGCGGCAACATCGGCGCCACCAACGTACTCCGGACCACCGGCCGGGCGGTCGGCATCGCCACGCTGCTGCTGGACATCGCCAAGGGCTACCTGGCGGTTTGGATCGCAGCGCGCCTGACGGAACGCGACCCCCTGTGGATGGCCGCCGCCGCGCTGGCCGTGATGGCCGGCCACGCCTATCCGGTGTTCCTGAGCTTCAAGGGCGGCAAGGCGGTGGCCAGCTTCGTGGGAGCCTTCCTATATATTACACCTGTAGCATTAGGTGCCACCCTAGTGGTGTTTGTAGCTGCGGTGGCCTGGACGCGCTACATCTCCATGGGTTCGATTGTCGCGGCTGCCACATTTCCTTTGGCGGTCTGGCTGCTTCAGAAGCCTCCACTGGTGGTCGGCATGGCCTCCGTGTTGGCCGGAGCATTTATAATCTACAAACATAGTAATAATATTCGGCGGCTTCGGGAAGGGTCGGAACACGTATTCCGTTTCGGTGCCCGGAAACCGTGAAGAACCTGGCTATCATCGGCGCCGGGGCCTGGGGAACGGCCTTGGCGATCGTTCTAGCTCCGCGCTTCTCCCGCATTCGGCTGTGGGTTTACGAGGAGGACTTGGCGGTCCGCATGAGGCACAGCCGCGAGAACGATCTATATCTTCCCGGCTATCCACTGCCGACCCGTGTGGAACCGGTCGGCGATCTTGCCACCGCCCTGGAGGGCGCGGACACTGTCCTGAGCGTCATACCTTCCCACCTGGTGCGCGGATTGTACCAGCGGATGCTGCCATTCGTGACTGAATCCATGCTCTTCGTCAGCGCTACCAAAGGGCTGGAGAACGAAACTCTTTTACGAATGTCGGAGGTCGTTCAGGAGGTGTTGCAACCCCGGTTTGCTCCGCGGGTAGCAGTCATCTCCGGCCCGAGCTTTGCCAAGGAAGTGGCTCGGTTCGAGCCGACCGCTTTGGTGGTGGCATCAGTAGACGCAGCCACGGCCGAGCGCGTTCAGGCAGCCTTCTCCGGCCCGACTTTCCGGCTTTATACCAGCTCTGATACTATAGGCGTAGAATTTGGTGGGTCCATCAAGAACGTTGTAGCCGTAGGCGCCGGAGTGTTGCACGGCCTAGGGCTTGGCCATAATGCCATGGCCGCACTGATTACGCGTGGGTTAGCGGAGATGACGCGCTTGGCGGTGGCAATGGGCGGGCGGGTTCAGACCATGGCCGGGCTGGCTGGCCTCGGGGACTTGGTCTTGACCTGCACCGGAGATTTGAGCCGCAATCGGGCAGTCGGCGTAGAGCTGGCCCGCGGCCGGAAGCTCGACGAGATTATCCGCTCGATGAAGACGGTGGCTGAAGGCGTAAAAACTACAAATGCAGTAGTAGACTTGGCGCGGCGGTACGCGGTGGAGATGCCCATCTCCGAGCAGATGTTTCAGATGCTGCACTTCGGGATATCCCCCCGAGATGCCATCCAACGTCTGATGGAGCGCTCTCTCAAGGGCGAGTAGCGGCGGCGCTACAGCATCGCAACCTTTAATGCCGGCATGGGTTAGAACCCTTATGGGAGGAGCTACGGCGGCTCTCGATTACGACGCCGAGTTGATGCTTCGCGTCCGGGACGGCGATGGCGTGAGTTTCGCCGCGCTCCTAAACAAGCACCGCTCCTCCGTCGTGCATTTTCTCTGCCGCATGGTCGGGAACCAGGCCGTAGCCGAAGAGTTGGCGCAGGAAGTTTTTTTGCGAGTGTACCGTTCGCGCAGTTCCTATGCCCCGACCGCCAAATTCACGACCTGGCTCTTCCGGATTGCGACCCACACGGCGCTGAACGCGCTGCGGGATGGCAAGCACGAACAGGCGCAGGAGAGCCTGGACGCCGTTTCCGCGGAGTTGCCCGCAAGGCAGATTCCGGACGGCCGGCCTTCCGTGGAACAATCGATGATATTCCAGGTGAGGCTCGATGAAGTGCGCCGCGCGGTGGCGGCGCTGCCCGCAAAGCAAAGGGCCGCGGTCCTGATGCACAAGTACGAAGAGATGGAGTATTCGCAAATTGCGAGATCGCTGGACTGCTCGGAATCGGCGGTGAAGTCCCTGTTGTTCCGGGCATACGAAACGTTGCGGGCCCGCCTGGCCCACATGGCATGATAGTGAGGTCTTTATGAGCCGGATGGAGTGTGGCGAGAACGCGGATCTGCTGCTGAAGTTTGCGGCTGGCCGGTTGGATGCGGAGGCCAGGGCGCGCCTCGAGCGGCACATGGAGGTCTGTCCGGCATGCCGCGAGTTCGCCGGCGGCCAGCGGGCCGTCTGGGAAGCCCTGGACGCCTGGGAATCGGCTCCCGTCTCGCCGGATTTCGACCGCCATCTGTATCGCCGCATCGAGCGGGAGGTCTCGTGGTGGGACCGGGTACTGCGGCCGTTCCGCCCGGCGCTGATCCGCCGAGGATTGCCGATTGCGGCCGCTGCGGGCCTGGCTCTGATGGCCGGCATTGTCGTGGACCGCTCCATCGTCGTGAGGCCGGCGCCGGAGAAGTCGTCGATTCAAGTGGAATCGCTGCGGCCCGATCAGGTGGAAAGCGCCGTCGAGGACATGGAGATGTTGCAGGAAATCAACGGTTTGGTCCGGCCCGATTCCGCGGAATCGACGATGTAACCGAGGTTTGGACGATGCGCGTTGTTCGGATTATCGGGGTCCTGCTGCTGGGGTTGGCGGGACCGCTTGTTGCGCAGACCGGCGCGAGCGCCCCTGCCGGGCCCCAGCCTCCCAACGATGCGTCAAGCGCCAGGAACGCGGCGAAAACGCCCGGCCCCGGCCCGCGCATGGTCAATCCGGAAAGCGTAGCGGCCCGGCTCATGCTCGCGACCCAGGAGCAACGCCGGCGGGCGCTGGCGCAGTTCCCTCCCGAGCGGCAGGCGCAAATCCGCAAACAACTGGAGTGGTTCGACAGCCTTCCCAAAGCCCAGCAAGACGTGCAGATCCGGCGTCTCGAGCTTTTCGCCAGCCTGCCGCCCGACCAGCAGGTGACCGTCCGCTTGCAGATGCAGGCCCTGGGCCGGTTGGCCCCCGCGCGAAGACAGGCGATCCAGCGGGCGCTGGTCATGCTGCAAAACCTGCCCCGCGGTCAGCGCGCCGCCCGCATGAACAGTCCAGCCTTCAAGAACAGATTTTCACCGGACGAGCAAAAAATCGTCGCCGACCTTTCCGAAGCCTGGCTGCTACCTCCAATGCAGTCTTCGCCACCGGAAATCCCAAAGTAAGCATTGTTTTCAGTTGAGAATTCTGGTATTTTTTTCCCACTACCTAGGCGGCCGTCATCCGTGTTGGGCGGAACGGCGTGGAGGGCATATGAAGAAGAGCGCGCCGGAGCGGGAAAGCCAGGAGACCTACCGGCAAAATCTGGTGGAGAAGCGCCGCGACTTTCTGTCAGGCTTGGGCACGAAGTTCGACACGATCGCTTGCATGGGCCGCGTCGCGGAAGAGGACCAGGCCCAGGTTTCGCACGACGAGTTCGTCTCGCTGCATTTGAACAGGCTCGATTATACGCAGCTTCGACTGGTGGAAGAGGCACTGGACCGGTTGGATTCGGGCGACTATGGAACCTGCTTGTGCTGCGAACGTCCGATTCCCACGAAACGGTTGCGCGCGCTTCCCTGGGCGCGCTACTGCGTCGAGTGCCAGGAGAACATGGGCGCGCAACTGGATTCCGAGTGGGCTGAAACTCGCCCTTCCAGTACGCCCCTGCGGAACTGAAACTGTGGGCCATGTGGCGCAGGCGCTTTTGCCTGCCGCGTCCCGACTCATCGGGACGCTTGCCTGGCGTGCTCCAAAGCGCGTCCCGAGGAGTCGGGACGCGGCAGACTGAGAGTCTGCGCCACGCTAGGTCTGCTGCGTCGCTTCGACGTGAGCGTCGAGCATCTTCTGCACTTCGGATTTCCCAACCGCGCCTACGCGCTGTTCCACCACGCGTCCGCCCTTGAACAGCAGCAGGGTGGGGATACCGCGAATGTTGTACCGCATGGCCGTATCGCCGTTGGCGTCCACATCCACCTTACCGACTTTCACTTTGCCGGCGTACTCGTTCGCTACTACGTCGATCGTGGGCGCCATCATGCGGCAAGGGCCGCACCACTCGGCCCAAAAATCGACCAGTACCGGCGCCTCCGACTGCAGCACGTCTTGATCGAAGCTTCCGTCGGTAAAGGTTAGCGTGTTCTGACCTGCCATTTCGTCTCCTAAATCATTAGAATCCCGGCCGGGCGGAAGGATTCAGGCCCGCCCCAAGAGGCGTCGGTACAGCGCCGAATAGGCCGCCGCCGAGGTCTTCCAGGAAAAATCCTTGGCCATACCGCAAAGCATCGTTTCCCGCCATGCCGGACCGTTCGCAAATGCCCGCACCGCTTCGCGGAGCGCTTCCAGGAGCGCCGCTCCCGAGTATTCCTGGAACTTGAATCCCGTGCCCGCTTCGATGGTATCATCCAGGCCGCCGGTAGCGCGCGCCACGGGGACGGTCCCGTATTTCAGGCTGTAGATCTGGTTCAGCCCGCAGGGCTCGTAACGGCTCGGCATCAGGAACATGTCGGCGCCGGCTTCGATGCGGTGCGCCAGCCCGTTGTCGAACCCGATGCGTACGGCCACCCGCCCGGGGAACTCCGCCGCCATCCGGCGGAAGAACTCTTCGTACTCGGGGTCGCCGTTCCCAAGCGCCACCAGATAAACGTCTTCGGCAACGAACTGGCCTGCGACCTCCGCCAGGAGGTCCGCGCCTTTCTGGCGCGTAAACCGGGATACCATGCCGATGAGCGGGTGCTCCAGGGCCTCGTGCGGCAGGCCGAATTCCGCCAGCAGCCGTTCCTTGCAGACGCGCTTGCCGCCGAGGTCTCCCGCCGAGTAGCGAGCCGGAATCAACGGGTCGGTTTCCGGGTTCCAATCGCGGTAATCCACCCCGTTGAGAATGCCGGTGAGCGCATCCGCGCGCGCCCGCAAAGCGCCATCGAGTCCGAAGCCGTATTCGGGCGTCTGGATCTCCCGCGCGTAGGTGGGGCTCACCGTGTTGAGTGCGTCGGCCAGTGCGATTCCACCCTTGATGTAGCTCACGCTTCCGAAGAATTCGAGGCCGTCGGGGCGGAAGAGAGCCGGGTCCAGCCCCAGTTCCGGCAGCACGGTCTTGGGGAAAAGCCCCTGGTAGCCCAGGTTGTGAATCGTGAACAGGGTCTTCACGCCCAAGAACGTGGGATCCGAGGCGAACGTAGTTCGCAGATAGGCCGGTACGAGTCCCGCCTGCCAGTCGTGGCAGTGGAAGATCTCGGTCTTGAAAAGGCTGCGGGCCACCGCGATCGCGCCACGGCAGAACACGGCGAAGCGGATGTGGTTATCGGGATAATCCACGCCGGATTCGCCGTACACCCCATCGCGGCCGTACAGTGGCGGACAATCCAGCAAGTACAAGGGAAACTCGGCGGGCGCCTGATAAACGGATGTGTCGTAGCGCGTGGCTCCGAGGTGGATCGGCAGACTGTCGAAGACCCGCCGCAGGCCCTTGAGATCGATGGAACCGTACCGCGGAATCAGAACGGCGGCTTCATCGCCGAACGCTTGCAGCGCGGCGGGAAGGGAGCCGACGACATCGGCCAAGCCGCCCGTTTTCGCGAGCGGCGCGGCCTCCGAAGAGACCATCAGGACGCGGGCCACAGGGGAATTGTAGCAGGGGGCGCCCCCGGGCGAGCGTGACATGACGCGCCGCGAGAAAGCGTCTGTACTAGAATGTAGTTACGGCAGAGCTCATGACGAAGCTTACGAGAGCCCAAGCTAGGGAAATTCGCACCCTTCAGCGGATGAGGGACGAGGAGATCGATTTCACGGATATCCCGTTGACTGTGGATTGGAGCAAAGCAGTTGTCGGCAAGTTTTACCGGCCGATCAAGACGTCCCTGACCATTCGGTTGGATGCAGACGTCCTTGCGTGGCTTAAGGGACAAGGCGCCGGCTACCAAACACGAATCAATGCGCTGTTGCGAAACGCGATGGAAAGCTCCGGCTCCGCAGCCACCTCACGGGCAGCCCACCTTGCCAAACGTCTGCAATCCCGGCCAGTCAAGACCGCGTAAACGGCCGGCCATGCGTGTCTCGGCCAGGGGCGCCGCCTCGCTCAGGGCTGAAAGCCCGGCTCCAAACGGGAGCCACGAACGCGGACCGGAACCGGTTCTATCCCGGCGGCATGCTCGGGCCGCCGCCCGTACAGGCCCGACGCCACGGTTCACGGTTGCCAGCATTCTGGTTGCGGTAGCTGATCGCCGACTTCTGTTAGCCTGAAGCTATGCTGTTTCCCGAGTCCGTTTTCGCGGCGCGCTTCAACATTACCGACGCGTTTCAGTTTGATCAAAGTCTTATCCTCTGCTTCGGGAGAGTTGTAACTGCCAAACTCGTTGGGCGAATAAGTAAAGCGCATCGACCGCATCATGGAGTGTAGCTCGGGAAAACACCCCAAAAACTGGGACAGCAGCGGCCCGTTGTCTATCGCAGGTGGGGTTTGGTAGGATGCCCATGGAAACGCGATGCACAACCTCTTAAGACGTCTGCCAATCGGCTCGTTCGTTCTGGATTTGGGTTGCGCGAACGGCAGCTTTCCGAGTGCCGCTACGCCGGCAACCGTGATCCGGACCGACAGGGAGCGGCACTCACGGGGACTCGCTGGTTGTTTTGTGCGCAGCGACGCGGCTAACTTGCCGTTTCGGGACCAGACCTTCGCTGCTATTGTCTCGAATCACAGCCTCGAGCACCTTGCCGATCTGGCGGCATCTCTGAGCGAAATCGGCCGAGTGATCAAACCGGATGGCTGGCTATTTGTCTCGGCGCCAGATGCCGGCACTCTGACGGACAGGATCTACCGCTGGCTGGGAAGAGGCGGCGGCCACGTCAACGCGTTTTGCTCAGCCACCGCGGTATCGTCTATAATTGAGCGATCGACGGGCCTGCGGCACATCGCGACCAAGACGCTCTGCTCATCGTTTTCGTTCCTGAACCGTCGTAGCGCGCCGCGACCTCGGCCCTGGCGCCTGGTTCTTCTGGGCGGCGGTTTTGGATGGACGCTCTTCCTATTCGCTTGGATCTCAAGGTGGGCGGACCGTGTATTTCGCACGCGTTTCAGCGTGTATGGTTGGGCCTTTTACTTCGGCGCGAACCTCCCCAAGGACATAGACTTAAGCGTTTGGCGCAATGTCTGTGTGGCGTGCGGAGCCGGCCACCCCGCGGCGCTCTTGATGCGGGATTCCCGGGTTACGTCTATCGCGGGAGCGCTGAGAGTCTATCGGTGCCCAGGGTGCGGCGCTTTGAACCCGTTCTTTCGGTCCTAGGCCGATCGCCGACTTCTGCTAGCCTGAAACAGGATCTCGAAGCCTGGCTCGCGGAGGCGCTTTCGCAAGGGGGGGATTACGCCGGGTGCGTGGTTTTACAATTGCCTGCCGCTCAGGGCGAACTCAATCGTAGACGCGCGCGACTTTGGAGTAGGGTGAGGCTGGCGTAAACTTAGAGGAGAGGAAAATCGTGACCGTTACCCTGAACTTCAAGCCCGACATTGAAGCTGGGCTCCTCGCCCAGGCACAGGCCAGCGGAATGACCGTGGAAGAATACCTACTTTCCATGGTTGAAGGCGTCGTACTCCCGGCAACCCAGAAAGCGCGATCGCCCGAGCAACGAGCGGCTGCCTTTGAAGCTCGGTCCGCCAATCATCGCCCCACCCCTCCCCTGTCCGATTACGCCGTCAGCCGTAAAGTGATGTATGAAGGCAGCGATCGCCGATGCGCGTTCTTGTCGATACGAATATTCTGCCGCGCAGTGCCCAGCCAACCCACCCTCTCCGCCCGCAAGCCACCCACGCCGTCTCGACGCTCTTGCGGCTTTCTTCCGTTCGCAGAACGTCGCCGAATTCTGACCGGGACCTCGTGTACGGTTAAGGCGTAATACGTCCGAGTGCGGAAGCTGGGCGTGTCGGGCTTGGATCGCGTGGGAATCGGATGTATCCTCAAAGTAGATACACATGCGAAATGAAACCACGGTTTCGAAATGGGGGAACAGTCTGGCCGTCCGGATTCCCCTGGCGATTGCCAAACAGGCCAGCCTCAGTGAGGGAGATTGTGTGGCGCTGGCTCTCGACAGCGAAGGCGGAATCGTCTTGCGCCCAACCCGGCGAAGGTACGAACTAGCGGAACTCGTCGCCCGAATCACACCCAAGAATCGTCACCGGGAAATGGACTGGGGACAGCCACAAGGCGAGGAATCCTGGTGAGGGCGGCCTTTGTACCGGAAGCCGGCGACTTTGTTTGGTTGACGTTCGACCCTCAAGCCGGCCGCGAGCAGGCAGGGCGGCGCCCGGCACTGGTGCTGAGTCCGAGAATATACAACGCGAAATCCGGCCTGGCGCTAGCATGCCCCATCACGAATCAGGCGAAAGGGTACCCATTCGAAGTGGCCGTTCCTGCCGGCCATGGCACAACCGGTGTCATCCTAGCCGACCACGTGAAGAGCGTCGACTGGAAAGCGCGCCGCGCCGAAAGACTCGGGCACTGCACAAATGAAGTGATCGACGAGGTGCGGGCCAGGCTGGCGCCGCTGCTCGGATACTAAACATGGCGACGTTATTGTTTGCGCCACAACCGCTTGCTTACGCGCGCGG
>ODAK010004530.1_pt1 | contig 14203 bp, 16 predicted proteins | sample 1539591 | NCBI WGS metagenome assembly ODAK01 (sample SAMEA3539303, study PRJEB22396) | soil metagenome | biome: tundra; feature: field; material: soil | place: USA | collected 2010-05 | depth 0.15 m | reverse complement strand
GTGCTGACCATCGGGCCCGAGGATGGCTTCCCGCTTATTTTCCACAACGGAACACAAGATGATCAAGGTATCACCAGGTAAGCGGCTATATCGATCATGATAGGGAGCCAAACTAGGTAGCCAACGAAGGCTGCCGCGAGCCGTAGCGTCCTCTGTAGGGCTCCTGCTGCGAGGGTCACGCTGGCAGGTTGCCGGTGTGGCCCGTTCATTATTTCCGAGCAGAGGTTCGAGCCATGACAGTCACCACGGACACCCGTTCGATAGCTCCCCTGACAGTCACCGTCGAGGAAGCGGCAAGCATCGTAGGTTGCAAGAGGTCGAAGATGTTCGAGCTGATCCGCACGGGGGCCATACTCAGTGTCAAGATCGGCCGGTCTCGGCGCATCGAGGTTGACGAGTGCCGCGCCTACGTGGCCCGCCACCGTGACGAGATCCAGCCATGATCAGCCCCGCGCGGGCCAGCCGCCCCAGACTCCGTGAACCCCGTGACAGACGACGGCTCCGCGATCATACTGCCCCTGTAGCGGTAAGGGGGTTGACGATGGGCAGGCGGGCACCCGGCGAAGGCTCCGTGTTCTTTGACCAGGGCAAAGGGTGCTGGGTTGGCCTGCTGGACATCGGCCGCAACCCCAGGACGGGCCGCAGGATCAGGCGCAAGGTGTCCGGGGCAACAGAGACCGAATGCCGGGGCAACCTGGATGAGCTGCGGGCGACTCTCAAGCAGACCGGGACTGTACCCCGCAGGGATACCACCGTCAGGCAGCTCGTTGAGGGATGGCTGGCCAACCCGCCCCCCGAGATCAAGTCGGCGCAGACCCGCCAGGGCCATGCCATCGCGGGGCGCAGGATCATTGCCGCACTCGGCCACATCAAGGCTGTCCGTCTGGAGGCCGACGAGGTAGAGGCATTCCTCCGGGTCATGGTCGAGGACGGCTACGCCACGGGGACTATCAAGATCACCCGCTCAGTCCTGGTCCGCTCCCTGCACCGTGGTCAGCGCTCCAAGCTCCTATCCCAGAATGTGGCCGCGCTGGTGCCGACTCCCCGGGGAACACTGCGCCAGTCGCGGTCAATGAACACCGCTCAGGTTCGTAAGCTCCTGGCCGGGCTGTCGCCATGGTGGATGGTCTGGGCAAGCATCGGCGCATTGCTTGGATTGCGGCCGGGGGAATTGCTGGGCTTGGGCTGGGATGAGATTGATTTCGAGGCCGGGGTAATACGTGTCCGCTACTGCCTCAAGCTGTTGAAGGATGAGCAGGGGCATATCACCCTGATTCGTGCCGAGCTAAAAACCGCACGCTCAAGGCGCACTGTCAAAATGCCCCCGTCCGTCCGCGCTGCATTGATAGCGCTCCGCAAGGTGCAGGCCGCCGAACGGCTCAAGCTCGGGCCGCATTACCAGGCGTCGGGAATTGTGCTATGCAACTCGGCCGGGGGTCCGTGCTGGCCGTCCATGGTGGCCGAGGAGTTTGACGAGATCTGTGCTGCGGCCGGGCTCGGCAAGTGGACTCCCCGCGAGCTGCGCCACACATTCGCTTCGATCCTGAGTGACGCGGGCACGGACATTGAGAAGATCGCAGACGCCATGGGGCACACCAACTCCAACGTCACCCGCGCCGTATACCGTCACGCCCTGGCCGACAAGACGAGCGATGCAGCGAGGCTCATGGATGACATCATCTGGGGCACCCCAGACGAGGACACCGGCACCGCTGGTAAATGATCTACCCGCTGAGTCTCGCCTATTACCCCGCGATCTTGCTGCCAGTGATCAATAGCCCCCCGATCTAGCATGGTAACCGTGTACATAGCCCGGCCTCCCCAGGTCACGAGAGGCGCACCGACGCGCCGGGGGAAGGCATGGGACCAGCTCAACCGGCTGCCCCTTGATCTATGGGCGGCACTCCTGGCCGACAATGAGACGATCACCAGGTACCACGCCAAGGTGTGCCGCAGGCCGGAAGGATGCTGGTACTGGCTCGGGGCGGTCTCGGATAGCGGGCATGGCAGGCTGAGAGCAGGCACGAGGCTGGCCGACCCCGACCGGCCCGGGTCTCATGTCGTCGCATCCCATGTCTACGGCTACCAGCTCTCCCGGGGCGTGCTGCGTCGTGGCTCTGATGGTCACTTGCCCCTTATCCGGCACTCATGCGATGAGGCGAGCTGTCACAGGCCCCGGCACTGGCTGACCGGCACCGTGGAGGACAACTCCCGCGACTACGCTGCCAGGTCCCACACCCCCGGATCACCACTCACCGACAGTCGTGGACCACGGGGCCGGGCTGTTGCCATCCGTGACGCGATCCTCCGCGCACGGGCACTGGGGCTGGACGTTGAGCAGGCCATCTGGTCAGCCTCGGCCGCTGGGCTGCCTGCGGTGGCCGACCCGCTGTGGTAACCGTGCCGGAACCTTGAGCATCCACCCCTCCGTGGGCGTGTCCGTGGTCAGCCAGATACCGGCCGCCCCGGCTTGACCTGGTTGACGTGCTGAGTGCTTGCGCTTCCTTCTCGTTCGCTGTGTGGGCACCAGCGAGGGTGACGGCCTGGGGCAAGTCGGGGAGAGTTTCGGCAGTGTGCCTAGGCATTAAACCGAGGCACCGTCTAACCCAGGCTGGGGATCAATAGGCAGCGCTATACCGGACGATTCTAACTCTCCGGATAGTGACTGAGTGCAGTTAATTAATTACTCAGGTCCTTTGCCGAGAATTTACCCGCATTAAAGGGGATACTGCGTGATTTCGATTAGGCTTGGTCTATGACCAGCGCAACCAGCCACCGGCCGCCGATGGGTGCGCATACACGCGTATCCCGTGCTGCCTTGTGTGCTGCGTCCTGGTCACCCGTTGCGGCTAACGGTGCCAAGTCAACAGCATGTTGGGCGATTGAGCGGATTCGCAACTATGCGCCAAGCGTGCCCGACGTACGGCCATTGCCCGCATGGTGCGCCCAGCTCAATCAAATGGAGGTAATGGGCATGACAGACGACAGGTACCCCGAGCTTGGTACGGCTGGGCTCCTGGCCCGCTGGGATGCATGGAGCGCGCACGACACCTGGACTCGGATGCTGGCCAAGTTCACCGCCGAAGGCAACGAGAAGCATGCAGCGGTGGCGCGGGATGCGCTGACCGGCATGGAGGCCGTGAGCCCCCTGGACGCCCTGGCCGCGAACGAGGAGCTGACCCGGCTTATGACGGGCTGGCGCTGGCTGGCTATGAGGGACGCCCGCGAATCCGGGGCCACCTGGGAACAGATCGGGGAATCCCTCGGCATGACCCGCCAGGGCGCTAAGGCTGCCTACCTCTCCACTGTGGAGAACCAGGAGCGGTACTGCCCGGACTACTTCACCGAGGCCGACTCCAAGGCACACCGGGCACTGCTTGACGATGGCACCCCGAACTGCCCCGGAAGCGGCCAGCGGTGGGGATCAGGGACGGGCGCACCGATCTGCCCTGCCTGCCACTACGGGCCGAGGGGCCTCGGAGTCGATAAGCCGAGAAGGTACAAGGGCCGGTGGGCCGGCCTCGTTCCCGAGCACCAAGCACGCACCACAACTGTCCAGCTCACGAATACCACCAAGGAGGCAACAGGATGAGGAACACCCGAAGGGCAGCAGAGGACCGGCTGGCCCGCAGGCAGCTCAGCCAGGCAATCATTGCCGAGCAGCTCAGGCAGCCGATGATCGACAAGGCCACGTCGCTGATCAGGCAGCTACCAGCCCCGGCCGAGATCATCGCAGTTGAGACCAATGCTGACGATCTGGCCGCCGCGCTCATCGACCTGGATCTCTACGTCCCGGGCCTGAGCTACCAGGAGACCGCCGCTGCGATCATCGCGCACACCACGGGGGCCAGGGCATGACCACATTCGATCGCAAGCACACGATCCCCATCGAGATCGATGAGGCCGCCCTGTCGGGCTACTCAGATAGCTACCTGGCCCTGTGCTGGCACGTCGCGCAGGCCAACCCCCGCGACGGCTTCGCGGACAGCATTGCCGGGGACCTGGCCGAGAGCATAGGCCGGGAGATCATCCGTCGCTGGCTCAAGTCGGCACCCGTGGAGCTGTGGAATCACCAGGGACGGCATCACTATGTGAAGGAGCTGGGCAAGTTCGCCAAGTACACCCCGCCGACCGATGCCGACAAGGGCTCCCCCGACTGGCACACCGGGACGTGGACTCTCCGCGATGACATCGAGGAGGCCACGCCATGAGCGACCGGGCGGGAATGCCGGACAACTACGACCTTGACCTGAGCCGCGAGGCCGAAAGCGACGAGGCGCTCAGTGACCGCTGGTGCGCCACTCATCCGCCAATCGACGGCGACGACCGGACACCCCTGGAAGTCCTGAACGCCGGTCTGATTTCACGCTCGGAATTCCTGGCCTTGGTGGAGGAGCCCGGGGACCGTGAGCGCCAGGCCGTGACTGACGAGGCCCGCCAGGACCAGGCGGCCATGGACCGGGAATACGCCGAGGAGGCAGCCGAGACCGGGGACATCCCGCCCTATCCCTACATGGCCGGGGAGCTGTGGCGCTCCATGGCCGCGAACGAGCACGGCGGGCCAAGTCCCCTCGAACTGGCCGAGGCAGCCGAAACCGAGCCGGTCACCTGGATTTCCGGGAGCCTGACTGAGTGGGCACGGCAGAACGAGCGGGACGCCGGGCCGACCGAGGATCAGATCATCTCCTGGGGCGAGCACAACGCCCACGCGGACGGCTACGACGCGGAGGCCGACCGATGAAAGATCCCCACATCCACGTTGAGCGGACCCCGCTCATCGGCTTCGGCCATGCTGAGATGCGCGACTTCATCGCTGGGGCCCCCTAGTCAGTCTTGTTGTACCTGCTAGCTGGCCAGACGCGCGCTGCACCCATGCGCGCCCAGGGCGCGCGCCCAGCCGTCGCGCTGGGCAGGATGGGCCCGTGAACCCCTTGCGACGGGCGCGCTGGGGTCGGGCACCGCACGCCACTCCTGCAATGCTTGCCGCGCCGAGGCGCGCGGACGGGTACCGGTGAGCAGCCCGCGACTGTCAGAGGTCGTAACTACGATTCGTCGCATGTTCGGGTCGCCTCAACTGGGTATCTGCCTCCCGGCCCGCTGTCCAATTCGGCGGCCGTCTGTTCCGGGCAACTATGGCTGGAGTCGAGTCACGTACCGTGACTGGCTCGTAGCTCTCCCTAGCGGAACGACCATGTACGCCCGTATGATCACCATTGTGAGCCCTCGATACCGTGACACAGGCAAAGTGGCGCGAGCGCGTATCACTCCGCCAACGCAACTGTCCCTCTTCCAAGACGAAGATCCGGCGCAAGACGTCGCGCGAATCCTGACTCCAGGCGCAAGCACCGAACGATACGGGCGCATCTGGCACATTGGGCGGACAGCGATAGAGGACGGCTTTCTCTACGGTAAACTCGGCTTCGAGAGCAGCGGGAGAGCCGAATTGTGGAACGATGAAAACAAAGACTTTGAAGACACTCGAACGCCCGCAGGAGTTGCTTCCCCATTTGCTATTTATCTGGAGGATCTGCGTATGGCCTTTCAGACCCGAGGGCAGGACATTCGGGTTACTTCTTTCGTAAATGCGATGCGTGATATTCTACGTGATACAACAGGCGCGAACTGGTCCGTGGAGACGGCAACGGCGCACATGTCTTTTACGCAATGGCGATCGACAGTCCAGAAAGTTAGCCGTCTGCATTTCCATGTTGAGCCCCCAAACCCGAATTATCAAGGACGCCCCTACTTAGAACGTTTAATCGCGGATGCGAACCTAGCGGCGGCGGACCTTGACCTTAGCTCAGAACAAGGTATTCAGACCGACGCGGACATAGTGAACCAATTGTTCGACCATGTTGACAGGGGGTATGGTCGGGACGTTGCAGTAGGCGAACGGGTCATCAACGGCGCGGTGGTCGAATCAGTCTATTCCTCAGAACTAAACGGCGAGACTGAGGTAACAGTAAGGCCAGCAAATCCCGAGACCGGCGAAGTTGAACGCGAAACGCTACGACTGGAACTGATCCAGTCTAGCGAGACAGGGCATGCTGGATAGGATGGCTGATCAATCGGCCCCTTCGGCCGCCGCGACTGCGCGAACTCCGTGGAAATATACCCGGTGGGGATCAATCATTCTATCTCTCGATTTCTATATCGGTGTGCCAGCGGGCATCGCATTCGCTCTTCTGCCAGCACTCAACAAAGCCGTTGCCGGTATGGCGACAACAGTACTTATTGCATTGGGCGGTGCACTTGTAGCCATGGCCGCCGTGGTGGTCGCAGTGGAGACAATATTTGTAACCTTGCTCATACCCGAATACCAGGCAGCCTTTGAACGTATCGAAGGCGGCATTAAGGCCGCTGCTCGACCCTATGTCATAGTGGCGTGGGTCTGTGCTGTCGGAGCACTCCTCTCCTTCGCGTCAGCACTTTCCTGGCCAGGAATACCTCAAGATACGTGGTGGCTCCGATGGCTAGCTTTTTCGGTACCGGGCGCACTGGCAGCGTGGGGACTGCTCGGAAGTGCACAGCTGGTATCTCTTGGCGCATTTCACCTTGAGCAACGATCGATCTTGGTTAAGGCAATCCGTGAGTACCGCCAGCGACGGGATAAGTCCTCCCGTAACGCCTCGTGACGTCTCATCTTGCCGGTTTCCATAATGCAATCTGCGAGTATGCCAAAAGTAAAATCTTCCAGTCACCCTTAAATGCTACTTGGAAGGGACCTGGTCCAATAGGCCCGAATTCAATACAGTCTACTAAAGCATCCGAAGATGCCCCCGCCGTTGCTGCCGTACATCCAGGCTGCCAGGGCACAAGCACCATCTACTCAGCCCAGCTTCGATGATCTGGCAGCCGAAAGCGGATAGCTGACTGCCGAGCGCCACCGAGGGCTGTTCCTGGTCATCGGGCGACCGGTTGCCGGGTGGCGCGCCTAGGCCCCGTCACTCTCCCCGGTTGGCGGGATCTAGCGCGCGGGCTATGCGGACACCGGTGTCCGCATAGGCCGCGCGGTGCCGGGGACGGTAGCGGCTTAACGCCGCAGCGGCAGTGACAAGGGCCAGGCCGAGGGACAAGAGTACGCATCGGATGATTCGGATATCTCGCATGTGTGGATACTAGAGCACTGGTAGCTCTAGATGCTTGTAATTCAGGAAGTGAAGCAGGGTGGCCAGGATTCGCATACGGCAGTTGGCCAGCTCAGCCGCGATCTGACAAGCATGTCCGCGTGGTGAACGGACTGCCGGATGAGTACGGCAAGGAGTTGGCCGACGTGCGGGCCACCTGGCACAGTTACATCGAGGTTTGCTTGCAGACCGGGCCGACCCTCTGTGTCGAGGGGCTGCACCGAGGAGATCACAGTCACTCCGACCGGCGAGGCCCCGGCTGCGCTCATGGACCGGGAGGAGGGCTGAGCGTGGATGATCTGTGGCCGGATGACATCGAGCTGGCTAGGCGGGATGAGCCCGACACGGCGCGGTCGCTCGTGCCAGGTCTGGAGAAGGCGGCGGCGGGCCTGGGGTTGTCCCGGTCGTACACGGTGAAGGCTGTCAAGTCGCCCCGTCCGGACGAGGCCCGGACGGGGCGGACGCGCTGGGCGTTCCTGGTCGTGCTGCGGCCGACTGGTGACGTGGCCGACGCTGCGGCGGTAACGATGCTGGCCGCCCTGGCTGCCAGGCTCGGGGAGAGGGGCCGGGGCGGGTAGCGGCGCGCGACAAGACCAGGGCGCTCCTCATGGCTGGTAGCTGTGAGGGGCGTCCTGCTGTGTTCGGGGGGTTGTGTGCTGTGCTGCCTGTCGGCGGCCTGCTGCGGTGGAGCCCCCCGCGCTACGGAACCTGCCCAGTTGGTGCGCTGTCCCGTGCTGTCTGCCTGCTGGCCTGATTCGTACCTGCCTCCCGTCTGCCGATGATCTTGCAGCCAGCGAACCTGCCTGTCCCCTGTCAGCCTTGCTGTAGTGCTCTCAAGCCAACAGACCATTGCAGTTCGCTGATCCTGGACAGACCAAGATCAACTTCGGGAGGGATCTTGACAGCCGTTGTGACCGCCGCGAGCGGGTTTGACCTGGGGTACGTGTTCCACGGCCAGGCTGGTGCTGCCGAGCGCGGGGAGCGTACGTCCGGGGGCTACTACATCAACGCCGCTCAGGCTGGTGAGGCCCCGGGCCGGTGGTCGGGGAGGGGCGCTGCGGCGCTCGGCCTGGCCCCGGGAAGTGAGGTTGAGCGGCCGGTGTACGAGGCCGTGTACCGCCAGGTTGACCCTCGGGACGGGAGCAAGCTCGGCCGGGCTCCTGGTGGGTTTGGCAAGTTCGCGGCGCTGCTGGCGCAGCTCAAGGCCCAGGAGCCGGAGGCGACTGCTGAGCGGCTGCTTGAGCTAGAGCGCCAGGCGGCGCGGGCGACCCGCAAGAGCCCGGTCTACACCGATGTCACGGCCTCGCTGAGCAAGAGCTTGTCAGTGTTCCACGCGAGCATCAGGGAGAACGCCCGCCAGGCCCGGCTGGACGGCGACCGGGCAGCGGAGGAGTACTGGAACCGCCAGGAGGCCCGGTATCAGGAGATCGGGCAGGCGGCCAACCGGGCGATGCTGGAGCACTTGGAGGAGTGGGCGGGGTTCACCAGGACCGGCTATCACGGTGCAAGGGTTGGGGACCAGGAGCCGGGGAGGTATGAGCCGGCCGGGCTGGTGATCACGTCATGGCTGCAAGGCACATCGAGAGACGGTGATCCGCAGGACCATGTTCACAACCAGATTGCGCGTATGTGCCTGACGGATGCTGACGGCAAGTGGAGAGCCGTGGACACGGTAGCTATCCGCGCACAGTTGCCAGCCGCGCAAGCCGTGTTCGCTACGCATGTCGAGTGCGGGCTATCTGGCGCGTTCGGGGTGAAGTGGGTTGCGCGAGCTGACGGTAAGGGAAATGAAATAGCGGGTGTCACTCAGGATCAGATGGACGCCTACTCCAGCCGGACACAGACGATCAACGACAAGACCCCAGCCGCCGTAGCCACCTGGACCGCCAAGTATGGGCGTACCCCCAACCGCTCGGAGCTTCAGCACATACAGCAAGAGGTTACGATGGCCACGCGCCAGGGCAAGGAGGACGGCGCGATCGACTGGGACAAGCTGGCGGCGCAATGGGACGCGAAGCTAGGCGGCGCACTGCGGTCTATTGCGCCGCACATCTCGGACCTGGGAAACGGCGCAGGTGAAACGGCGCAACCAGACGGCGCAGACCCGCGCAGCCCAACCGGCGCAGGCGCAACGGCGCAACCGGCGCAACTGGATTCGGCGCGTGTGATACAGACGGCGCTGGCGACGGTTCAGCTCAAGTCAGCTACATGGACCCGGGCCGACCTGATGAGGGAAGTAGGGACCGCCCTGCGCCCTGAGACCCGGCTGACCATGACGCCCCGGGAGGCCGTGGGCCTAGTGCATGCCCTGACGACCGAGGCACTGACCGGGGCTGTCGAGCAGGTCGTGTCCACGGCCTCCCCTGAGTACCCCGCGCTCCCTGATGGCCTGCGCCGCGAACTGGATGGCAAAAGCGTCTATACACGGCCCGGGACTGACCGCTACGCCACGGGTGTGCAGATCAACATGGAGACCCGGCTCGTTGAGGACGCGCAACGGGAAGGCGCACCACGGCTGGCCGACGAGGAGTCGGCGCAACTACTGGGGAGCACGGCTGGTGAGCTATCGGCGCAGCTTCACGTTCGCGCACAGGAATCACGGGAGGCACTGCCATCAGGGCTGCGGCTTGACCAGGCCGCCGCGATCCACCATGCACTGACGAGCCCGCGCACGGCAGAGGTTATCGTCGGGCCGGCTGGTAGTGGAAAGACTCGCACCCTGGCAGAAGCGGCGCGTATGTGGAGTGGGCAGGGGAGAGATGTTGTCGGTGTCACCCCGAGCCAGGCGAGCCGTAATGTGCTGGCTAATGCAGGCGTCGGCACTACATACAATTTCGCGCAATTCCTCGGGCACAAGGTAGGGGAACGGGGCGCGCTCGGGGCTAAGGCGATTTCCCCCGGGACACTGATACTGATCGATGAAGGCTCAATGCTGAGTACGGCTGATATGGCCGACATCATGAAGTACGCGGCCGAGATGGGCTGCAAGGTAATAATCTCGGGGGATCAGGAGCAGTTGGCAGCCGTCGAGGGTGGCGGGGGAATGATGCTGCTTGCTAATCAGCTCGGCCATGTGCAACTGGCTGAGCCCGTTCGCTTCTCGGCACAATGGGAACGTGACGCATCACTGAGGTTGCGCGCTGGTGATACTGGGGTCCTGGGGGAATACGACGAGCACGGACGTATTAGGGGCGCTGACCTTGACGGGGCAATGAACCAGGCACAGCGGGCATATGTTGCTGGATACCTGAAAGGCCGCGATACTCTCCTGATGGCTCAGTCCTGGGAGCACTGTCGGGCATTGTCCCAGAGAATCCGTGATGATCTGCAACATCTGGGCAAGGTGGACAAGGACGGCCCCGAAGTCGCATTGAGGCATGGGGCGAAGGCGTCAGTAGGGGACCTGATCATAGTCAGGGAGAACGACCATAAGCGGGGCCTGGCCAACGGGGACACCCTGGTAATACGTTCTATAACTCCCAATGCCGTGGGGAAGGATCACATTACGGCGCAGAAGCTGTTGGACCCTGACCGGGAGACGGGGGAGCGTATCTATGGTCCCGAAATCTATTACGACGATCAGGGGAAGCATGCCGACCTAGCTTATGCCGTTACTGGTCATAGCGCTCAGGGGCGTACGGTCAACCAGGGTATTGCCCTGGTGACTGGCTCCGAGTCACGCCAATGGCTTTATGTCGCACTGACCCGGGGCGTGGATGGAAACTACGCCTATGTATGTATGACCCCCAAGGAAGCCGACCCGGATGCGACGACAAGGCCCGCCCCCGAGCTGGAAAGGCACGACCGCGTAATGCGGGAACGAGCCGGGCTGCCACCATTGCCCCCGGAGCCCAAGGCCACAAAGGATAAGCAGGCCGAGGAGGATGAGGAGGAAGAGCTACGGGAGCGGGAACCGTTGGCAGTGATAGCTGACATAGTAGAACGCGATGGGGCGCAAGTATCAGCCCGGGAAGTCAGGCAGACGAATGTCGCCAATACTGACCATCTGGGGATACTGAATGCTGTCTGGCAAGCAGAGACAGGCCCCGCGACTACCGCACGATATGAGGCCGACCTACGCGAGATGATCCCCGGCCTGCCCGCTACATTGTCCGGTCACTCGACATGGCTATACCGATCTCTGCGGCAGGCTGAGGCAGCAGGGTGTAATTCCCGGGACGTACTTGCGGCTGCAATAGCTCAGCGTGGACTGGACGGGGCGAGGGATGTACTGGCCGTGCTATACACCCGGGTCAATGAGGCGAATGGCAACTTGGTCCCATTGCCAGCTGGCAAATGGGCTGACCAGATCCCCAGCAATGCGGAACGCCCCGAATATGTCGCTGCTTTGGCGGGGGCCATGGACGCACGGCGCGAGCGGATCGGGGTACACGTTGCCAAGCATTCGCCAGCATGGGCAGTCCGCGCACTAGGGCCGGTGCCTGATGAGCCGCTGGACCGGCTGGAATGGGAATCGCGGGCATCAGACATTGGGGCATACCGGGAAATGTTCAACTACACCGACCCGACCGACGCCATAGGCCCCGATCCTGTCAACAGTCCCGAGGCCCGGACACACTGGCACGCCGCGTTTAGCAGCCTCGGCCCGGTTGACGGCGTGGACATGCGGGCGCAGTATGACGGCTCCCTCTACCACATGAGGGACAACTACGAGCGGGCTACGAGCTGGGCTCCTCCGCACGTGGCCGAGGCGCTGCGCCAGGTCCGTGTATCCGCCGAGGATCAGAGGGTGGCCGCCGCCGTACACGACGCGGAGCACCTGGCCGCCAGAGAGCGCGACGACCACGAGACCGGCGAGCGGCACCGGCTACTGTCCAGTTCGGCCAGGGTGGCTGAGCGCGTCTACCTTGGCCATGAGGCCGCACTGTCACTGGCGATGGAAGCCCGGAAGGAGTGGGAGACAGCGACCGAGCATGAGCGACACCTTGCCGTCGCTGCGGACAAGGAGCTGCGGCATCGGTACCCGGACAAGGATCTGCCCCCGCTGCGGTCGGCAGAGCCCGCCAGGCCCACGGAGGACGACCGGGCCGCGCTGGTACCCGAGGGTGAGGAGTACCAGGCACCTGCCTGGCTGTCCGAGCTTGCCGAGCGCGTCAGGGCTACACATGACCGGCTGGACCGGGACAAGGGTGTCATGGTGCCTAGCGAGAACCCGGACTATGAACCGGAAGAAGAGGCGTGGCCAGCCAGGGTGCAGATCGAGCGTGATCAAATACTGCAAGCCCCCAAGCCTGAGATGACTCCAGCTCCCGAGGTCGTTGCCCTGGCCGAGGAGCGGGATCGGCAGATGGCACCAGCCACGCCGGAACACGAAGCTGCGGAATGACGGGGCCATGTTGCATACTGGTGAGTTGAGCAAGGAGGGCAGATCGATGGCATGGATACCCCCCGTGAACGAGATGCTGACTGATCCCCCGGGCCGTGCTGTGATCCTTCCCTGCGGCGGCTGCGGCGCGAAGGGCTCCTACACCTACGGGGGGGAGACCTACGCCTGCCCCGACTGCCAGGGCCGAGGTCAGGCTCTCTGGCGGGCATGCCCGGCCTGCGGTGATGTGGCGTTCGACAAGCGGGGCCAGGTGTACGTGTGCGCGGCCGGCTGCGGGTACCGCTGGGGTGAAGACCACCCGGCATGGGTGGCTCAGCGCTGGCCCGGCGAGGCCAAGACGAATGCAGCCTGATAGATCCTGACAACGATAGAGCCCCGGCCGTGGCCGGGGCTCTATCGTTTGCGAGTAATGATATTTATGTCACTACTTGGGAGCCCGCCCAACGGAGCGCCTGTATCGCTTCGCCTCGTTCCTCGATCAGCTTCATACGGAGCCGCCATTCAATCGGCTCGGTGTGACTGGCCTGCGCTGTCTCCTGGCCTGGCCACTTCCGATATAGAAGCCCGACATCTGGCTCAAAGTACCCAACGCTTACGAGGCTTGCCGCAATGAGCAAGCCTGTGTCGTCCGATCCTGGGCTAGCCATCCAGCCACCGAGGGCGACAGCAAGTGATCTCTCGATGCAGATGGTCGTTGGGTGAACGGGGAGCCGGTACCCGTGCGACTTCCAATGTTCGAAGACAAAGGGCGGTGGTAGTGGCCCTGGCTCTGGATCGTCATCAAATCCGATCGTGGATCCATCAGGCATCAGGTCGAGCACGCGGGAAGTCGTCCATCGGCCATGGTGTGGCTTCTGCATGTTGGCAATGTCACGGCTAAGCGTGCCTGGCGTGAGAACGTCGTCTTGGTCGAGATTCTTGACGAGTTCACCGTCTGCCCGAGCCAGTGCGAGGTTACGAGCTATTGCAACGCCGCCATGCCTGGCTCTGCCGAGAACAATCCGATCGTCGGCCGGCAGGATGTCCTGCGCACAGTGGGTCGGCCCGTCTTCATGGACGACCCACTGCCATTGCCAGCCGCTCGGCATAATCTGCTCACGCAGTGATTTGTACGCCTCTAGCAAGTGAGCAGGGAGAGGCTTGAATACTGGTGTGATTACAGAGATCGTCCGGTTCATGACTCCCACCGATCGAGCCGCGTGCAGTACGCCATTACCGTCCGATCCCCAGGCATCACAACATCCGAGATTTCGACTACGCGCCCGTTCGTGTCGATCGACGTCTTCCGGAGTAGTAGGACAGCGACGCCTGGGCTAATGCCCAGGAGTTCGGCCTCATCAGCCTGTGGTGGCCGCGCCGTTATCTCATCTATTATGCGGTCGATCTCGATACCGATCGTGTAGAGCTGGCTCTGCGTACCACCCGGCCAGGGCTCGTAGTCAGCGCTCAGCAGGCTCGGATTAGCCGCTGCCACTTCGTACACGAGGTAAGAGTCGATCAAACTGAGCGCCGTACCTTCGGAACGTACTCGCGTGCGGTAGATGCGGTGCAGAAGTTTGGTGCCAACCTCGACACCGAAGGCGGTAGCAAGGTCCTCGTCAGCGTCCGTAGTTCGGTACTGCGCCTCAAAGTCGAGATCGTCGATTCCCAGGCCGGTATCGTGCTCAACGGCTCCGTGACGATTGACGGGGTATCGGCCGCTTCGTTCCCGAACAGCAGCAGGTCGAAC
>ODAK010004526.1_pt1 | contig 14214 bp, 14 predicted proteins | sample 1539591 | NCBI WGS metagenome assembly ODAK01 (sample SAMEA3539303, study PRJEB22396) | soil metagenome | biome: tundra; feature: field; material: soil | place: USA | collected 2010-05 | depth 0.15 m | reverse complement strand
CTGGCTTCTGCCCCGCGCAATCCGGCGCTGCTCCATGCCTCCCCCGGGGAACCCTGCAGCGTGTGCTTGCCTATTCCCGACAGACTCCTAGCCGCCGGCAATGGCTCCTATGACGATAAAGGGCTCCGCCCCTGACGCGAGCGCGTCGGGCAGTGGAGCATCCGGCGACTCATGGGACAGATCCTCCTCGCAGGCGAAGAACCGTAAGAACGGCCGGCGCTCTTGCGTAACTTGGTCGCGGATCGTACCGCGCAGCATCGGATAGCGAGCCTCGAGCGCGTCGAGGACTGAACGCTGCGTGGCCTGACCCTTGACTTCGAGCTCCACCTCGCCACGAACTTGCGCCAGCGTTCGGAGATGGGGCGGGAGTATGACTCGGATCATGTCTGTCTGATTCACGGTAGCGTTTGCACTTCGACCGAAAGCACCGCCGGAAGATCGCGAACAATTGGGGCCCAGCTGTCTCCGGCATCGGCGGAGGCGTAAACTTGCCCGCCGCTGGTGCCGAAATACACGCCGCACTTGTCGAGCGAGTCGATGGCCATGGCGTCGCGCAACACGTTGACGTAGCAGTCACTTTGCGGCAAGCCTTTGGTCAGCGGCTCCCATTCGTTTCCGCCGGTGCGGCTGCGGAACACGCGGAGCTTGCCATCCGGAACATAGTGCTCCGAGTCGCTCTTGATGGGGACGACGTAGATCGTTTCGGGCTCGTGGGCGTGGACGTCAATCACGAATCCGAAGTCGGTGGGCAGGTTGCCACTGACTTCTTTCCAGTTGTCGCCCGCGTCGTCCGAGCGCATCACGTCCCAGTGCTTCTGCATGAAGAGCACGTTCGGCCGTTTGGGATGCATGGCGACGTGATGCACGCAGTGTCCGACCTCGGCATCCTGGTCTGGGATATATTGCGACCGCAGCCCGCGGTTGATCGGCTTCCAAGTCGCGCCTCCGTCGTCGGTGCGGAAGGCGCCCGCCGCCGAGATGGCTATGTACATCCGCCGCGGATTACTGGGATCAAGAATGATGGTGTGCAGGCACATGCCGCCCGCTCCCGGCTGCCATTTGGGACCGGTGCCGTGCCCGCGCAGGCCGGGGAGTTCCTTCCAGTTCTCGCCACCGTCGGTCGAGCGGAAGATGGCGGCATCTTCGACGCCGGCGTAAACCGTGCCAGGATCGGTGAGTGACGGCTCCAGATGCCACACGCGCTTGAACTCCCACGGACGTTGCGTGCCGTCGTACCACTGATGCGTAGTGAGCGGTTTGCCGGTTTCGGCAGACGCGTCATAGGCGAACTTGTTGCTCGCGGCCTTCGGGGGACCTGGTGTGGGCTGTTCTCCGGGCGGCGTTCCGGGCTGGAGCCATGTTCTGCCGCCATCGTCGGAGCGTTGAATGATCTGCCCAAACCATCCGCTCGTCTGCGAGGCGTAGATGCGATTCGGGTCCGCGGGTGATCCCTTGAGGTGGTAAATCTCCCAGCCCGCAAAGTGGGGGCCGCTGACATCCCACTGTTCGCGCTTGCCGTCCGACGTTAGGATGAACGCGCCTTTGCGTGTGCCGACGAGAACTCGTACTTGGCTCATACTGCGCTCCTTACTTTAGTTATTTCATTCCCCCGATAAGCTCGCTTCAAGCCTTCAATGTCAATCTTGGTCATTTGCAGCATGGCTTTGAAGACCCTTTGCGATTTTACCGGGTCTTTGTCTTGCATCAGTTCGATCAAAGCCCTTGGGACGATCTGCCACGATACGCCAAATTTGTCTTTCAGCCATGCGCATTGCAGTTCGCTTCCTCCAGCGGAGAGCTTCTCCCACAACTCATCTACTTCTGCCTGCGTCTCGCAGTTTACAAAGAACGATATCGCTGGAGAAAAAGTGTAGTGCGGGCCCCCGTTCAGCGCCATGAATCGTTGCCCTTCGAGTTCGAAAGTCACCATCATCACGGTTCCTTTCGGTCCCGGCCCCGCTTCTCCATAGCGGGCAATGTTCAGGATTTTCGAGCTCTTAAAAATGGAGGCATAAAAGTTTGCCGCCTCTTCGGCCTTGCCGTCGAACCACAGGAATGGAGTGATTTTTTGCATATAGTTCTCCTCAGCGATCAAGACTTCTTCTTGGTGGGTTTCGGCTTCAATGTCTTGACATACTCGTAGCTGAATTCGAGGTACTTCTGCAGCTCCTTCGTATTCTTCAACAATGCGTCGGGAACGGCTACATATTCCTTCATAATCGTGCCGTATGCCTTGAACAGCGTGGTCTTGTGCTTCTTCAGAAATTCCTCGCGCTTATCCTCAGGAAGCCGGATGGCCAAGGAGCGAGAGTTGTGCAGAATGGTGAACATGTTGCCATTCAGCGAAGTGTAAGGATTGGCAGCGCCCTTGCGTTCGATCATGGGTTGCGATGAGCTTGTCGTAGAGATCTACTTTGTTGGCAGGGGTTGCTCTCTTCTTGGATGAGCTCACAGTTTTTCCTCAATTGCGAAGCTGAGAACGCAGGGGAAGCAGGATACATCATTAAGGGGCGCTGCGCCATCTGGTTGCCGTTTCTTTGCTCCCAATCTGGAAGCGGCGGGCGGGGTTTTTCCGGAACCGGACGTACACTCCCTTTTGGTAACCCCGGTAATCGTTGGTAACCATCGGACTGCGGGTACCCGGCCTTACAATTACCTTACTCCGCGATCCCGGTTGCGCGGTTTGCGGGGTTTCGTCTGGGAATCTCCCGGCGAGGTTCGGACCCGTTCGGCTCCGCTGGCGGAAAGCGCGGGCGTTGGGCGGGAAAAAGGCTGGAGTCCGCACCCCTTATGGCGTTTGGTTTTGGCTTTAACAAACAGAAGGTTCTCAGCGCCGCGGAAAAGTTTGTCCAGCAGGGCAAGCTGCAGAACGCCATTGCTGAGTACGACAAAGTCCTGAAGCACGATGCCAAGGATCTTACCGTCAACAACACCATCGGCGATCTCTACGCGCGCCTCGGCAACAGCGCCAAAGCCATCGAATGCTTCAAGACGGTTGGCGATGCCTATGCTGCGCAGGGCTTCACCGTCAAGGGCATCGCCATGTACAAGAAGATCACCAAGCTGCAGCCGAGCGTGGATGGATCTTTGAAACTGGCGGAACTGTACACCCAACAGGGGCTGTTCAACGACGCCCGCGCCCAGTACCTGCAAGTCGCCGAAGACTTCATGAAGAATGGCGACCTCGAACAAGCGGTGCGCCTTTTCCAGAAGGTCCTCGAAATGGACCCGGAAAATGTGCCCATGCGGGTCAAGCTCGCCGAGGTTTATGTCCGGCTGGGAAAAAAGAAAGAGGCGTGGGAGATTTTCAGCGCGGCCGCTGAATCGTTGCGCTCGCGTGGTTCACTCGCCGCCGCCGAAGACATTCTGAAGCGGATGCTGGTGCTCGATCCGGGCAACAGTTACGTTCTGCTGCTGCGCGGGAGGGCCGCCCTCGAAAGTGACGATCCGAAGAACGCCATCGCGTACCTGGAAAAGGCCCCCGACCTCGATTCTCATCCCGAAGGTTTGCGCGATCTGCTGAAGGCGTACCTGCAAATCGGAGCCTTGACCAAGGCTGCCCCGATCGCCGAGAAGCTGCTCACCGTACACAACGATTCCGAGGGGCTGTTTCTGCTGGGGGAGGGTTGCACCCGCCTCGGTCAGTATCATGAGGCGCTCGACGTCTACACCCGGCATGCCGATCGCCTGCTCGCAACCGACTCGACCAAACTGCTGGCCAGCCTGCATTCCATGATCACCCATGTGCGCGACGATTCGGGCGCACTGGACTCGCTGTTGCTGCTGCTGAGCAAAGCCGGCGAGAGCACGCACGTCAACGAAGTCACCGAGCTTCTGGCTCACTCCTCCGTCAAGGACGGAAACCTGGCCCGCGCTCGCGACCTGTACCAGATGCTGGCCACCACCGAGCCGCAGAACCTGCTGCACATGCAGAATTATCAGCAGGTGATGGGGCGCATGGGTGTAGCCTCGCCCGCCATCGGGATCACCGCCGAAGAAGGGGCGGTCATCGTGGAAGAGTTGGAAGCGACCGCCCCGGTCATCGATCAGTCTTATCCCGACCACGTCGCGATCGCAGTGCGCTCCGCGGTCACCGATGCGGACCTGTTCCTTTCTTACAATCTGCCCGACAAGGCGGTGGTGCCTCTGCTGGGCGTTCTGCCTCAGGCACCGCGCGACGCGCGCCTGAACCAGCGCCTGGCCGCGCTTCATACCCGCTTCCAGCGCTTTACCGAAGCCGCCGTCTGCTGCCGCACACTGGAAGGCGTGTACCACGATGCCGGCTACCCTGATGAAGCTGTGCGCTATGGAGAATTGGCCGCGCGCTACGAGCAGAACGCGGAAGCCGCCGCTTCATTGTCGGCTGCATCATCGACTTCTGCTCCGTCGACAATCGCTTCGCCCGCCATCGCTTCACCGGTCGCCGCTCCGCCTGCGGGCCGCGCCGCCGCTGCCGCAGAGGCTCCGCCCGCACCCTGGCCGATGGCCGCGCCCGCGGCTTCCGATCCCGAAATTGCCGCTGCCGCGCATCCGGAATTCGCCATCCAGGAATTGGCGGTGCACGCGCCCGCCGACGCGCACGATCTTTCCTCCGAGTGGGAGCATTCCCTTTCCGTCGACGAGCCCGCTCCGGCCGCCGAACCGTCGGCCACCGTCGAAGGCGAAGCCGATGCTTCCAGCAATCCCGAGATCGCCGAGACGGTCGAAGAAATCCGTTTCTATCTCGAGCACTTCATGACGGACCAGGCCCGCGCCGGGATCGAGAAACTCGAATCCCTGACCAGCGATGCCCGCATTCTCGATCCGTTGCGCGCGGCCGTCGAATCCGCCGGCCAGCCGCCGGCCGAGCCCGAGCCGGAAATCACCGAGATCAACGCCGACGAGCCCGCGGACTTCGAAGTTGAACTGGAGACCCAGCACGCGTCCGCGAGCGCCGCCTCGCCCGATCTGATGGCCGGTTACCAACACCAGACTCACGACGAGATCCACAACGAGGCTCCGTCGGAACTCAGGCCGGAACCGACATATGCGGAACCCGCTCAAGCAGAAGCCGTGCCGGCGGAGGCAAGCGAGCTGACTGCGTTTGTCGCAGATCTGGAAGCTTCGCTCGGCGATTCTTTCCCGCAAGCGCTGCCGCCCGCTGCTGAGCTTCCCGCGACGCATACACCCGTAACCCATTCACCCGTAACTCAGCCACCCGACACCCAGCCGCTGCCCGGATGGCCGGCGCCAGTGCCAGCCGCAGCGAGAACGCCCGAGCCGGAACCCGAGCCCGTGGCACACGAGCCTGGGGCACACGAGCCTGGGGCGCACATTGAAATTGAAATTCCGGCTCCTCCAGCGGCCATGCCCGCGATCGCAGCATCGGCGGGAGGCGCCGCAACCGCCGCCGCTCCTGCCATGAGCTACAGCCCTGCCCCGGTGCGCCCCTTGGGAGCCGGAGCCCAGGCCATGCATGCCTCCGACAGCGTCGATCTTTCGGAGATGTTCGGCGAGTTGAAACAGGAACTCGAAGAAGAGATTGTTGCCGGCGATGACGATCCGGAAACGCATTACAACCTGGGCGTTGCCTTCCGCGAAATGGGCCTGCTCGACGAAGCCATCGCCGAATTGCAGAAAGTCTGCACCTCGATCGATCGCGGCCAGGCATTTTCGCAGCCCGTCCAGACCTACACCTGGCTGGCCCAGTGCTTCCTCGATAAAGGAGTTCCTGAAGCCGCCATCCGCTGGTATGAAAAGGCGCTTAACATCCCCGGACTCGATGACGAAGCGCGCGTGGCCATCAACTATGAGCTGGGTTCGGCCTGCGAAACTGCCATGGACAAGCCGGCGGCACTACGCTATTTCACGGGCGTGTACGGCACAAATATCGATTATCGCGACGTGGCCGAGCGCATTCAGGCTCTGAAGTCGTAGAATGCACCAAGTGGGTTCGACATTTGCGCTGGGGATGCGAAGCGATCCCGCGCCCACCCCACGGCCTTACTCACAACGACGCGTGCAATGATTTCCGATCCCAAGCTACCCTTTGCCAACGACACCACCAGTGTCGGGGAACTCAAATCCCCGACGGAAACATCTGTCCCGGTCGTTCCAGTGCCAGTTTCGGTTTCCAGGCCCTCGCCTTCGGTCGCGCGGGTGTGGCTCCGCCGCATCGGAGTGCTGCTGTTCGTGTTTTTTTGCGCCACGCTTGGGGTGATGCTCATGATTCTGCCCTGGCGTCCCGAGTGGTCCGACAACCCTCTGCTTCTCCCGTATCCCACGCTTCGCGCCATTGTAGCCAGCGGCTTCGCGCGCGGCGTCTCGACCGGCCTGGGCGTGCTCAATGTGTGGATTGGATTTTGGGAGGCGATTCAATATCGGGAAGAGGAATGAAATATTGAGACATTGAATCATTGAGGCATTGAATCATTAACCCCAATGCCCCAATGATTCCATACTTCAATGACTCGATGCCGAAATGATTCAATGTCTCAATGATTCAACTTATGACTGATCACAAACTCAAGCCCGCTCCCCTCGCGTATCAGAACGAACCATTTCTCAACAGTCCTGACGGCAGAATTCTGCGCCTGCTGTCCGAGTACAGCGAGCCGCTCTCGCGCTTCCGCCGCGAGCAGATCCAGGACACAGTCGTTTTCTTCGGTTCGGCCCGCATTAACAGCCGCGACAACGCCAGCAACCGTCTGACCGAGGTCCGCGGCAACGGCGCTGACGTCTCCGTGGCGCAGCAAGCCAAGGATATGAAGCGCGCCGAGGCCGCCGTTGACATGGCTCGCTACTACGAGGACGCGCGCCGGCTGGCCTTCCTGCTGACCGAGTGGTCCACCCAGATCCCTGCCAAGCGCCACCGCTTCGTCGTCACCACCGGCGGCGGCCCGGGCATCATGGAAGCCGCAAATCTCGGCGCCCACGAAGCGGGAGGAAAAACCATCGGCCTCAACATCAACCTGCCCTTCGAGCAGAATCCCAACCCGTACATCACGCCTTCGCTCAACTTCGAGTTCCATTACTTTTTCATGCGCAAGTTCTGGTTCGCGTACCTGGCCAAAGCGCTGGTGATCTTTCCCGGCGGCTTTGGCACGCTCGACGAATTTTTTGAAATCGTCACCCTCGCCCAGACGGAGAAACTGGCCAAGAAAATTGTCGTCGTCATCTATGGCAGCGATTACTGGAAGAAGATCGTCAATTTCGAAGCCATGGTCGACGCCGGCGTTATCTCGCCAGAAGACCTCGAACTGTTCAAGATGTCCGATTCGCCAGAAGAAAGTTTCGAGTTCCTGAAAGAAGGACTGACCAAGTATCATCTCGGCCCGCAACAACCCAAGCGCACGGGCGAGGCCGCCGTCCCCGAAATCGCCAAGACGCGACCGTAGACCGTGTGGCGCGGACACTCTTGTCCGCGTGAACTCACCCGAAGACGGGGACTGGTCTCTGAGCGGCACGGCTGAAGCCGTGCCCTTCCCAAAAAGCTACCCAGAACGATTAATGAGACCAGTTCTAGAGTGGCGGGCGTCCTTGCGCCTGCTCAAGTTGAGCTCCCAGCACTCTGACTCCGTATACACTCCTACGTGTCAGTGTTTCCGGAGACGAACAAGGTGTCCTCACGAACCGGCTTGGCGACAGCACTCTGGGGTGTGATTTTTTTCTGCGCAGCGTCCACGCTCGCTCAACCACCAGCCCTGAACCAGATGCCATCCGTGATCCAGGTTCCGGCGGAGGCACAGGCCTCGCCGCACTTCGATGCCACTGCGGCCACCAACGCTTACCTCGCGCAGATTCCCGCCGACAAGACGGCCCGTTCCGACGTCTACTTCGAGGGCGGGTATTGGCTGATTCTTTGGGATTTTCTCTATGGAGTCGTAGTCGCGCTGCTATTGCTGAATCTGCGGTGGTCCGCCCGCATGAGGGGTCTGTCGGAGCGCGTTACCCGCTTCAAACCGGTGCACACATTTGTGTATTGGCTGCAATATATAGTTCTCACCACCATCCTCGTTTTTCCGCTCACGGTCTACGAAGATTATTTCCGCGAACGCAAGTACGGACTCGCCACGCAAACCTTTGGCCCCTGGATGGGAGATCAGATGAAGGGTCTTGGGGTGAACCTGGTGCTGGGCGGCCTGCTGGCGATGCTGCTGTTCGGCGTCGTCCGGCGTTACCAGCGGACCTGGTGGATCTGGGGCGCGGTCGTGACCACCGCGTTCTTGATCTTCACCGCGCTGATTTCGCCTGTCTATATAGTTCCCATCTTCAATAAGGTCACGCGCCTCGACGATCCGAAGGTTGTCGACCCCATTCTGAGCATGGCGCGAGCCAACGGCATCCCCGCTAAAGATGTGTTCGAGATCGATGCTTCACGGCAGTCGACGCGGATGAGCGCCAACGTTAGCGGCTTCGCAAATACGATGCGCATCACCCTCAATGACAACCTGCTGCGCCGCGGCTCACCGGAAGAAATTCAGGCGGTCGTGGGACACGAGATGGGGCACTACGTTATGCACCACATCTACATTGGCATTATGTTTTTCTCGATCCTGACGGTGCTAGCCTTCGCCTATTTGTACAGGGGACTCGACTGGACGCTCCAACGCTGGGGCGAGAAGTGGCAGATTCGGGGCGTGGGCGACACGGCTGTGCTTCCGCTCGTGGTGCTGCTGGTCTCCATTTTTGGTTTCGTCATCACTCCCGTTACGAACACTTTCAGCCGCACTCTGGAATACGAAGCCGATATGTACGGACTGAACACGAGCCGGCAGCCCGACGGCGAGGCCCAGGCGGATATCCATCTCGGCGAATACCGCAAGATGAATCCCGGCCCCATCGAGGAGTGGATCTTTTTCGATCACCCCAGCGGACGTAATCGCATTTATGCCGCGATGCGCTGGAAGGCTGAGAATCTGAAGTTGTACATCGGTCAGCAGTAGTGCCCGTGTGGGGACGGGCGCCCTCGCCCGTCCAAGCCGAGCGCAGCTCGGCAGCTGCCTGTGATCACGGCGACTCTGGATTCGCTATAGTCCTGTCGTTTTCGCTTGGACAAGAGTGTGTCCGCGCCACACAACCTGAGCGAGCGCTCGTAGTACGCTGAGAGCTGATGGCTGACCGCTGTGTGCTCTATTACATCACCGACCGAAGCCAGTTTCGCGGCGACGAACGCGCCCGCCGACACGCCCTGCTCGCCAAAGTCGCTGAAGCCGCGCGTGCCCGTGTCGACTACATCCAGCTTCGCGAAAAGGATCTGAGCGCACGGGAATTGGAAATGCTGGCACGGGACGCCCTGGGTGCCGTGCGCAACAGCACTCCACTGAGAACTGAGAACCGAGAACTGAGAACTCGTCTCCTCATTAACTCCCGCACGGACATCGCGCTTGCCGCGGGAGCCGACGGCGTTCATCTGCGCGCCGACGACGTTGCACCTCATGAAGTGCGTCAGGTGTTGGAAGTTTCTGCCCACCGGCCACTGACCACTGGCCACTTCCTGGTGGCCGTCTCCTGCCACACTGCCGCCGATGTCTTCCGCGCCGAGTCCGAGAAAGCCGACTTCGCCGTCTTCGCTCCGGTGTTCGGAAAAAGAGGCACTGCCGGAACGCCACCCGCCGGCCTCGCCGCCTTGCGGGAAGCCTGCCGGGCGAAGATCCGCGTTCTCGCTCTCGGCGGCGTCACGATGGAGAACGCCGCATCGTGCCTGGAAGCTGGAGCGGCCGGCATCGCCGCCATCCGCTTGTTCCAGGAGAATAGAATCGAAGACGTCGTCCGTGCGCTGCGGGCGCTCTGACACCATGGACCCGCCAGAACCGACGCTACTGCTCTCCCCATCCCGAGCGGAAGAATGCGTTCCCGCGCTCGTCCGCATTCCCGCGGGATGGTTCCTCATGGGCTGCGACTCCGGACAGGACAACGAAAAGCCGGCGCATCGCGTCTGGGTTGACGAATTTCTGCTCGCCGCCCGCCAAGTCACCAATGCCGACTACGGGCGCTGCCTGCGCGACACCGCATCTCCGCCGCCGCCGTTTTGGAGCGACCCCGCGTTCAACCATCCCGAGCAGCCCGTTGTCGGAGTGTCGTGGTACGAGGCAATCCGCTACTGCGAGTGGCTCAGCGCAAGCACCGGCGGAGTAACGACCGGCGGAGTAACGACCGGCAGAAATTTTCGCTTGCCTACTGAGGCCGAGTGGGAGCGTGCCGCGCGGGGAGGCCGCGCGGGCGCACTATTTCCGTGGGGCGATGCGGATCCGCAGTCGCTGCCCGGCTACGCGAATCGCTGCGCCGGTCATTGGAAGACAGGCCCCGAGCCCGTCGGCCGCGCCGAACCGAACGCATACGGCCTCTACAACATGTGCGACAACGTGCACGAGTGGTGCAGCGACTGGTACGCGCCCGCCTACTATGCGGTGTCGCCCGAGCGCAATCCACGCGGCCCTGAAACCGGCGACCGGCGCGCTTCCCGCGGAGGCTCCTGGCGCCACCACATCAAGATGTCGCGCTGCGCCGCCCGCTCCAGCATCCCTCCGGAGTTCAAGTACGCGGACTATGGGTTCCGCGTCGCTTGCGATCTTGCAATCGTGTAGATTGTGAGCGTTCTCGCGAAAGGAGAACCATGTACTCTCTGCGCTCAGTCGGTGTCATGTCCTGCGCCAAGATGATGGGCACCATCTACGGCTGTCTTGGACTAATTTTTGTGCCGTTCTTCCTGTTAGGCGGGCTCGGCAGTCTGCTACTTGGGCGCCAAAGTTCTCAGCCCCTTGCGGGCATTGCGATGTGGTTTCTGGCGCTCCTCCTGGCAGTCGTTTATGGAATCATGGGGTTTGTTATGGGCGCTTTTACCGCATGGGTCTATAACCTGGTTGCCCGGTGGATTGGCGGCATCCGGTTGGAGTTGAAAGCTGAGGCATCTAGTTCACCATCGGCAAATGGGTCCTTGTGAGTCCAGGACGCGGATCGACACAGTTGAATCGAAGCGATTGAAGCACAATCGCGCGTAGGAGACTTTATGACTGATCTCGCTTCCCACTACCTCGAAGAAATGAAACGCCAGTTCCGCGGCCACAAGCGCATGGGCGAAGCTGCCATGGCTCAGCTTGAAGACATGGATTTCTTTGTCACGCTCGATCCGGAATCGAATTCCGTCGCTGCTTTGGTCAAGCACATCGCCGGCAACGCGCGCTCACGCTTCACCGACTTCCTCACCAGCGACGGCGAGAAGCCGGACCGTTTCCGCGACCAGGAATTTGAAGTCTCGGCGAAAACAACGCGCGAAGAAGTCCTGCGCTGGTGGGAGCAGGCGTGGTCCCATGTGTTTTCCGCGCTGGACTCGCTCAGCCCTGAAGATGTGCAACGCATCTTGACCATCCGCCAGGAACCGCACACGGTCTTGCAGGCGCTCAACCGCGCGCTGGCCCACTACGCGCAACACATTGGACAAATCGTCTTCCTCGCCAAGCACCTGCGCTCTTCACAATGGCAAACGCTAAGCATTCCGCGGGGTAGGTCCGAAGACTACAAAACTGCGAGTCCGCAAACGCACAGTCGCGGAACTTACAAAACGTAGCCGTGATCTCGCCCGCGGGAGCAATCATCCTGAGCAACCCTTATCCGGCGCAATCTGGAGAATCGGAAATGCAGTTTCGACAGTGTAGAATGATTCGTTTGCTCTTCTAATTCCGTACGGATAAGGGGGCTTCCATGCCCAGCACCATGCTCGCAGTGGTCAAGCCGGAAGCCGCGCCGGGCGCGGAAATCCGCGAAGTCAAAATTCCCACCTACGGACGCACCGACGTCCTGGTCAAAGTCAAAGTCGCCTCCATCTGCGGCACCGATCTCCACATTTATGAATGGGACCGCTGGGCCCAGGGACGCATTCATCCGCCGCTGATCCCCGGACACGAATTCTGCGGCGAGGTGGTCGCGTTCGGGGATGAAGTCACCAGCGTCAAGGAAGGCGATTTCGTATCCGCCGAAATGCACGTGGCTTGCGGCAAGTGCCTGCAGTGTCGCACCGGCGAAGCCCATATCTGCCAGCACGTGAAAATTATCGGCGTCGACTCCGACGGAGCTTTCGCCGAGTACGTCGTCATTCCCGAGTCGAATATCTGGAAGCTCGATCCGGCCATTCCCCAGGAGTACGCTTCCATCCTCGATCCGCTGGGCAACGCCGTGCACACGGTGCTGGCCGGAGAAATCGCCGCGAAAACTGTAGCCATCACCGGCTGCGGCCCGATCGGCCTGTTCTCGATTGCAGTGGCGCGAGCGGTAGGCGCAACCACTATCTTCGCGATCGAAGTCAACGAACACCGGCGCAAGGTCGCGACCAAGATGAATGCCGACTACGTGCTCGATCCGTCCAAAGAGGACGTTCGTGCTGTCGTCGCCGAAAAAACTGGAGGCCTCGGCGTGGACGTGGTCCTCGAAATGGCCGGCCATCCCGACGCCATCCGCACCGCCTTCGACATCATCCGCCGCGGCGGACGCATCTCGCTCCTCGGCCTCACCTCGAAACCCATCCCGCTCAACTTCTCCGAAGACATCATCTTCAAAGGCCTCACCATTCAAGGCATCAACGGCCGCCGCATGTACCAGACCTGGTACCAGATGACCGCCCTGCTGAAGAGCGGACGCCTCGATCTTCACCCCGTAATCACCGACCGCATCCCGATGAAAGATTTTTCCAAGGCCATGGCCCGCTTAAAAACGGGCGAAGCGAGCAAGATACTGGTGTATCCAAACGGGACGAAATAGCAGGCAGCGGAAGCCGTAATCTGTCGGGAAGAACGACCACCGGGGCTGAAGCCCTCTGATTTCGAGGCTTACCCGGCCCTGAAGGGCCGCTCTTCCACGGTGACACACATTCGTGACTTTTTCAGCAAACGCCTACGGCTTCACCGTTACCATCACGACCGAGTGTGGCGCCACGGTGGCGGAGAACATCCCTTTGCGTTCTCCCAGATCCTTCGCCTGCCAGAGGTCGCGAACTTTGGCGCTCAAGTGCGCGGGATATCCCAGATCTTCCCACGACACGCTGATCTCCCCATCCTCAGTTCCACGGTTAAGCAGAACCACCGCGCGGCCTCCATCCTTCATCCGTTTGGACCACACTTCCAGGTTTCCGTTCTTGCGCACCCGGCGGCCCTGGCTGCCCGCTGGATCCTGATCGACCGCAATCACTTCCTTGTGGGTGAGAATCTCGCGAATCTCCGGCTTCATGTCGCGCAGATCATTGCCCGCGATCAGAGGAGCCGCCAGAATCGCCCAGAGACTGAAGTGAGCGCGATATTCCGCCACGGTCATTCCGCCATTGCCGACTTCGAGCATGTCGGGATCATTCCAGTGCCCGGGCCCGGCAAAGGACTCAAGACCAACCTGCTGATCCAATATGTCGGTCATTCCGTAGGAGCAGCAATCGCCATTCGGCCACTTGTTCTTGCCTTCCCACTTGTCGGTGATGTCGCCGGTGGTGCGCCAAAGATTTCCGACACCCTTCCCCCAAAGCCACGGCCGGCTGTTGCCCCATTCGCAAAGGCTGAAGACAATCGCCCGGCCGGAGGCGTCCAGCGCGGCGCGCATGATCTCATAAGAAGAGCGCGCATCCTGCGTCGAGGTGCTGCACCAGTCATACTTCAGATAATCCACACCCCAAGCGGCATACTGCCGCGCGTCCTGAAACTCATAACCGCGGCTGCCCGGACGGCCCTGACAAGTCTTCGTTCCCGCATCGGAGTAGAGGCCGAACTTCAGCCCTTTTGCATGTACATAGTCGGCGAGCGACTTCATGCCGGACGGAAAATGTTTGGGATCGGCCACGATGTTCCCGTTGCCGTCGCGCTCCACCTGCCAGCAATCATCGATGACGATGTATTGGTAGCCGGCATCCTTCATGCCCGAGGCGACCATCGCGTCGGCAATTTGGCGGATCAGATCCTCACTGACGTTGCAGCCGAACTTGTTCCAACTGTTCCATCCCATCGGCGGCGTGCTGGCCAACGTGCTGACTAACGGCCGCTCCTGATGCAGTGACACCGCCACCGGGCCCAGCATGAAGATCGCCGCCAAGAGAATCTGTGCTCTGCGCTTCACGTGGTCTGCTCCTTAATGAATGCTTTATAGCCGCCCAGACGAACGCGTGTCACGCCATGATACAGCCGTCGTCAAATAGGGTCTGGGTCTTGAGTCTTTTCCAATCGAAGGATGAGCCTGGAGAAGAGCCTGGACGGTGGTGGAGGA
>ODAK010004525.1_pt1 | contig 14219 bp, 11 predicted proteins | sample 1539591 | NCBI WGS metagenome assembly ODAK01 (sample SAMEA3539303, study PRJEB22396) | soil metagenome | biome: tundra; feature: field; material: soil | place: USA | collected 2010-05 | depth 0.15 m | reverse complement strand
TTGCATGTGTTAAGCACGCCGCCAGCGTTCGTCCTGAGCCAGGATCAAACTCTCCGTTGATGTCTATATGCAACCGCACGCTTGACCAATCACCGCTAGGCGGGACCAGTTGAGCCTGCGGGCTGCTGACATTGTTATAGAGTGCCTTGCCAGGTCAGTTACCCGGCCGTGCAAGGCGATCTTGGCAATAATTTCCGTAGTGAGGTCTGCACCGTTTCCGGCCCAGCCCCCACTGACGGGGGTTGTGCTTGTGCACTGGCTTTTAGCACGCTGTTGAGTTCTCAAGGAGCGGACGCGCACCATCACTTAGCTTTCGCCTTGTTCCGGGGCAACCCTTCTAACTTACCTGCAAGCTTTGGGCTTGTCAACCGGAGTAACAAAATCTTGGCTGGCCCATCACTTGCTGTACACCCAGCATACCGTCACAGAAGCAGTCCTTGAACCGGAATTTGTCCTGCGAGCGATCTTGTCTGCTGTCCCCAGGGCCTGTCCGCCGCTTGGCGTCCCGCTTCCCTTGGGGCAGGTGAAACACTAGGCAGCAAAGCGGTTTCCGTCAAATCGGCGCGACCGCTGGGGGCCAGATCGTCAGCCTCGAGCGGGCTACCTACAGCCTGACCTGCGCGTCTGTGCTCCGCGTACGGGCTGGCCATAGAAAACGGCCGTTGCACCGCTGCCAGCAACGGCCGCACATCAGCCCCCGGCGTGCGCGCTGCGGCCTGCCGGGCACCTGGCCGCTGGAGAACGCCTGAGGTGCCCCCCGGGACGTTGGGCGAGGTGCCAGGCGCTCCCAGGGCTGCCTCAGGTCGTGCAGCGGCCCTCTCAGCGTGCGTCCAGGCGTCACTGAGACGGTCAACCGCGGGCGGGCAGGCCACGTCAGCCCGCTGCGGCTGCGTCAGCCCGAGATGATCTCCACGCCGCCGACCGTGCGCTTACCGCGCCGGACGACCAGGAACCGTCCCTGCAGCAGGTCCACGGGATCGGGCCGGTCATCCTCACCGGTCACCCTGCGGTTGTTGAGGTAGGCGCCGCCCTCACTGATCACGCGCCTGGCGGCCGACTTGCTCGGCACGATGCCGGTGGCGGCCATCAAGTCGGCGACCGAGGGCAGGCTCTCCCCCGGCGCGACCTGCACCGTCGCCGAAGGGATCTCGGCCAGCGCGGCCGCCAGCGTGCGCTCGTCAAGTTCGGCGAGCTCACCCTGGCCGAACAGGGCTCTGCTCGCCGCCACCACTTTCGAGCACTCGGCCTGGCCGTGCACCAGGGTGGTGACCTCCTCGGCCAGCACGCGCTGCGCTGTGCGGGCGGCGGGCCTGTCCCGGGATTCCCGATCCAGCTCGTCGATCTCCTCCCTGGACCGGAACGTGAATACTTTCAGCAGCCCCGGGACTTCCTCGTCCGACCGGTTCAGCCAGAACTGGTAGAACGCGTACGGGCTCATCAGCTCGGGACTCAGCCAGATCGTGCCGCCCTCGGTCTTGCCGTACTTGGTTCCGTCCGGCTTGGTGATCAACGGCGTGGCCAGGGCGTGCACGGTCGCGCCCTCGGTGCGCCTGATCAGGTCCACGCCCGCGACCAGATTCCCCCACTGGTCGCTGCCGCCGAGCTGCAGCGTGCAGTCATGCCGCCGGTGCAGTTCCAGGTAATCGTTGGCTTGCAGAATCTGGTAGCTGAACTCGGTGTAGCTGATGCCGCCGGCCTCAAGCCTGGCCTTGACCGACTCCCTGGAGAGCATCTGGTTGACCGGGAAATGCTTCCCGATGTCGCGCAGGAACTCCAGCGCCGACAGTTCGGCCGTCCAGTCCAGGTTGCTGACCATCAGCGCACCCGTCGGGCCCGGTTCGAAGTCCAGGTACTGGCTCACCTCGGCGCGGATCCGCTCGACCCAGCCAGCCACCGTCTCGAGCGGGTTCAGGATCCGTTCAGCGGACTTGCCGCTCGGGTCGCCGATCAATCCGGTCGCCCCGCCGACCAGCCCGATCGGCCGGTGCCCGGCCAGCTGGAACCGGCGCATCGTCAGCAGCAGGACCAGGTTGCCGATGTGCAGGCCAGGGGCGGTCGGGTCGAACCCGCCGTAGAACGTGACCGGCCCCGCGTCCAGTGCATTGCGCAGGTCGTCGATATCGGTGGAGATCGCGAGCAGCCCACGCCAGGTGAGGTCGTCGATGATGTCGGTGGTCACCGGTGCATCGTCCCATCTTCGTCATCCGGAGGGGAAACCACTTTCGGCCTCGCCCGCGGCACGTGCGCCCGGTACGGGGAGACGGTCGGATCGCCCGTGAGCCAGAACCGCCAGGCGCGCCGGGCACCGGAGCTGACCCCGACCCGGGGCCCGGCACTGATGTGCGGACCGCTGCCGGCCGGCGGCCCGGCATCGCTGCGAAGATCGTTGTTAAGGTGCGGCCCGTTCGTGATCCGGGCCGATGGCGGACCCGCGCGACCGGATGCCGGTGCGGGCCGGACCCGGAGCGGGGACCCGGGATCGCATACGTCCGCGCCGTTGAGGGCCCGGCCGACGGCGAGCGCCTGGCACAGCCGGGCCGGCCCCCTGGCCAGGTCCCGCTCCGCCAGGCCGCGTGGCGGCACCTGGGGCTCCTCGGCCGCTCGCCGCGGTCGCAGGGCCCCGGCCGACCGGCGCCGGGTGGCCAGTGCAGCGCCCTCGACGACACGCCCGGCCCGGAGCAGCACCGCGGACGCCGTCCCCTCCCGCAGGCAGACCATGTTGACGCAGAAATGCATACCGTAGGTGAAGTACACGTACGCGTGCCCGGGCGGCCCGAACATGACCGCGTTGCGCGCGGTACGCCCGCGGTACGCGTGCGAGGCGGGGTCGGCCGACCCTTCGTACGCCTCCACCTCGGTGAGCACGGCCGCGACCAGACCATCCGGTGTCTCATGCTCGATCACGCAGCCCAGCAGTGCTGGCGCCACCTCCAGGGCCGGCCGCGCGAAGAACGCGCGCGGCAGCAACGGCCCGCTGCATGATCGCGGAAGATTCGCGTCAGGCACAGCCGCGAATGTTCCGCGATCATGGAATCCGCCGCCGTCGCCGACCGCCATCGTCAGGAGGCCGTCGCCCAGGCCGCGTGCTCGTCCACCACCACCCGCAGCGCGGTGAGCTGCTCGGCGACCCGCTCCGGGGCCGTGCCGCCGTAGCTGTTGCGCGCGGCCAGCGCGCCCTGGACCGACAGCACCTCACGCACCTCCGGAGTTAGCTGCGGGGAGATCTTGGCGAGGTCCTCGTCGCTCACATCGGGCAGATCGCAGTCGTGCACCTGGCACCACACCACCAGGTGCCCGACGACCTCATGCGCCTCGCGGAACGGCACGCCGCGCCGGACCAGCAACTCAGCCAGGTCGGTGGCGAGCGCGAACCCGGTACTCGCCCCCCGCGAGATCCGCTCGGCATGAATACGGAGCGTGCTGACCAGCCCGGCCAGCGCCGGCAGCACCAGAAGCAGCGTGTCCACCGCGTCGAATACCGGCTCCTTGTCCTCCTGCAGGTCACGGTTGTAGGTCAGCGGGAGCCCTTTGAGGGTGGTCAGCAGCGCGGTCAGGCCGCCGATCAGCCGGCCTGCCTTGCCCCGGGCCAGCTCGGCCACGTCCGGGTTCTTCTTCTGCGGCATGATCGAGGACCCGGTCGCGTAGGCATCATCGATCTCCACCCAGCCGAACTCCTGCGAGGACCACAGCACGAGTTCCTCGCCGAGCCGGGACAGGTGCACGCCGAGCAGCGCCGCGGTGAAGCAGAACTCCGCCGCGAAGTCCCGGTCACTGACCGCGTCCATCGAGTTCGGTGATGCGCTGTCAAAGCCAAGCTCCGCGGCGACGGCCTGCGGGTCGACTGGCAGCGAGGAGCCGGCCAGCGCGCCCGCACCGAGCGGGCAGACCGCTGCGCGCCGGTCCCAGTCCCGGAGCCTGCTCACGTCGCGGGCGAGCGCGTGGGCGTGCGCGAGCAACTGGTGGGCAAATACCACCGGCTGGGCGTGCTGCAGGTGGGTCATCCCCGGCGCGGGGGTGGTCAGGTGCTCGGCGGCCTGGGCGAGCAGTGCGGTCTCAAGCTCGGCCACCCGGGCTGCCACCAGCCGGGCATGATCGCGCAGGTAAAGCCGCAGATCGGTGGCGACCTGGTCGTTCCGGCTGCGGCCGGCCCGCAGCTTGCCGCCCAGCGATCCGACCCGTTCGAGCAAGCCACGTTCCAGCGCCGTGTGCACGTCCTCATCGGTGACCGCCGGGCGGAAACTGCCGTCCCGGCACGCCCGGGTGAGGCTGTCCAGCGCGCCGAGCAGGCGGTCCAGTTCGGTGTCGTCCAGCAGCCCCGCGCGATGCAGCACCCGGGCGTGCGCCCGGGATGCGAGCAGGTCGTAAGGGGCGAGCCGCCAGTCGAACTGGACGCTCACCGACAGCCGGGCGAGGGCCTCGGCGGGGCCGGACTCGAACCGCCCGCCCCAGAGCCGGGTCGGTGTACGCTCCTCGTCTCCCACTGGGTTAGCTGCCAGCCTGGCTGTCCCGCATTGCCGCGATCTTGCTGGGCAGGCCCCACAGCTCCACGAAGCCCTTGGCCAACGCCTGGTCGAAAGTGTCGCCCGTATCGTAAGTGGCCAGTTCATAGTTGTAGAGCGAGGTCGGGCTGCGCCGGCCGGTGACGACGGCCCGGCCGCCGTGCAGCCGGAGCCGGATGTCCCCGGTCACCTGCCGCGACGCCTCCTCCATGAACGCGTCCAGGGCGCGCTTGAGCGGCGAGAACCACAGCCCGTCGTAGACCAGCTCGGTCCAGCGCTGCTCGGCCTGGCGCTTGAACCTGGCCAGGTCCCGCTCCACGCACACATTCTCGAGTTCCTGGTGGGCAGTGATCAGCGCGAGCGCCCCTGGAGCCTCGTAGATTTCCCGGCTCTTGATCCCGACGAGCCTGTCCTCGACGAGATCCAGCCTGCCCACACCCTGTGCCCCGGCCCGCGTGTTCAGCTCGGTGATGATCTGCAGGGGGGTCAGCGGTCGGCCGTCGATGGCGACCGGGACGCCGTTGGTGAAGGTCAGCACCAGTTCGTCGGGGTCGCGGGGCTGGGCGGGATCCGACGTGTAGTCGTAGACGTCTTCCTGCGGCGCGTTCCAGATGTCCTCCAGGTGCCCGGTCTCTATCGCGCGGCCCCACAGGTTCTGGTCGATCGAGTACGGCGACCGCGATGTGACGTCGATCGGCAGCCCCTTCTCCTCAGCGAACGCGATGGCCTTGTCCCTGGTCATGCCGGAGTCCCGAACGGGTGCGAGCACGCTCACCTCCGGGGCGAGAGCGGCCAGGCCAACTTCGAAGCGCACCTGGTCGTTGCCCTTGCCGGTGCAGCCGTGGGCCACCACGCTGGCGCCGAACTCGCGGGCCACCCGGGCCAGGTGCGAGACGATCAGCGGGCGTGACAGCGCTGACACGAGCGGGTACCGGTCCATGTAAAGGGCGTTCGCCTTGAGCGCGGGAACGCAGAAATCGGCGGCGAACTCCTCCCGCACGTCCACCACCACTGCCTCGGCGGCGCCGCAGGCCAGCGCCCGGTCGCGGATGGCGCCCAGGTCTTCCCCGCCCTGGCCGACATCGACGGCAACGGCGATGACCTCGGCGCCGGTCTGCTCGGCGATCCAGCCGATCGCGACCGAGGTGTCAAGGCCACCGGAAAATGCGAGTACTACACGCTGCGTCATGGTCTATCCCTCTGCCTCTATCGTCGTGGTTGTGCTGGGCAATGTTGTGGAGCGCCGTCGGCGCGCATACGGCTAACCGCGTCGTTCCGCGAGCTGCAGGAGCGACCGCGCGACATCTGCTCCCCTGACTGGGTCCCGGGCTATCACCAGGACGGTATCGTCGCCCGCCACCGTGCCCAGGATGGACGGCCAGGCGGCGTGATCGATCGCCGACGCGAGGAGCTGCGCCCCGCCCGCCGGCGTGCGGACCACCACCAGGCTGGCGCTGGCCTCGGCGGCGACGAGCAATTCCGCCGCGACCCGGGCCAGCCGCGCGGAAGCCTCCCGGTCCGTCCCGGTAGGCAGTTCCGCGCGCACCTGCCCTTCCGAGATGCGGCCCGGCCGTGAGCCGGGCCCGCCCGCTTCGTCTGGCAGCGCGTACACCAGCGCGCCATCGGTGCCGCGCAGCCGCACCGCACCGAGTTCCTCCAGGTCACGGGAGAGCGTGGCCTGGGTGACCCGGACGCCTCGCTGGGCCAGGAGCTCAGCGAGCTCGTCCTGGGACCGCACCGCGGTATGGGCCAGAATGCCGACTATCTGTGCCTGCCGGCCTGTCTTGGTCACGGGGCTAACGGATACCATCACGCCACCCCGTCCCGGCTCGCCCGGGCGCCCGGCGAGCCGCCCGCCGGGGCGCCGGCCAGCGCCACATCGGCGGCCGCGTCGTCGAGGATGGCGGGCAGCGCGGCGAGGAACGCATCGGCCTCGGTGGCCTGCAGGACAAGCGGCGGCGCGAGCCTGATCGCATCCGGCTGGACCGCGTTCACCAGGTACCCCGCGCGCCGGCAGGCGGCCTCCACCTGGGCGGCGGCCGGCTCGGTCAGGATGGCGGCGAGCCACAGCCCGCGGCCCCGGACCCCGCGGAGCAGCGGATGGCTCAGCCCGGCGATGCCGCCCGCGAGCCGCTCGCCCACCGCCGCGGAACTGGCCAGCAGCCCATCGGCCGCGATCGTGTCGAGCACCGCGAGCGCCGCAGCGCAGGCTACCGGGTTCCCGCCGAAGGTGCTGCCGTGGTCCCCCTTGCGAAACGCCCTGGCGGTACCACCCAGCCCGATGCAGGCGCCGATCGGCAGCCCGCCACCCAGGCCCTTGGCGAGGGTGAGGACGTCCGGCAGCACCCCCTCGGCCTGGTGCGCGAACCAGGTGCCAGCCCGGCCGATCCCGCTCTGGATCTCATCGATCACCAGCAACGCCCCGGCCGCATCGCAGGCATCCCTGGCCGCCCGCAGGTACCCGGCCGGCGGCGGCACCACGCCGGCCTCCCCCTGGCACGGCTCGAGGAACACCGCCGCGCAATCCGGCCCGGTAGCCGAGCGCAGCGCGGCCGCGTTCCCGTAAGGCACGAACCGAACATCAATCCCGAATGGCCCGAACGGTTCACGGATGGAACTCTTGCCGGTGAGCGCGAGTGCCCCCATGGTCCGTCCATGAAACCCGTCCTCGGCGGCCACGATGACCGGGCGCCCGGCGCCCTGCTGGCGCCGGACCAGCTTGATGGCGGCCTCGTTGGCCTCGGTGCCCGAGTTGGTGAAGAACACGCGCCCATCGGCCAGGCCGGGCTGGCCGGGTGCCAGCAAGGTCAGCAGGCGCTCGGCCAGCGCGACCTCGGGTTCATGCAGGCACAGGTTGGACGTGTGCGCGATGGCGCGCACCTGGCGGGTCACCGCCGCCACGATCGCCGGGTGCGCGTGGCCGAGCGAGCTCACCGCGATCCCCGCGATCAGGTCGGTGTACTCACGGCCGTCGGCGTCCCAGACCCGGCAGCCCTCACCACGGACGAGGGCGACGGGCGGCGTGCCGTAGTTGGGCATGAGCGCGGCCTCGAACCGGGCCTGCAGCCGCTCCGTGGCGGTCATGACGCTGCCCCGTCCGGGACGACCATCGTGCCGATGCCCGAGTCGGTGAAGATCTCCAGTAGCACCGCGTGCGGCAGGCGCCCGTCCAGCACGTGTGCCTGGGGGACCCCACCGCGGACCGCGCGCAGGCAAGCCTCCATCTTCGGGATCATGCCAGCGCTGAGGCTGGGCAGCAGGGCTTCCAGCTCAGCGGCCTGAAGCAGGCTGATCACATCATCCGCACTGGCGGAATCGCCGGGTTGCCAGTCCGCGTACAGGCCCTCGACGTCGGTGAGCACCACCAGCTTGATCGCGTTCAGCGCGACGGCCAGGGCGGCGGCCGCCGTGTCGGCGTTGACGTTGTAGATCTCGCCGTCCGTCCCGCGCGCGACGCTGGAGACCACGGGCACCCGGCCGTCATCCAGGAGCACCCGGACCGCACCCGGGTTCACCGTGTCAATCTCGCCGACCAGGCCGAGGTCCACGGGCTCCCCGTCCACGATGGCGCCCCGGCGACTGGCGGTGAACAGGTTGGCGTCCTCGCCGGACATGCCCACCGCGAACGGCCCGTGCCGGTTGATCAGGCCGACCACGTCCCTGTTCACCTGGCCGGTGAGCACCATGCGCACGACATCCATGGTCTCCGGGCTGGTAACCCGCAGTCCGGCCCGGAACGTGGTGGGCACGCCGAGCCGTTCGAGCTGGGCGGAGATCTGCGGGCCGCCGCCGTGCACCACGACTGGCCGCAGCCCCGCGTATCGCAGGAACACGACGTCCTGGGCGAAGCCGAGCCGGAGCGCCTCGTCGGCCATGGCATGCCCGCCGTACTTGATCACGACGGTCTGCCCGTGGAACCGGTCCAGCCACGGCAGCGCCTCGATGAGGGTGGCCGCCTTCTCCAGTGAGGTCGCGGTCGCCGTCATGTCGAGTACGCCGTGTTCTCGTGCACGTAGGCGACGGTCAGGTCGGTGGTCCGGATCGTGGCAGCGTGCGGCCCCGCAGAGAGATCCACGGTGATTGTCACGTCCCTGGGTTGCAGGTCCACCTTGGACCTGTCATCGCCCACGCAGCCGTTCCGGCAGACCCAGACACCGTTGATCGCCACACTGAGGCGATCGGCCTCGAAGGCCGCGTCGGTCGTGCCGACCGCGGCGAGCACCCGTCCCCAGTTCGGGTCCTGCCCCGCGATGGCGCACTTGAGCAGGGCGGAGCGGGCCACGGCGCGCCCGGCGGTCACCGCGTCGTCCTCACTGGCCGCGCCGACCACCTCGACAGCGATCGCCTTGCTCGCGCCCTCGGCGTCCGCCTGCAACTGGCGGGCCAGTTCTGCGCACACCCCGGTGAGCGCGCCGGCGAACTCGTCCGGATCCGGGCTGACCCCGGCCGCGCCGCTGGCCAGCAGCAGCACGGTGTCGTTGGTGGACATGCAGCCGTCGGTGTCGAGCCGGTCGAAGGTGACCCTGGTCGCCGCGCGGAGCGCGGTGTCAAGCTGCCCCGCGGTCAGGTCGGCGTCGGTGGTGAGCACGCAGAGCATGGTGGCGAGCGCCGGGGCGAGCATGCCGGCTCCCTTGGCCATGCCGCCGATCGTGTAGCCGTCGGCCCGCTGGAAGGCGATCTTGGAGACGGTGTCGGTGGTCCTGATCGCGTCCGCGGCGGTCGTCCCGCCGCTCCGGGAGGCTCCGGAGAAGGCCTCGTCCAGCCCCGCGTCCAGCAGGTCCATCGGCAGGCGCTCACCAATGAGCCCGGTCGAGCACACCGCGATCTCGCCAGCGGAATCGCCGAGCGCGGCGGCCAGTCGCTCGGCGCTGTGATGGGTGTCGGTGAAGCCGTCCGGGCCGGTGCACGCGTTCGCACCGCCCGAGTTGAGCAGCACGGCCCGCACCCGTCCGCCGCGCACCACCTGCTCGGTCCAGAGCACCGGCGCGGCCTTGACCCGGTTGGTCGTGAACACCGCCGCGGCGGCGCGCGAGGGCCCGTCGTTCACCACGACGGCGACGTCGCGGGAACCGGACGGCTTGAGGCCCGCGGCGACGCCCGCGGCGCGGAAGCCGAGCGGCGCGGTGACGCTCACGGCCTGATCCCTGGGACGGCGGCGGCATGGAAGCCCTGCGGCGCGCTCATGCGCATGGGCTGATTCCGGGAGCAGCAGCGCATGACGCTGGCGGCGGTGACTTTCAAGGTGCGACTCCGTGGACGGTCAGCCCGGCGCTCTCCGGCAGCCCGAGCATCAGGTTGGCGATCTGGACGGCCTGCCCGGCCGCCCCCTTGACCAGGTTGTCCAGGGCGGCGATCACCACGGCGCGCCCGGAATGAGCGTCCGCCACCGCCTGGAGGTGAACGGCGTTCGATCCCGTGGCCGCGGCCGTGCTGGGCCAGCGGCCCTCGGGCAGCACAAAAATGAACGGCTCGTCGGCGTACGCGCTGACCAGGGCCTGCCGGGGAGACACGGCTGGCGCGCCGCCCCCGGCTGCGGCCAGCCGCGCGGTGCAGGTGGCGAGGATCCCGCGGGGCATCGGCGCGAGCATCGGCGTGAACGAGATGACCGGCCGGGTGCCTGACGCCTCGCCGAGCGCTTGCTCGATCTCCGGGGTGTGCCGGTGCACGCCGCCGACCTGGTAAGGCGAAACAGCGCCCATCACTTCGCTGGCCAGCAGCGACTGGGTCGGCGCCCGGCCGGCGCCGGAGGTGCCGGAGGCCGAGACGATGACCACGTCGCCCGGCTCCACCACACCGCTGGCCAGGAGGGGCGCGAGCGCCAGGATGGCCGCCGTGGCATGACAGCCCGGTGCCGCCACCCGGGTGGCCGCCCTGATCCGCTGGCGGGCGCCGGGAAGCTCGGGCAGACCGTACACCCATCGTTCGTTGTGTGGGCCTTGGTAGTAGTTCTTCCAATCGCCTGGGTCGGCGAGGCGGAAGCTGGCGCTGAGGTCGATGATCGCCTGGCTGGCGGGGAGGGCGGCCGCGAGCGCGGCGGACTCCTCGTGCGGGAGCGCGAGGAAGACCAGGTCAGCTACGGCCAGGCGACCTGGGTCAGTACGCTCGAAGGTCCGGCTGGCCAGGTCGGCGAGATGCGGATGGACGTCCGTCACCGCGGCGCCCGCGCTGGCTCCCGCGGTGACCGGGCCGAGTTCCAGGTCGGGATGTTCCGAGATCAGGCGCAGGAGCTCACCTCCCGCATACCCGCTCGCTCCCGCGACGGCGACCCGGACTCCCATGCACCCTCCTGCACCTTGCCCTATTGCAAAAGTATGCGCGGTGGTGACTATTTATGCAAACCTGCGCGGCCGACGGGTCCCGCTGGCACCCCAGGTCCGGCATCGGCGCACATCGGGGCCGCCTGGGATGCGCCCGACAAGGGGAGCCGGTGTCGGCAGAGTGCCCGTGCCACGGCATGATGAGGTCCGCGGAAAGGAGACCCCCCTTATGCGCCGATGCCGCCTCTGGCCTGCCGGAGCGGCCGTTCCCGCGCTGGCGCTCGCCCTCGTTGGCTGTGGCGCGACCGGGTCCGGCACGTCCGCCCCCTCTCCCGCGGCCAGGCCGTGCGGTGCCGGGCGGACGGCCGCCAACGTGCGTGTTCTGATCGAGGTCAGCCGCGGCGCCGTGACCTGCGCGACCGCGCTGCACGTGGAGCAGGCCTACGCGACCGCCCTGGCCGCGGGCAAGGCCCCGGGAAACGGCGGCGGCGGGCCGGTCTCGGTCAGCGGCTGGGTCTGCATCGGGTTCGACACGCCCCAGGTCCTGCGCACCGGGCAGACTTCGAAATGCACCCAGGACAGCTCGGAGATCCTGGCCGTCCTGCCATCGCCGTCCTGACCCGTCGCTCCCGGTCAGGAGGAAGGCAGCCGGTCGTTCCCTGAGGCTGACGCGGCCGCTTCGGTGTCGGTTACCATGCACACCCGGTCGCGACCGCCGCCCTTGGCCCGGTACAGAGCAGTGTCCGCGGCCGCGAGCAGGTCGGCGATCTGGCTGCCAGTGGTCCTATCCCAGGTCGTACCTAGCGCAGCGACCCCTATGGAGACCTTCACCCGAATAGGCTCTGCCTCTGGATCGTCACCGGCGGCGATGGGCATCTCAGCGATATGAGCTCGCATGCGCTCGGCAATGCGCTGTGCATCTGCTGCGCCCGTGTGCGGGAGCAGCAGGGCGAACTCCTCACCGCCGAATCGGCCAGCCAGATCGTAGTCCCGCAGAAAGATCTTGAAGGTACGCGAGATGGCCCGCAGCGCCTTGTCTCCGGCCAGGTGGCCGTGAACATCGTTGACTGCCTTGAAGTGATCAAGGTCGATCAGCATCAATGCAAGCGGCGTGCGTGTGCGCACCGCCCTGGCGACTTCGGAGGCTGCCTCGCGCTCCCAGGTGCCAGCGTTGAGCAGCCCTGTCTTGGAGTCGATACGGGACGCGTTAAGCAGCTGGGCGTGCCGGAGCGAGCGCTGCAGCAGGGTGACGAACGGCAGGGCGAACACGATGGTGAGAAGAGTGAAGGCGATCCCGAATGTGACCAGGACCGCGACGCAGAGTTCAGCTACGTCGTTTTGGACGCGCTCATGTGTCAGCACGATTTCACGAACGCTGACGCCGGGATCAGAGCCCCTGACGGCCGGCAACAGCAGCGCGATGTTGACCACCCGCTGCAGCAGCGCGGCGGCGGCCACGGCGAGGATCCAGGCCGAAGCGTGAGTCCCAGGCGAAGCAACCGACTCGAAGCGAGCATCGGTGAGCCAGTGAAAAGCGAGCGATGCACCGCCGTACGACAGCCCAACTGCCGATGCGCTGAAGACTCTCCGGTGAAGCGGCGCACGCCTGATACGCCACTGAACGAGCGCCAACCGGAAAATCGGCACCAGCAACGCGTACACAGGCGGAAGCAGCAGCGCGATAGGGAGTTCCCAGACCGCGTAGACGTCCCTGATCAGCCCCGCGTTCTCGCCCGCCCGCTTGGTGAGTTCCACAGTCGCGGCGATGCACAGCAGCAGGAACACGAGCACGAACAGATCGTGGGCGGGCAAAGATGCCGCGCGGGCCGCAAAGCCGACCGCCAACGCGTAGACGGCCACGACCGCCACGATGAAAGCCACCAACCACCGGGGGTTCTCCCAGACAGGCCAGGCTCTCACAGCCGGGACCCGCGCTCGCACACGATTGCGGAGGCCCGGACGCATCGGTTCCTCCTCGGTAGACGCGCGGTGTTGCTGATGACGCTAACGGTAGCTGGGGGTAAGAGCATTGCCCCGTATTGTCACAGAGTTGGTAGGCCCCCTGTCAAGCCCCGGCTACGCACAGGCACCAGATTCGGCGTTTGTTGCAGGTTTTGTGCCGATAGATTACCCGCTGTCGCCAAGTCCCCTCAGCGCTGAGTCCTCAGAATAGGTACCTTTCCGCCATCCCCGTGGGAACGTGTCGCATGCCAGCAGCGGCGCTCCACGCCACCACAACACAGGAAAGGAAGGCGCCCCCATGGGCACCGACACCTGGGGCAAGTGACCACGACCAGCCACCACCACCACGACACAGGAAGGAGCACCCCGATGAGCACCGACACCTGGGGCAAGTGACCACGACCAGCCACCACCACCACGACACAGGAAGGAGCACCCCGATGAGCACCGACACCTGGGGCAAGTGACCACGACCAGCCACCACCACCACGACACAGGAAGGAGCACCCCGATGAGCACCGACACCTGGGGCAAGTGACCACGACCAGCCACCACCACCACGACACAGGAAGGAGCACCCCGATGAGCACCGACACCTGGGGCTGAACTTGACGCGCCGCTGGTCGGCGAGGTTCTACCGCAATGACAACGAAGACCAGGCTCGAATTACCGGCGGTTGACCAGTTGGCTGAGACTGATCAACGAGCACGGGCTTGACCGAGCTTGATTGCGACTGCGGCAATGGCGCCGAGCGCTCCGCTGATGGCGATCACCACGGCGGGCGGATAGTGCTGCGCCGCAGCTCCAGCCATGATCATTGCGGCACCCTGCCCAAGGCTCATCCCGCCTTGGGCGACACCGAAGGCCTGGCTGCGACGGTGCGGCGGGGCTTGAGTGACAAATGCCGCATTCGCGGCAAGCTGGTAGCAGCCGAATACGCCGCTCATAGTCAGGATTATCAGCGCTACCGGCAGTGCCGGGCGGAAGACGAACAGGACGAGCACGGCACACGCCGCGGCCGCGAGCGGGACCACCCACCGTTGCCGCTGCGGCGGCCTGGAAAACCGGCTGAAGGTGACCGCGCCCAGCGAAGCGCCAAGCGCCGTCGCGGCCAGGATTAGGCCCACAGAGACGTCGCCCCCGCCAAGCGTCTTTCCGAGCGGGGCCGCGACGCCCTCTGGCACGTTGTAGAACGCGGCGAGCCAGCCAAGCAGCATCGGGCTGCGCAACCCTCGGTTGGCGAAGACCAGCCGGATCCCGGCCGTGACCGCGGACATGGAAGGTGCTTCCCGGTGGGGCCCACCCCGCGCGGATGGCCGGGCCTGCACCCACAGGCGCACGATGAATGCTGACAAGACAAAGGTCGCGGAATCCGCGACGAGGGACGTCCGGACGCCGAGAAAGCCGACTAGTGCCCCGCCGAGAGCGAAGCCGACTGCCTGTGCAAACTGAAGGGTGGTCAGCGTGACCGCGGTGCCAAGCACATAGTGATCACCGGAAA
>ODAK010004524.1_pt1 | contig 14221 bp, 13 predicted proteins | sample 1539591 | NCBI WGS metagenome assembly ODAK01 (sample SAMEA3539303, study PRJEB22396) | soil metagenome | biome: tundra; feature: field; material: soil | place: USA | collected 2010-05 | depth 0.15 m | reverse complement strand
AGATCGGCCAACTCCGCCAAGCCGGGATTGTCGACATTCCGCCCGCCGATCTGTCGTGGTGCCGCGGCGACATCGGCCGCTTCGACCTGCCGCGGGACTTCGTCGTCCTGGTGCCCGGCAGTGCCCCGCACCGCACCGCCAAGCGCTGGCCCGCCGCGCGCTACCAGGCGCTGGCCGAGGCGTTGCGCGCCCAGGGGCTGACACCAATCGTCGTCGGCTCCACCACCGAGGCGGCGATCGCGCGCGACATCCCGGCGGCGCTCAATCTGACCGGCCAAACCAGTTTCGGCGACCTCGCGGATCTTGGGCGGGCGGCGCGCTTCGCGGTCGGCAACGACACTGGGCCGATGCACCTGTTGGCGACCGCCGGCTGCCGGTCGGTGGTGCTGTTCTCCAACGCTTCCGATCCGGCTTTGTGCGCGCCGCGCGGCCCCGACGTGCGCGTGCTGCGGCGTCCCGATCTGGCGTCGCTGACCGTGGCAGCCGTGCTGGCCGAGTTGCCGCATCCGGTGGCCGCCTGATGTCGGCCGCGAACCCACCGGAGGATCCGCCAACCCCGACTGAGACAGAAACGATCCAGGCCTCCGCCCCACTGACCGCGACTTATCCGGACGGCCTGCCCACGCCGAGCCGGTACTGGGCTATCCTGACGATCGGTCTGGGCCTGACGTTGGCGGTGTTGAACGGCGCCATCGCCAACGTCGCGCTGCCGGCGATCGCCCGCGATCTGCATACCGATCCGGCGACCTCGATCTGGGTGGTGAACGCGTTCCAGCTCGCCGTCACCGTGTCGCTGTTGCCCCTGGCCTCGTTGGGCGAGATCCACGGCTACCGCAAAGTCTACCGTTGGGGACTGGTGGTGTTCACCATCGCCTCGGTGCTGTGCGCGCTGTCGTCGACACTGCCGGTGCTGATCATGGCCCGCGTCGCGCAAGGCGTCGGCGCGGCGGGGATCATGAGCGTCAACGGCGCGCTGATCCGCTTCATCTATCCGCGCCGTTCGCTCGGCCGCGGCGTCGGGCTGAACGCGACGATCGGTTCCATCGCCTCGGCGGTCGGGCCGTCGGTGGCGTCGGCGGTGCTGGCGGTCGGCCCCTGGCCCTGGCTGTTCGCCGTGAACGTGCCGTTGGGCCTGCTGGCCGGCGTGATCGCCTGGAAGGCATTGCCCGATACGCCGCACTCGGGCGCGCAATTCGACGTCGGCGGCGCGCTGCTGCAGGCGGTCTCGTTCGGCACCCTGCTGATCGGCATTTCCGAGATCGGGCATGGCGATTCGACGTTCCACGTGGTGCTCGACCTGGTCGTGGGCGTGATCACCGGCGGCGTGCTCGTGGTCCGCATGATGACGCAACGAGCGCCGCTGCTGCCGGTGGACCTGATGCGGATTCCGCTGTTCGCGTTGTCGGTGGCGAGTTCGGTGTGCTCGTTCATCGCGCAGTCGATGGCGCAAGTATCGATGCCGTTTCTGTTCCAGCACGATCTCGGCATGGACCAGGTGATGACCGGGCTGCTGATGACGCCCTGGCCGCTGACCGTCGCGGTGGTCGCGCCGCTGTCGGGCCGGCTGGCGGACCGCTACCCCGCCGGCCTGCTCGGTGGCTGCGGCATGGTCGTCATGGCACTGGGTCTCGCGACCATGGCGATGCTGCCGGAGCACGCGACGTGGCACGACATCGTCTGGCGGATGACGTTGTGCGGCGTCGGCTTCGGATTTTTCAATACGCCGAACAATCGAGCGATCATTACCTCGGCGCCGGCGTCGCGCAGTGGCGGCGCGAGCGGGATGCAGGCGACCGCGCGGCTGTTCGGGCAAACCACCGGCGCGGCGCTGGTGGCGTTGGTGTTCGCGGCGATGCCGGTGGGCGGCACGACATGGACATTGATCGTTTCGACGGCGGCCGCCGGTGTCGCGGCGGCGGTCAGTTTCAGCCGGCTGGCGGCGCGGTAAGGCCGGTCCGCGAAACTCCGGGCTCGCACGCGAAGTCACGGTCCCCGATCCGGCCGGCCCATCTTCTAAAGGGATGTTAATCGATGGCCGTCAGACTGCGCCGATAGTGTCCCGGCACGCAGGTGGTTCATGTCGCTTTTAACTCAACTCCGCATCGGCGGCAGACTCCGGCTGGCGTTCGGGAGTCTCTTACTCGCGCTCGTACTGGTGGGTGGTGCCGGACTGTAGCAGGCTTCGCGATTGGCACCCAGGAGGTGACCTCCAACATCACCGGCGTCAGCGATGGGGCCAATGGCACTGGCTCGACCGCCTCCAACGTGCTGGCGGCGGCGGGGAAGCTCGCCCAACAGGCTGATGAACTTCGTCAGGAGGTCGGACACCATATCGCGGGGGTCAAGGCAGCGTAGCCGCCGCTTCGGGGTCTGTTGCGTTCGCCTGAGCGATGGCGACATGATCGGCCGCCTCTGTCAGGCGTCACCGGGGTGACGCGAAGCAGCGGGAGGGGAAACGCGCATGCCGGCCGAAGTTCTTGAGATCACCCGTGTTGGCGGCGTCATCGGCGCGGAAATCCACGGCGTCGATCTCGCGCGCGATTTGCCGGACCGGGTCGTGGCGGCGATCCGGCGGGCGCTGCTCGACCATCTGGCGGTGTTCTTCCGCGACCAAAACCTGACGCCAGCCCAGTACCGCGCCTTCGCGGCCCGCATCGGCACGCCGATCGAATATCCGTTCGTGCCTGGCATTGAAGGGTTTCCCGAGATCACGCCAGTTCTGAAACGGCCGGATCAGACGATCAACTTCGGCGGAGTCTGGCACTCGGACACCACCTACTTGCCGGAACCGCCGATGGCGACCTTGTTGCTGGCGCGCGAGTTGCCCAGGGTTGGCGGCGATACCGAGTTCGCCAATCAATATCTCGCGTATGAAACGTTATCAGACGGCATGAAATCGCTGCTGGCCGGACTGCGCGGCGTGGCACGCTCCGACAAGGCGGAGGCCAGCCGGACGCGGGAGGATCGCGGCAAGCAACCCGGCACCGGCGGAGAAGTTCTGACCGCGGAACATCCGGTGATACGCACGCATCCGGAAACCGGGCGGAAGGTGCTGTTCGTCAACATCGCCCACACCGCGCGCTTCTCTGGTATGACCGAGGAAGAGAGCCTGCCGCTGTTGCGGTTTCTCTGGAAGCATCAGACGCGGCCGGAACTGACGTGCCGGTTTTCCTGGTCGCCCGGTGCGCTCGCGTTATGGGACAATCGTTGCGCGCAGCATCAGGCAATCAACGACTATCAGGGGCAAAAGCGGCTGATGCACCGGATCACGCTGGCGGGCGATATGCCGCGGTAAGACCAGCGGGACAAACGCGGAACAGGCCAGGCCGCCATTCATTGGCCATCGGGGTTTTGGTTGCTCAGCCATCGCGTCGGAATCGCCGGATCATTCCGATGATCGGCAACGCGAAGTTCCGCTGTTGACCGCCGCGTCTTCGGCAACGGCATCTCGTATCTCCACTGCCCCAGGTTGTCGTCGCGAAGGTGCGTGAGCAACGCCGCCCGGCGGGACGTAATCGGGCGCCATTGTGAACGGCTCGTCTTTCGCGACAGCCTGGCTCTGTTATGCTGCGGCCCGGAAGCAGGACCCGTCAGCAGGGAGCCATCGTCATGTCCGCCACGAAGCCCGAAGCCTATATCGTCGATGCCATCCGTACCCCGACCGGCCGCCGCCGCGGTGGTCTGGCGCATGTCCACCCGGCCGACCTCGGCGGCCATGTGCTGCGCCAGATCGTGGACCGAAACAAAATCCCGGCGGACGAATATGACGACGTGGTATTCGGTGCGATCGACGCGGTCGGCCCGCTGTCATTCAACATCGCCCGCACCTGCTGGCTGGCGGCCGGCCTGCCGCTGACCGTGCCTGGTGTAACGATCGACCGCATGTGCGGATCGTCGCAGCAGGCGGTGCACTTCGCGGCCCAGGCGGTGATGAGCGGGGCGCAGGATGTGGTGGTCGCGGGCGGGGTGCAGACCATGAGCCAGATCCCGATCGGCTACGCCTTCAGCGCCGCCGAGCCGCTCGGCCTCGGCGATCCGTTCTCCAGCAGCCTGGGCTGGGTCGCTCGTTTCGGTGGCCAGCCGGTGTCGCAGTTCCACGGCGCCTCGACGGTCGCCGAGCAATGGGGTTTCACCCGGGAAGCGATGGAGGTGTTCGCGCTGGAAAGCCACACCAGGGCGCTGCGAGCCCAGTCGGAGGGTCGGTTCGATAAAGAAATAGTTCCGCTGGAGGGCGTCGTACGGGATGAAACGCCAAGAGCAACGACCTTGGAGAAGATGGCGACTCTGGAGCCGCTGCCCGGTTTCCCCAGGTTGACGGCCGCCGTCTCCAGTCAGACCTGCGATGCCGCGGCGGCGGTGCTGATCGTTTCCGAGACGGCACTGAAACGTTACGACCTGACACCGCGCGCGCGTATCCATCACATGAGCGTCATGGGCGACGATCCGATCATCATGCTGACCGCGCCGATCCCCGCCAGCAAACGCGCCATCCAGCGCTCCGGGCTTAATTGGGCGGATATCGACATCGTCGAGTGCAACGAAGCCTTCGCATGCGTGCCCATGGCCTGGCTGGCGGAGATCGACTTCCCGCATGAGCGGTGCAACCCGAATGGCGGAGGTATCTCGCTTGGTCATCCGATCGGCGCAACCGGTGCGCGCATCATGACCACGATGCTGCACGAACTGGAACGCACCGGTGGACGTTATGGATTGCAAACGATGTGCGAGGGCGGCGGCACGGCGAACGTAACGATCATCGAGCGGCTGGGGTGACGGCGGCTATTTCCCATCCAGACCGCTGTGCGAGAGTCTGACATTACGCACAGAGGTATGCCCGGCCTGCTACCCCACCGCATCCTCCAGCGGCGCCAGTCGGCAGGCCGCGCGATGCCCCACCGTGATCTCCCGCAATTCGGGATCGGCCTCGGCACAGGCGGGTTCCGCGAACACGCAGCGCGGATGAAAGCGGCAACCGGGCGGCAGATCGAACGGCGACGGGACCGCGCCCTCGATCGCCAGCAGACGGTCGCGGTCTTCCTCGATCTTCGGGATCGAACCCAGCAGGCCAAGCGTATAAGGATGCTGCGGGTCGTCGAAGATCGCGGGACCCGGCGAACGCTCGACCACGCGGCCGGCGTACATCACCGCGACCTCATCGGCCATTTCGGCGACGACACCAAGATCGTGCGTGATCAGAATGATCGCCATGCCGGTCTGCTGTTGTAACGTTCGCAGCAGATCGAGGATCTGTGCCTGCACCGTCACGTCCAGCGCGGTCGTGGGTTCATCGGCGATCAGCAGATCGGGCTCGCAGGACAGCGCCATCGCGATCATCACCCGCTGCCGCATGCCACCCGACATTTGATGCGGATATTCATCGAACCGGCGCGCGGCGGCGGCGATGCGCACCCGCTCCAGTGCCCCGATCGCGCGGGCGCGCAACGACTTCGCCGAGGCGGTCCGATCATGCGCGCGCATCGCCTCGATGATCTGGTCGCCGATGGTGAAGGCCGGGTTCAGGCTGGTCATCGGTTCCTGAAAGATCATCGCGATGCGGCCGCCGCGGATCGCGCGCATCTCGGGCGCGGAAAGCTCGGCCAGGTTCCGGCCGTCGAACATGATCCGGCCCGCCGCGATCCGGCCCGGCGGGGGCACCAGGCGCATGATCGACAGCGACAGCACGGACTTGCCGCAGCCGGATTCGCCGACGATGCCCAGAGTGCGTCCGCGCGCGATCGACAGATCGACGCCGTCGACGGCGGCGACCTCACCGGACCGGGTCTGGAACGTGGTGCGCAGGCCTTCAATCGTCAGCAGGTCGGTCACGAGCATGTCGCCAACGACGGGTACTCCCAACCAAAGCTGGTGAAGTCCAGATCGTTGTTGGTGAAGCCGCGCTTGCGTTCAGCCGAGCCCGGCTTCTCGCGGTTCATCGCGATCGCCAGATGATCGCACCATTTCGCCACATCGGTCGGTGTCCAAACGAACCGCATCGCCGGCTTCGCCACATAATCGCCGGCGCCGCCCGCCTCCAGGATCGCGGCCACCACATCGGAACAATTCTGATGCAGCAGGCTGTATTGCCCGCCCTTCACCGATTTCTTGTGCTTCGTGGTCAGCACCATGGCACCGGTATCCAGGTCGTTATGCGCAAGAAACATCATCGTTTCGTTCAACCCCTTCGTGCCACCCACGTTGAAAAAGTACTTGGCATGCGCCGGTCCGTCCTCCCATTGCTTGTCGCTCGGCGCGTTCGGATTGATGATCTCCATTGGGTCGGTGGGCTTTTTCTTGCCATAACTCCCGGGGCTCAGATGGCTCTGGGAATGCCGGGTGAACAGATTTTTGATGCTCGCCTTTTCGCCGCCCGGCCACCAGCTCAAACAGAACGACTCCCCGTCCGACGCCCTATCGACCCGCAACGATGTATGGCCGACGTTGCCGAAACCAACGGCGCCGAACACATTGAACCGCCAGACGTAAACCGTAACTCCCATCGCCCGATCCCCCGAATGACCTATGCCAGAACAGCACCCAAGCGGCCGCGACGTTTCAATCCAGCGGCTCCAGATGCTCGGTCTTGCCGGCCACCGGCCGGGTCCGCCGCATCAACAGCAACAGCAGCAGCATCGGCGCCGTGGTGTAGATCATCATCTTATAATCATCGATATACGCAACGATCAACGCCTGCTGGTTGATCACCTTATCCAGCATCGCCGCGCCATGCCGGGTCGCCGGATCCCAGAAATGCCCGAGCGCCCCGCCGCTCATCAGCGCGCGGTTGAACGGCGTCACCGTGCCGCCGATCTGCTCGTGCAGAACCTGCGTATTATGCACCAGCATGGACGACGTCACCGACACGCCGATCGCCGCGCCGATATTGCGGAACAGGCTGAACAGCGAGGCGCCGTCGGTGCGGTAGTGCCCAGGGAGCGTGGCGAAGGCGAGCACCTGGAGCGGAATGAACAGGAACCCGAGCCCGGCCCCCTGCACGGTGATCGTCACCATGATCCGCCATTGCGCGACATCCGGGGTCCACGCGGTCATGTCCCAGATCGACCAGACCAGCAGGATGATGCCGAACGCCATCAACTTGCGCGGGTCGATCCGCGCCGTCATGCGTCCGCCGGTCATCATCGCGAACATGGTGCCGATGCCGCGCGGGGCCATGATCAGGCCGGCGGCCTCCACCGGGTAGTTCGCCAGGGTCTGCAACCAGGGCGCCATCAACGAGGAACTGGAAACCAGCACCGTGCCGGCCGCGAACATCACCACGACGCCGGTGGCGAAATTGCGATCCTTGAAGATAGCGGGCGGGATGAATGGTTTCTTACCAGTAATCATATGCACGACGAACAGGTAGACTCCGAGACAGCCGAGCACCAGTTCGGCGATGATTTCCGGCGATGAGAACCAGTCCTGATTTTGGCCGCGGTCCAGCATCATCTGGATGCCGCCGATGCCGAGCGACAGCACCGCGAAGCCGATCCAGTCGAACCGCATGTTGAAGTTCGGATGACTGCGCGGCATGAACACGATCAGCCCAACCGTTGCGAGGATACCGAACGGCAGGTTGATGTAAAACACGTAACGCCAGTTGTACAGTTCGGTCAGATAGCCGCCGAGTGTCGGCCCGAGGATGGGTCCGATCATCACCCCCATGCCCCAGATGGCCATCGCCTGGCCGCGCTTTTCCATCGGATAGATGTCCATCATCGTCGATTGCGACAACGGCACCAGCGCGGCGCCAAAGATGCCTTGCAGCACCCGGAACACCACCATCTGCGGCAACGATCGCGCGGCGCCGCACATCATGGACGTGACGGTGAATCCAATCAGACACGTAATGAAAAGATATTTCCGGCCGAACCGCGCCGCCATCCAGCCCACCGGCGCGGTCATGATCGCCGCCGCCGTGATGTAGGAGGTCAGGACCCAGGTAATCTCATCCGTGGTCGCCGACAGGCTGCCCTGCATATAGGGCAACGCGACGTTGGCGATGGTCTGATCCAGCGCCTGCATCAACGTCGCACCGACCGTGCACAGCGTAATGATCAACCTGTGCGGCACATGCTCCTGGGCCGGTAACGCCACGGATCAGAACAGCTCGCGCCATGTCCGGCCGTGACCGGTGTCGATATCGGCGACGACGCTCATGCCCGCGCGAAACTCCGGATCGTCCGACTTACGGTCGCAGACGATGCGCACCGGAATGCGTTGCACCACCTTCACCCAGTTGCCGGAGGTATTCTGCGCCGGCAGCACCGAGAACTCCGAGCCACTGTTGGGCGCGATGCTCTCAACGTGACAGGTCCAGGAGCGGCCGGGATAGGTGTCGATGGTGAGCTTGACCGGATCGCCGGGCTTCACATAGGTCAGCTCGGTTTCCTTGGGGTTGGCCTCGATCCAGGTCCGTTCGGTTGATACGAGGCCGAACGCGGCGGTCGAGGCCGCGAGATACATGCCCGGCTGCACCGTATCCACCATCGTGGCGATGCCGGCGAAAGGCGCGTAGATGACGGTGTGGTCAAGCTGGCGCTGCGCCTCGTCAAGCCTCGCTTTCGCCTGGAGATAGTCCGACATGATATGGACATCGACCTCGGGGTCGCCACCCAGGCGGGCAAGCTGCACGGCGGCGGCGAGCTTCAGCGCCGCGACCGCCTGCTTGTCGGTGGCCAACAGGAACCGCGCGTTGTCATACTCGGCGCGGGTGACACCGCCGCTTTGCACCAACGCGGCGAACCGGTCGGTGTTCACCTGATCCAGATTGACCTGGGATTGTTTGACGTCGACGTCTTGCATCATCCGCTTGTAGTCCAGCTTCATCGCGTTCAGGCCGGACACGATGCCGCCGAGGTTGGCCTTCGCGCCCTGTACGACCAGCTCGAACGGCTTCGGATCCAGCCGCAGCAGCACGTCGCCCTTGTTGACACGCTGGCCCTCCTTCACCGGGACCTGCTGCACGATCCCGGAGACATCGGTCGAGAGCGATTCCTTGGCGGAGCGGACATAGGCGTTATCGATCGAGACGACCCGCCCGCCGGTGATCCAGAACAGCAGTGATCCCACGATCACGACGGCGATGCCGCCCAACATGAGCACTGGACGCAACAGGCGGCGCAGGTCGCGGCGGCGGGCCGCGACCGTGTTGATACGGTCGCCTACCCGAGGCGTATCGGTCGCGGTGGCCTGGGACATCAGATGGCCTCCGTCGCTTCGGGCTGACGTGGCTCGGGCACGCGGCGGGTCGGGTGGGAGTCGCGGGTCAGGGTGGATTTCATCCGCACGAGTGCCTCGATCATGATAGCCAAACTGTCTTCATCGACCCCTTGCGTGACCAATGTGGCCATTTCGGAGCGTTGCTCGCTGATTTCCCGCAGCACCAGATGCGCGGGCAGTAACAAATGCAGGCGCCAGATGCGGCGGTCGCGCGGATCCGGCCGCCGCTCCATCATGCCGCGGCCTTCCAGCCGGTCGACGAGGCGCGCCACGGTGATCGGCTCGACTTCCAGCAACTCGGCCAGTTCCTTTTGCGAGATACCGGGCTCCCGCTCCAGCCAGATCAGGATCGCCCATTGCGCCCGGGTCATGCCATGGGCCCGCGCGCGCTTATCGGCGTCCACCCGCAACAGGCGAGCGACATCGTGCAGCAGAAACAGCAGATCGTGTTCGAAATCCGCCAATGGAGTCTTCCCTCAGGCCCGCTCATAATAAGCGACGTTATGATGACATGGCCATGGCTTCTTCCATGCGCCCCGCGCGAGTCCGCCGCGCGTGGCCGCGATATCGACCGAAGCCAGCTGCCGCGCGGTGCCACCGCGGGTGTTCACGACCACCGTTTTCATGCCATTAGGACAGTGCCTTGGCGCCACCACGCGACCGATCAGCGGAAAGGATCAAAGTGCTGTTCCGATGACCAGTCCTGTTACATGGCTCGCGGTGGCGAGCGGCGGCGCGCTCGGCAGTATGGTCCGGTTCTGGATGACCGGAGCGGTGACCGCCCTGACCGGTCCGCGGTTTCCCTACGGCACGTTGCTGATCAACATCCTGGGATCGTTCGTGATCGGCGGCGTCGCGGGACTGACCCTGACGCCCGCGCGGATGGGGATGCATCCGGATTTGCGGATCTTCCTGATGGTGGGGATCTGCGGCGGCTTCACGACGTTCTCGGCGTTCAGCCTGCAGATGCTGGAGTTGTTGCAGACAGGCTACGTGGTCCCCGCGCTGCTTTACGGCGTGGGATCAGTGCTGCTGTGCCTGTTGTTCGTCTGGTGCGGCTGGTGGTTGGGCCGGCTGTGAACCGGCCCCGCCAAATCAGTTGACCCGGATCGCGGTCGCCTCGGGCCCTTTGGCTCCCTGCACGACATCCATCGAGATGGTCTGGCCTTCCGCCAACTGGGTGACGCCGGCGCGCTGCAAGGCGGAGGCATGGACGAACACATCCTTTCCCCCCTCAAGCGGCGCGACGAACCCGAACCCTTTGGTGGCATTGTACCATTTCACGGTACCCTGCATTTCCACCGACGGCCCGGAGGGCGGACCGCGTCTTGGGGCGGCGCCACCAGCACCCATGCCCATACCGCCGCCGGGTGGTGCTCCGGGCGCGCGGGTCGGTGCCCCGCGAGGTGTCGCGGTGCTTTCGTCGACGGAGATGACCTCGGAAACCTGCCGGCCCTTTTGCCCCTGACCAATTCTGACGCGCAACGAAGCTCCTGGGCTTACCGCCGCGTGACCCGCGGCATTAAGTGTGTTGGCGTGCAGAAAAGCGTCGCCCGACCCGTCGGACAGTGCGACGAAGCCAAAGCCCTTTTCCGGGTTGAACCACTTGACGGTTGCGTCGTGCTCCGGTCCAAATCCGGCCGAGGACGGCCAGGATTGCACAGGTCGCGGCAAATCCCCCGGTGGCGCGCGATCGAACGCGAAATCGTCATCGAAGCCGCGGCGCCGGGGCGGGCGTCCACGTCCGCGGTTGTTCATATTCAAGTGACCGTCGTCCTCATGACCATAGGCGTTGCACGCACTGACCCTTACAGGCAGCCTGACCATGCAGGCACCAGCATAGCGAGCACCTTACACCGGTGCCCGCGCGGAAACAACCATGACAATGCACTCCGCAGCCTGAATTCGGTCACCATTCGTTCATGATACGCGATTGGCATGATACGCGATTGGCGTGATTCGCGGCCGGCGTGATTCGCGACCGGCGTGAACCCGGCCGACGCAATTCGCGTCATTACTGGTCGCGTGACAGGAACGACGCCACCACCCGGCGCGGCCGTCACCGCCCTCCCCTCATGCTTCCCCTCATACTTTCCCTCATACTTCCCTTCATGCTTCCCCTGGGGCCGGCGCATGGTTCACCGCTTCCGCCAGCCCGGCGGTTTCCGCCAGCTTCGGATCTTCCATGGTATCGAGTGGCGCCACGCCGGTGAAGACGCCGAGATCACGCAACTTGCCGCCGATCGCGCGGGTGCGCAGACGCGCCCGCTCGATGGTGCCGCTGAACGCCCCGGCCTGGCGCGACAGACGTTCCAGCACCTCATCCATTTTCAGCATCTCGACCCGGGTCACCCCCAGCAGGTCGCGAATTTCGTCGGCCTTGTCCTCCAGCGCCAGCGTGACGAAGCCCAGATGAATTGTTCGTAACAGAGCGGGGAACAGGGTCGGACCCATCACCAGGACCCGATGCTCGCGGCCGATCGCGTCGATCAGGCCGGGGATACGGGCGATCTCGGCGTGCAGCGCGTCGGTGGGCAGATACAGCACGGCGAATTCCACCGTCACGGGAGGAAAGATGTACTTGGCCGCGATCTTGCGCGCCTCGTCCCGCACCCGCCGTTCCAGCCCACGCAGCGCGGCGCGCTCGGCGTCACGATCGCCGGCGGCGGAAGCGGCGATCAGGCGTTCGTGGTCCTCCATCGGGAACTTGGCGTCGACCGGCAGCACCGGCCGCCGCGTGCCGCGCATCGGCATGATGATGGCGAATTCCACCATCTCGTCGCTGTCCGGCCGCACTTTGTGGTTGGCCAGCCAGGCGTCCGGCGGCAGGATGTCGTCGAGCAACGAGCGGATCTGGGTCTCGGCCCACCCGCCGCGGGTCTTCACGTTGCTGAACAGGCGCTTGATGTCGCCGATGCCGGCGGCCACGCTGCTCACCTCGCCGATCGCCTTCTGCACGGCGGCGAACTGGTCGATCACCCGATTGAAGCTTTCCGACATCTGCTTTTCGACGGCGGCGTGCAGTTGTTCATTCACAGTGTGGCGCATCGCGGCCAGGCTGGCGTCGTTACTCTCGCGCAGGTCGCGCAGGCGGACTTCCAGCGCGGTGCGGATTTGCTCGATCCCGGTGTCGAATGCCCCGCGGGAGGCCGCGACGCCGACCGCCGCCTGGGTCGCGGCGGCGTGGATCGCGGCACGCGTGGCCTCGGCCTCGACGCGTGATCCGTGCAGCGCCTGCTCCGCGAGGACGCGGACCGCCGCGATCGAACGGCTCTGCCGCGCGGCGACCACGGCGGCGACGATCGCGGCGTAGGCGGCGAGGCCGGCGAGCAGGAGAGTGAGGTCGGGCATTCCCATTCCGATTCGGGACAGCGATTATCGCCCGGTTCCGGGTCGGCCGCTAACGCTCCGGGCTGGTTGTCGCAAGGCCCAGAGCGATGGCGACACCGACGCCGGCCTTTGCCGCGTTCCGAAGCATCCCCGGACCGGTTCCTGGTCCCGGGATCATCGGTGTGCATCTGTGTTTGCAGTCTTCCTTACGCGGCAAATGCCAATAAGCAAGGCTGAACCACGGATGCGCACAGATGGGTTCGTGCGGTTGAGCCGTCGCGGGTCACCCCGGCAGGATGGTCCCCGGCACGTCAGCAGTACCCATGTCAGCAGTACCATTGTCTTCATGTCGAGGCCGCGCGCCGGGTTTGACGGTTTCTTATCTGGCCCGACCCAATGTTGGAATGCCATTCCTTCCGCGGTATCGCGCCTCACCTGGCCCAAATCCGCGCGACGCTGTCGAGATCGCGGATCGTTTCATCGCCGGTAACCAGAACCAAACCTTGATGCATGGTCTGGGCTACCAGCAGCCGATCGAACGGATCCTCGTGCCGCCAGGCCAGATCGCCGGCCGCTTCCGCCTCAGGCGGCAGGATCGGCAACTCAAGGAAGCCGTTGGCGGCGATCGCGCCGGATACCGAGCCGGAGAACCTCAATTTACCGCGGCGCCGTTTGATCGCGATCTCCCATACCGACGCCGCGCTGACGAAGATGTTATTGCGTTCATCTTCGATCGCGGCCCTCGCGTTTACATTCAGGGCGGAACTTCGCTGGTCCCACCAAAGAAAGACATGGGTATCCAGCAGGAGATTCACCCGGTATCGCCAGCGAACAGGCACTCGATCTCAGGGTCGGGAGCGTCGAAATCAGGCGCGATATACTCGATCCGCATCGCGTTGGCCGGGGCGCGGCGATGCCCGCGAGAGACGATGGGCACCAGCCGGGCACAGGGAACACCGTTCTTGGCGATCACGATCTCCTCGCCGGCGGCCGCCCGGTCCACGAGCGACGAGAGTTTGGTTTTGGCGTCGTAGAGGCTGATGAACGGGGGCATGGGATGCCTTGACCAGGTTGACCAATAGATAAGGGCGGAGCAACGTCGCGTCAAGCCAGTTGTTCCGGCCAGTCGTACCAGAACATATTTGGTCCGCCCAAAGCTCCGGCGGCGGACGGTCCTTTAGCAAGGCCGACAGCGAACCGACAATTCCAGCCCGCCGTCGAATGGCAGCGTCATCGTTCGGAACCCGTTGGCGGGATCCTCGAGGAACGCGAAATAGTCGGCATATGCGCTTCGGTGTTGGTCGGTATTATCGCAGACGACAATGGCGCCAGGCCGGAGACGCGGTGTGACCAGCTCCAGCGCCGGCCGCGCCATGGAAATCCAGATATCCACCAGCATGAAATCAACCGGCCCGTCGATTTGCTTAAGTGTTTCGCGCAGATCGCCTTCCCGTAGATCGATGAACTCACTCAGCCCCGCCGCGGCGAAATGCGCCCGCGCGGCGGAGGCCTTCGCCGGCTCGTATTCGGTGCCGATCACAACGCCGGCGCCGCCAGCGGCGAGCACGTTGTCACGCACGGCGGCGGCCAGATAAAGCGTCGAAATCCCATGCGATGTGCCCGCTTCGACAACCCGGCGCGCATTGGTCGCGCGGCAGAGCTGATAGCAGAA
>ODAK010004523.1_pt1 | contig 14223 bp, 16 predicted proteins | sample 1539591 | NCBI WGS metagenome assembly ODAK01 (sample SAMEA3539303, study PRJEB22396) | soil metagenome | biome: tundra; feature: field; material: soil | place: USA | collected 2010-05 | depth 0.15 m | reverse complement strand
CCAGGCCACGCTCCCCCTCCGCACCGTGCCCAACCGCTTCGGCTACAACGCCTTCATTCCGATCGTCGGGTGAGCCTCACCACTCAGCGTCAGCCGACGCGCGTACCCGGTCACGGTCCGCTGTCGCGCGAGCAGCGACACGCTCAACGAGGTTGAGATCACGAGGGAGCAGCACTCCCGGGGCCGCTGAACGCGCTGCCGGCCGTCAACGACACGCAGCGACCCCGACCCGGGTAGGTTGGCGTTATCTTTTTCGCATGGCGTTCGCCGCCGTGTCCGCCGGGTTGCTCTTCTTCACCGTGGCGTTGATCTTCGCCATTGACGCCGATCCCTCTGTCGGGCGGCGGCCGCATTTGGGGATTCGGGTCCTGCTTGTCGTCGTTATCCCGTTCTCGTTGTTGGTGTTGTTCTTTGTGGGGGTTCAGTTGAAGGTGCTGCCGATCGCAGGAACCCGCAGGCTGGCGTGGATCCTGGTCGTTCTGAGCGTTGCCTTCATGTTCGTTCCGGCCGTGCTATTCCGCCGCTCGGGCTCCTCATCCGGTCCGCCCGACGCCAACAACGGCGGGGGCGGTCCCGGTCAGCCACCCGCTCCGCCCAGGGTTCCGCACGGAGGCATCCCGCTGCTGAGTGCTGACCAGCCGCTCAGGCGAGTACGCGATCACACCGCGCCGAAACTGGGCTCGCGGCCACGAAGGCCGACACGGGATCGGGAGCCCACCACGACGCTGACGCTGCCGCACGGCTGACGCCGGATATCGCGCGGGCGATGGCTGCGGTCGCACTGTCCCCTGCGCGGCAGAACCGGTCGGTAAGCATCTCGCGCCCTGGCCAGAAAAGCCGGTATCGCTACGCGCGAACAGCAGCATTCTCGGCGCGGGGCGAGCCGCAGGCGCCGGCGGCCGAGTTGACGACTAGGCTCAGACGATTCCTCCTTGTCTTCACTTCGGATTTGAGACCGGGTCTTGATCGGACGGCAGCCGCCTATTCGTGGCCGCCCCGATTGCCTCTCGCGAGCCGGTCCCTGCCGGTGATCCTGCGGCGCGTCGGGTTCCTCGATCACGCGCGTCGCCGCCCGTCCGGGCGGCGACGGAGGTAGGCTGGCGTGCACCACGTGACGAGCGACACTGCACCCCCACCGTTTGAAGTGATCTGGCGAGCCGGGAAACCGCCGGCCGAAGGGGGCCACCCGGGCTTGGGGTACCGGGTGTCGCGCGAGCGGGGCATGCTCATCGAGCGCGACATCGCGGTGGTGCTCCGCGATGGCGTGACGATCTACGCGGACGTCTTCCGACCCGAGGATGGGGAGGACCTTCCGGTCCTCGTGGCGTGGGGGCCATACGGCAAGCACTTCCCCACCTTCGAGATCTACTCCCGCTTCCCCGGCTGCGGGGTGAGGACCGAATGGATCGATCCGGACTACACGATCTTCGAGGGGCCGGACCCGACCCACTGGTGCCCGCTGGGGTACGCGATCGTCAACGTGGACCCGCGGGGCCTGTGGTGCTCGGAGGGCGACGCCACGTTCATCGACGCGCGCCAGGAGGCGGTCGACTGCTACGACGTGATCGAGTGGGCCGCAGGGCTCGAGTGGAGCAACGCCAGGGTCGGAATGACCGGCGTCTCCTATCTGACCCAGATCCAGTGGCAGGTCGCGGCGCTGCGGCCTCCTCACCTGGCCGCGCTCAACTGCTGGGAGGGGGTGAGCGACATGTACCGCGAGTTCTTCTTTCACGGCGGCATTCCCGACACCCGCTTCCCAGCCCACTGGGCCGAGGGCACGAGCTTCTCGCTCGGGCGCGTGGAGGATGTGCTCGCGATGATGGAGGTCCACCCGCTCTTCGACGAGTACTGGGCAACGAAGGCCGCGGAGCTCGAGCGCATCGTCACTCCCGCCTACGTGGTCGCGAGCTGGTCGGACCACTCGCTGCATACGCGCGGGACGCTCGAGGGCTTCAAGCGGATCGCCGCCGAGCAGAAATGGCTGGAGGTGCACGGTCGCAAGAAGTGGGAGCACTATCACCGCCCGGAGAGCGTCGCGAAGCAAGTCGCGTTCTTCGATCACTTCCTCAAGGGCGTCGACAACGACGTGCCACGCTGGCCGAGGGTTCAGCTCGAGGTTCGCGAGCGCGCCTATGTCGGGACCTATCGCGTGGAGAGCGAGTGGCCGCCCGCCCGCACCGAATACCTGCCCCTGTACCTCGATGCGGAGGCCGGCACGCTGAGCCGCACGGCACCCGCCGCAGAGGCGGCCGTTCGCTATCGCGCGTCGGACGAGTCGGGCCGCGCCACCTTCGACTTCGCGGTCGATCAGTCGGTCGAGCTCGTCGGCTACATGAAGCTGCGCTTGTGGGCGGAGGCGGATGGCGCCGACGACATGGATCTCTTCGTCGCAATCCAGCGCTTCGACAGCGCGGGCGCGTTCGTTCCCTTCCCGTTCTACGCGGCGATGGACGACGGCAACGTCGCGCTCGGCTGGCTGCGGGTGTCGCACCGCGAGCTCGACGAGCAGCGCTCGCGACCATGGCAGCCGTGGCACACGCACAGGCGGGAGCAACTGCTCGAGCCGGGGGTCCCGGTGGCGGCGGACATCGAGATCTGGCCGTCAGCCACCCACTTCCACGAGGGCGACACCCTTCGGCTGCTGATCCAGGGCAGTGACGTCAACAAGTATCCGCAGCCGCTCATCGCGAGCCTGCACGAGAACACGCGCAACCGCGGCGACCACATCATCCATGCCGGCGGGCGCTTCGACTCCCACCTGCTCGTACCGATCCTCCGAGACGAGGATCGTCCTGCGTGATCCCGCTGCGGCGCTGCGTGGCCAGCCGCGTTCGATCGAGGTAGCAATCTGAGCGAACGTCAGATGACGTGAGCGAGCTGAGCGCCCGCTATCGCGCCTTATCCGACCGTGCGTGACCCCGCGGGTCCGGTTCAAATCCGAGCCCCCATTGAGGCAACGCCCGCAGCCGCCGGCTGCGGAACCGCGAAGGCCGGTCAGCCCGCGGGCTCCAGTTCGTCGAGGCCGTGCAGATCGACGCAGGTGATGCCGCGGATGGTCACCAGCACCATCACGACGTCTTCGCAGCTGGCGCAGCGCACGACGCTGCCCGGCGCCCGAAGGTAGACGTTGAGCTCGGCCATCGGACGGGTCGCGCCGCAGCTCGCGCAGACCCCGTTGACCGTCGTCATCTCGCGGCCGAAGACCTGGTGCAGCAGGCCGGCGATCGCGTTGCCGTCAAGTGCTGTCATCGGTCAGTCCCCCGTCGGTCCGAAGCGCTCGGTCCTGATCCGCTCCGGGTCGTGGCCGAGCGCGACGAAGCTGCTTGCCGCAGTCTCGACGAACCCGCTCGGTCCGCAGACATAGACGAGTGGCCGCTCCTCGGGCGACCAGCCGACCTGCTCGAGCATCTCCGGGTCGATCCGGCGCTGGTAACCCCGCCAGCCGTCGGGCGACAGGCGGGTCAGCGTGAGGCGGATGTCCATGTCGTCGTCGGTGGCAAGGCGCGCAAGCTCGTCCCGGTAGAGAATGTCGTCGAGTGTGCGGGCCGAGTAGAGCAGCCGGACCGGCACGTCGCTCCCGCTCGCGCGCTGCTGGCGCAGCATCGAGCGCAGCGGTACGACGCCGGACCCACCGGCGACCAGAAACAGCGGCCCGCCCAGCGACCGCTCCCAGACGAAGTAACCACCGATCGGGCCGCGCAACTCGAGCTCATCGCCGGCACGCAGTTCATCGACGAGGTAGGGCGAGACCTCTCCGTCCTCCAGCCGCTCGACCGTCAGCAGGAGGTGGCCGTCGTCCGGCGCCGAGCCGATCGAGTAGCTGCGCTGCGCCTGGTAGCCGTCCTCCGCCGTGAGTCGCACGTCGACGTGCTGGCCGGCGCGGTGCCCCGGCCAGCCGGGCAACTCGAGGACGATGCTCTTGGCCCGCGCCGTCTCGTCAATCAACTCGCGCACCGTGGCCAGCTGCCAGTTCAGTCTCCCTGGTATCGCTGCTCCTGCCATGGGTCGCCGCGATTGTGGTAGCCGTAGTGCTCCCAGAAGCCGGGCTCATCGCGGTCGCGCAGCTCCAGGCCACGCACCCACTTTGCACTCTTCCAGAAGTAGAGGTGGGGGACCAGAAGTCGCGCCGGGCCACCATGCTGCGGCGCGAGCGGCTCGCCGTCGTAGTCGAAGGCGATCCAGGCCCTGCCTCCGGTCAGGTCGCCGCGTGGAAGGTTGGTCGTGTAGCCGCCGTCGCTGAACGCCGTGACGTATCCGGCGGTCGTCGTGACCGCGCCGAGCAACACGTCGAGCGATACCCCGGTCCAGACGGTGTCCAGCTTCGACCATTTCGTCACGCAGTGGATGTCGGCGGTCACGGTCTCGGTCGGCAGCGAACGGAACTCCTCCCACGTCCACGACACCTGCGCGTCGACCGCTCCGCGGACGGTGAAGCTCCACTCCGCGAGCGCGGTGTGCGGCGTCGGCCCTGCCGACAGCACGGGGAAGTCGCCGGTGACGTACTGACCGGGCGGAACGCGCGCCGGATCGACGCCGGTGCGCCGGCGACCGACGAAGCCGCGAGAGATCGGTGCCATCGCAGCCAGCCTAGCGCGACGAACTGCGCGCGAGCCCGGCGGGCGCGCCGACTGAGGAAACCCCTGCCGGCCACCGCGGGTCAATCCGGAGAAAAGCCCCTACCGGCGCGCTCCGGCCGCATGCGAACATCGGTCCCGACGTGGGAAAGGCGACGGATCGCCAGATGTCGGATGCATTCCTTGACACGCCCGTGCTTGAGCGGCTATGGGCCGCGCTCGAGGCGCTGCTCGAAGCCGCCGAGGGCACTGCGGACGGCAGCACGCTCGAGTTGAGCATCGACATGGCCATCCGGCAGGTCGCCTGTGCGATCGTTGCCGCCAAGGACGCGGCGCTGCTCGAGCAGCGTGCGCCGGCTCGCGCCGTGGGCGCCCCGGTCGGCGGCTCGCCCGACCAGCAGCCAGGGTCTGCCGGGGCCGGGTTCAGCCTCCGCCGTAGCTGACGACGAGGTCGGTCGCGATGCCGAGCAGGAAACCGCCGGCGAGCAGGTAGAGGCCCAGCTCGCGGTGGTTGTAGCGCCGCACGCCGGCCCAGATCTCGCCGATGACGTACAGGATCGCGCCGCCTGCGAGCGCGTAGAACGCCAGCTCGAGCGGCCCCGAGTGGACCTGGTAGCCGAGCATCGCGCCGAGGAACGTCGGGCCGCCGCCAACGAGCCCGGCGAGTCCCAGCCACGTCCACGACGGCCGCACCCCGCCGAGCGGGCCGACGATGCCGAATCCCTCGGTCGCGTTGTGCAGCGCGAAGCCGATGATCAGCATCGTCGCCAGCCCGATTGCGCCTGCTCGCGCGGACACGCCAATCGCGAGCCCCTCGGCGAAGTTGTGCAATCCGATCGCGAAGGCGATCGTCATGCCGGTGCGCAGCGCGTTCGCTCTCGCCAGCGCCGCCTCACGATGAAGTGCTGCCGGGTCCTCCGCGGTGATCAGGCCGCCGACAGCCGCGCCGGCGATCGGCGGCGGCGCCACGCGACGTTCGCGCATCAGGCGTCGCTCGGCGCCGGCGATGCCGGCGGTCCCCGCCACGAAGCCCACGGCGAGCAGGGCGAACAGTCCCAGGACGTGTGGGAACCCGGTTCGCCCGTTCTTGAACTGGGCGAGCGTGGTCTGGATGATTGCCTCGGCGTGCCCCGTCACGTCCATGAAGATGAACGCGAGGATGCCCGCCGAGAACATCGCGAGTCCGACGCGAAGGCGCTCGTCAATCCGGTGCACCCGGCCCACCGGGAGGCCGAGATAGATCGTTATGCCGGCAATTGCTCCGAGCAGGGCCGTTTCGGCGAAGCTCATCGACACCTCTGTCTTAGGTACACCTAATTAGGGATGCCTAACTTGTACCATAGGAGCGCTGCCCGGCGCCGGTCCCCGACCGCGGCGAGCCGCGACGATCAATCAGCGGACGGCGGCGCCGAGGTCGGGATCGCGAGCACCGGCCGCATGCTGTGCTGCAGCAGGGCGTGCGAGAGCGTGTTCGAGAGTGCCTCGCGCACTCCGTGCAGTGAGCGCGTCCCGGTGATGATCGCATCCACGTCGAGTTCCTCGGCGAGGCCGACGACGGCCTCCCACACCGTGGTGCGCAGCGACGCCGCGTGCGGAGTCGCCTGCATTCCGGCATCCTCGGCAAGCTTTGCACCGGCGGCGGCCAGGGCTGCGGCGTCGGTCTCGATGCCGGCGTCAGCCTCGCCGATACCCTCGCCGAGATACGGTCCGATCGCCGCGTAGCGCGCGACGATCCGCTCGAGCGGCTCCCAGACGTTGAGCACGTGGGCGTGCGCGCCGGGGAACAGCGTGGCCGTCACGGCGATCGCGTGCTGGGCGCGGTCGGAGCCGTCGTAGCAGATCAAGACTGTGCGGACCTCAGCTGTCACGGTCACCCTCTGTTCCTGTCGCCGGTGTCGGGCTGCTGGCCCGGGACCCTACCCTAGAACGGCTCGCACGGACCGAGCTCGCGGTGTGCGGGATCCGTCGCGAGTGACGCGGGGGCGATCGTGACTGATTGCGCAAACGACCCACAGCGAGAAAAAATGAGTATTGGACATACCACGGAACCCGCCCTAGCCTGTGCTTTCCTCTCCTCCCCGTGCAAGGCCCCCGTGAACCCTCTTCACACCCCCGGGGGCCTTGCACATTTAAGGGCCGGCTCTGCCCAACTAGGTCGTGCGCCGCGGCGGCCGGGCGGGCCGCGCCACCGCGAGGAACGCGTCACGCACCGGCGAGCCGGTCCCGGCTCGCCAGGCGACCGACAGCTCGATCGTCTGGGTTGCCCCGGCGATCGGCCGGAACGCGACGCCGCTGCGGTCGACCTGGCCGACCGACGTCGGCACGAGCGAGACACCGAAGCCCCCGGCCACCAGACTGATGATCGTCTGCATCTCGGCGACCTCGAGGACATCCTCGGGCAGGCCGCCGGCATCGCTCATCGCCGCGGCGAGGCTCGCGTAGAGGCCGGGCGCCTCGCGGCGCGCGAGGATCACGAACGACTCGCCGCGCAGGTCCTCGGCGCGCAGGCGACGACGCGCAGCGAGCCGATGGTCGGCCGGCAGGGCTGCCACCAGTCGTTCGCGCTGGATCGTCATCAGCTCCAGCTGGGGGTCGATCTCGGACTCCGCCACGGGTCCGCGGATCACGCCGACGTCGAGCTCTCCGCCGACCAGCGCGTGCAGCTGCGCGGTGGTCGGCAGCTCGCGCAGGACCAGCTCGACGTCGGGATGGCCGGCGCGGAACTCGCGCAGGATGTCGGGCAGGGTCGGGCTGAACATCGCGGAGCCGACGAATCCGATCGAGAGCGTGCCGAGTGACCCGCGCGCGACGTGTCGCGCGCGCTCCGAGGCCCGCTCGACCGCCGCGAGAATCGACCGCGCGTCGTCGCGGAAGCCCTCGCCGGCGACCGTCAGCGTCACCCGCCGGCGGTTGCGCTCGAGCAGCGTCACACCCAGCTCGCGCTCGAGGGCTCGGATCTGCTGGCTGAGCGGCGGCTGGGAGATATGCAGGCGCGTCGCCGCCCGATGAAAGTGCAACTCCTCGGCGACGGCGAGGAAGTAGCGGAGGTGGCGCAGCTCCATGAATCGGAACCCTACGCCCGCGGGATGCGCGGATGCGCGAGAATCTCGCTGGAGAGCGAATGCCCGACGACACCGCGCCCGCCACCCAGCTCACCACCGCGCACGCCGACGCGATCGAGATCTTTGCCGAGGTGCTCGCGCAGAGCGAGGAGGAGGGGCTCGGCGACGACTTCTACAGCCGCCTCTGCGAGGGGATCACGCGCTGCACGGCACTGCGCCGGGTCGTGATCTTCCGCTACGACTCGGCGCGGCGGCGGATCCTCGCGGCCGGCAGCTTCGGCGTCGACCTGGCGCTGTTCGCCGGCGACTTCTTCACGCTCGAGTCGGCGGCGCTCGCGCGCCAGGCGCTCGAGGAGGATCGGGTGCTCGAGATCGCCGAGGATCTCGAGCGTCAGCTCCCGGCCGAGTATGTCGCGCGTCTTCAGGCGCGCACCGTCGTCTGCTCGCCGATGTCGGCGCGCGGGCGCTGGCTCGGGGCGATCCTCGGTGACCGCGGTGGCGACGGACCGCCGCTGACGGCCTCCGAGCGCGAGGTGCTCTGGATCCTTGGCAAGATGGCCGCGCTCGCGGCGATGGCGCGGGCCGCGACCCGCCAGCACGAGCGCGCGATGGCGCTCGAGCAGCGAATCGACCTCGCGCGCGAAGTCCACGAAGGGGTCGTGCAGCGGCTGTTCGGCGTCTCGCTTGCGCTGTCCGGCGATCAGCCGTTCGACGAGGAGACCCGCAGGCGCTGCGCGGAGGAGGTTCAGCTGGCGCTCGGCGACCTTCGCACCGCGATGCAGCGGCCGCTGGGGCGCTCGGCGGCTGCGACCAAGACGACGCTCGCCGAGGAGATCGCACGGCTGCGCCACGAATACCCGGAGCTCGGGATCGCGCTCGAGGGAGACGACGGCGTGCTCGCGGCGCCGGCCGCACTCGAACCGCTCGCCCAGTCGGTGCTCGCGGAGGCGATTCGCAACGCCCACAAGCATGCCGAGGCCTCTCGCGTCGGCGTGCGGACCGAGATGAACGACGGCACCTTCGTCCTCGAGGTGACCAACGACGGCGTCAAGGGCGATGGCGAGGCGGCCGGGATGGGGTTGCGCCTCGCCGGGTTCGAAGCGCTGCAGGCCGGCGGCCTGCTCGAGTTCGGCGCCCGCGAGGGCGACCGCTGGCAAGTGCGCCTCGTCGTGCCCTACGAGGAGTCATGAGCATCACACCGGAACCCCCCGACGTCGTCGACGACCAGAGGAAGCTGAGGATCCTGATCGTCGACGACCACGACGTCGTTCACTGGGGCTTTCGCCTGATGCTCGGCAACCAGCCGTGGGTCGAGCGCGCCCTGAGCGCGCGCACGGGGGAGGAGGCCTACGTGCTCGCGGAGCGCTACAAGCCGGATGTCGCGCTCGTCGACCTGTTCATCGGCGAGGAGTCGGGGCCGGAGATCAGCCAGCAGCTGCGCGAGCGCTCGCCGACGACCAAGGTGCTGCTGATCAGCGGCGCCGGCCGGATCTCGCCCGGAGCCGCGAAGGCCGCGGGCGCCTCGGGCTTCATCCCCAAGGACTGGGGGGCCGCGGACATCTCGCGCGCGGTGCGCATGGTCGGGCTCGGAATGACCGTCTTCCACCCGCAGAACGACGACCCAGCCGCGTCGCTCTCGCCGCGTGAGCGCGAGGTTCTCGACCTGATCGCCCGCGGATCCACCAACCGCGAGATCGCCGCGGCGCTGCACCTTTCGCCGCACACGATTCACGAGCACACCAGCACGCTGTATCGCAAGCTTGGCGCCCGCAACCGCGCCGACGCGGTGCAACGGGCCAACCGCGCCGGCCTGACCGAGTAGCCGCGCGCACTGGATCGCAGAGCACCCCCCCACTTGGGGGGGTCGACACCCCCTGGGCGGGGGTGATGCGCCGCCGCGAGGATGAGGACGCCCCCGCAGGCGCGATGATGTGGTCGTGCGTGTCGATCGCGGCTCGGCGGTGCTGTTTCCGGGGCAGGGGGTGTCGGTGGCTCGGTCGAAGGAGCGCGTTGCGCTCGCCCTGCCCGCGCTGTTGGAGCAGGCCGGCGAGCTGATCGGGGACGACTGCTTCGAGCGCGCCGGGGAGTCCACGCGGTTTGCGCAGCCCGCGATCTTCCTCTCCAGCCTGACCGCGTTTCTCGAGCTCGAGGACGCCCTGGAGGCGGTCGCGTTCGCCGGGCACTCGCTGGGCGAGCTCTCGGCGCTCGCGGCGGCCGGAGCGCTCGAGTGGGATGACGCGCTGGGTCTGGTGGTGCTGCGCGGTCGGCTGATGGATGAGTCCGGACGCTCGAGCGGCGATGGCAGCATGCTGGTGCTGCTGAAGAGCACGCCCGAGGTGGCCGCCGAGGTCGCGACGGCGGCCGGGGTGTGGGTGGCCAACGACAACGCTCCGGGCCAGACCGTGCTCGCCGGACCGCGCGCCGGCTTGCGCGCCGCGGCCGAGATCGCCCGCGAGCGCGGCGTGCGGTCACTCGCGCTCGACGTCACCGGGGCGTTTCATTCCCCGTGGATGGCAGCGGCACAGGCGCCGTTCCGCGAGGCGCTCGACCGTGTCGCGGTCAGCGAGCCGGCGGTCACCGTGTTCTCCGGGCTGACCGCGCAGCCGTTCGTCGATCTGCGCGACGAGCTGGCGCGCGCCCTGACCGGCCCGGTTCGCTGGCGCGAGACGATGGCGGCGCTGGCGGCTCACGGGGCCGAGCGCTTCGTCGACGTCGGTCCCGACCAGGTCCTCGCCCGCCTGGTGGCGCGCAACGTCGAGGGAGCGGTTGCGGTCGCGCTCGAGGAGCACTATGTCGGGGGCGCCGGAGCGAGGCCCGATGCGTAGCGAGCCCGTCGCCTGGCGCGCCGGGATCGTGGGGCTCGGCAGCGCGCTCCCCGATCGCGTCGTCCCCAACGCCGAGGTCACCGCGTCGATCGGCGTGGACGACGACTGGATCGTGCGCCGCACCGGGATCCGCGAGCGTCGCTACGCCGAACCCGGTGCACGGCTGAGCGAGCTCGCCGCAGCGGCCGCCCGGGCGGCGCTCGCCGACGCCGGCATGGCGGGTGCCGAGATCGACCTGGTGCTCGTCGCGAGCTGCAGCCAGGACTCGGTGATGCCCAACGCCGCACCGCAGGTCGCGTACGCGCTGGGCGCTGAGCGGGCCGGGGCCTTTGACATCGGCAGCGCCTGCACGGGCTTTCTCGCGGCGCTCGCGGCGGCGCGCGGGATGCTCGTCTCCGGAGCCGCCCGCAACGCGCTGGTGGTCGGCGCCGAGATCATGTCGCGCCACGTCGACCCGCGCGATCGCAACACGGCGGCGCTGTTCGGCGACGGCGCCGGCGCGATCGTCGCCGCGGCCGGGGCGCCGGGCGAGTTGGGGCCGGTCGTGCTCGGCAGCGACGGCTCGCGCGCAGAGCTGATCGTCGCCGATCGCGAAACCCAGCTGCTCGCGATGGACGGGCACGAGACGTTCAAGCAGGCCGTCAAGCGGCTGGCCGAGGCCTCGACGGCGGCCTGCGAGGCGGCGGAGGTCGCGCTCGGCGACCTCGACCTCTACGTCTACCACCAGGCCAACACGCGGATCCTCGCCACGCTGACCGACCGGCTCGGGCTCGATCCGGCCAAGGTCGTCGAGTGCATCGCGACGGTCGGGAACACCTCGGCGGCGAGTGTGCCGCTGACGCTCGAGCAGGCGCGCACGGAGGGGCGCCTGAGCGCCGGCATGCGCGTGCTGCTGGCGGCCGCCGGGTCCGGCTTCACCTGGGGTGCGAGCGTGATCGAATGGGGGATCGGATGAGCCAGGCTCGCCCGCAGGGTGCAGCGGCACTGGTCACCGGCGGCTCACGGGGGATCGGCGCGGCGATCGCGGGCGCGCTCGCCGCCGACGGCTGGCCGGTCGCGGTCAACTACCGCAGCGGCGCGGCGGACGCCGCGGCGACGGTCGCCTCGATCGAGGCGAGTGGCGGCCGCGCCGTCGCGCTCGCCGGCGACGTCGCGGATCCAGCGGTGCCGGCGATGCTGATCGAAGCCGCGGCCGAGGCGTTGGGCGGCCCGGTGCTGGCGCTCGTCAATAATGCCGGCGTGCGCGCCGACGGCCTCGCGCTGTCGCTGAGCGACGAGGACTGGCGGATCGTGCTCGACACCAACCTCGGATCGACCTACCGGCTGACCAGGGTTGCGCTGCGCGCGATGATCCGCGCACGGTTCGGCCGAGTGATCAACATCGCCTCGGTCGTCGGACCGCGCGCCAACGCCGGGCAGGCCAACTACGCCGCCTCCAAGGCGGCGGTGATCGCCTTCACGAAGACCGCCGCGGTCGAGGTCGCGCGCCGCGGCGTCACGATCAACGCCGTCGCCCCCGGTCTGATCGCGACCGGCATGACTGAGGACATTCCCGAGGCGTTTCGTGAGAAGGTGCCAGCTGGGCGCGCCGGGACACCGGAGGAGGTCGCTGCGGCGGTTGCCTTCCTGGCCTCGGAGCGCGCAGGCTACATCACCGGCAGCACCGTATACGTCGACGGCGGCCTGTCCGCCTGATCGCAACGAAAGGACCCTCATGGCAGACCCGACCACCGAGCAGATCGAGAAGGTCATCACCGACTCGCTGATCAGCTTCGGCGCCAACGCCGAAGACATCAACCGCGACGCGGAGCTCGCGGCGCTCGACATCGACTCGCTCGACCTCGCCGAGCTCTCGCAGATCATCGAGGAGCACTTCGGCGTCGAGCTGACGAGCGCGGATGTCGCCGAGATCACGACCGTCGGCGACGCCATCGACCTCGTGGCGGAGCGCGCCTGAACCGATGACCGAGGTCGTCGTCACCGGGATCGGAGCGATCACGCCGCTCGGACTTGGCGCAGCCACGCTGCATGAGCGCTGGGCGGCCGGAGTCTGCGGGATCGAGAACGGCGAGGGTCGCTGTCGCGAGTTCGTCGCGACCGATCATCTCTCGGTGAAGGAGGCGCGACGCGCGGACCGCTTCACGCAACTCGCGCTCGTCGCCTCGATCGAGGCGCTGGCCGATGCCGGCTGGGGCGCGGAGCTGCCCTACGAGGCGAGCAGGATCGGCTCGATGATCGGCACGGGGATCGGCGGGATCGGCACGATCGAGACCAACGACCTCGCAATGTTCGAGCACGGGCCGAAGCACGTGTCACCGCTGGCGGTGCCGCTGATGATGGGCAACGCCGCCGCGGCCGCCGTCAGCATGCGCCACGGTCTGAGGGGCCCGAGCTTCGGCACCATGTCGGCCTGTTCGTCCGGCGCCGACGCGATCGGCACGGCGATGCGCGCGATCAAGTATGGCGACGCGCTCGCAGTCGTCACGGGCGGTGCCGAAGCCGCGCTCACGCCGCTTTCGCGCGCCGCCTTCGGAGCGCTTGACGCGCTGTCGGTTTCCGGGATCTCGCGGCCCTTTGACGCGCGCCGCGACGGCTTCGTGATGGGTGAGGGCGCCGGCGTGCTGGTGCTCGAGAACGGCGATGCCGCGCAGGCGCGCGGCGCGCGCGTCCTGGCCGTGCTGCGCGGCTATGGGGCGACCGCGGACGCCCACCACGTGACGGCGCCGCAGCCGACCGGTGAGGGTGCCGCCGCGGCGATCACACGCGCGCTCGAGGATGCGCAGGTCGAGCCGACCGACATCGTCTACGTCAACGCCCACGGCACCTCGACGCCACTGAACGATCGCGCCGAGACGATCGCGCTGAAGGCGGCGCTCGGCGAGCACGCCAGGACGATCCCGGTGTCCTCGACCAAGTCGGCCATCGGGCATCTGCTCGGCGCCGGCGGCGCGGTCGAGGCCGCGGCGACGATCCTCGCCTTGCGCGCCGCGGTGATTCCGCCTACGCTCGGATGGGCGCAGCGGGACCCGGACCTCGATCTCGACTACGTACCGGACCGCGCGAGACCGCTCGACCTCAGCGAGGGGCAGCGGCCGATCGCGATCTCCAACTCATTCGGCTTCGGCGGTCACAACGCCGTGCTGTGTCTGGAGGCAAGATGACACTCGCACTCGTCCCACGACCCGATGAGCGGCTGACTCCGATGGAGCGCCTCGAGGTGCTCTGCGATCCGGGGTCGCTGGACCTCCTGCGCACCGAGGTTCTCTCGCGGCGCATGGGTGAAAAGGCACGACCCGGCGACGGTGTGCTCGGCGCCACCGGGCGCGTCGACGGCCGTGTCGTGGCCGTGTTCGCCCAGGACGCCTCGTTTGCCGGCGGCTCGCTCGGCGAAGCGCACGCCGAGACGGTCGTCGCGGTGCTCGAGCTCGCCGAGCGCTCGCGGGTGCCGGTGATCGGCTTCGTCGAATCGGCGGGAGCGCGGATGCAGGAAGGCCTCGCGGCGCTCAGCGGGTACGCGAAGATCTTCCGCAAGCACGTTGCCCTGTCGGGGTACGTGCCCCAGATCTCGGTGATCTGCGGACCCTCGGCGGGCGGTGGCTCCTACGCCCCGGCGCTGACCGACTTCGTGATCATGACCGAGACCGCGAGCATGTTCCTGACGGGTCCCGGAGTGGTCGCGAAGGTCACCGGCGAGGACGTCGACACCGCGCAGCTCGGCGGCCATCGCGTGCACGAGCGCAACGGCGTCTGCCAGCTCGTCGC
>ODAK010004522.1_pt1 | contig 14225 bp, 24 predicted proteins | sample 1539591 | NCBI WGS metagenome assembly ODAK01 (sample SAMEA3539303, study PRJEB22396) | soil metagenome | biome: tundra; feature: field; material: soil | place: USA | collected 2010-05 | depth 0.15 m | reverse complement strand
TCGCCATGTTCGCGGTCTGGGCGTTCCTGCTCTGGAAGCTCGTCGACGGTCCCGGCCGTTCCACCTTCCGGAACCACGTGGACGTCCTCCTCGCGGGCACTCTGTTCAGCGTCGGCATCGAGACCGTCCAGCTTTTCCTGCCGACGCGCGCGGCGGATGTAAACGACGTGTTCTGGAACGTCCTCGGCACGATCGCCGGTTGCGCCCTCGCGCACTTCCACCGCAACGTCCGGCTCGACTGGCAGTAGACTGTTCGCGGCGCGCCGGAGTGGCGGAATGGCAGACGCAGGGGACTCAAAATCCCCCGGCCCGAAACGGCCATGAGGGTTCAACTCCCTCCTCCGGCACCACTTACAGCCTCGGGCGATTTTGGAGATTTGCTCCCGTGCCCGAATCGTGCCACCTTTCGGCGCGCGGCGAGAGCGGAAAAACCGGTCGAAGAGCCTAAAAAGAGCCTAAAACGACCGTCGAAACGGCGCTCGGTTCTTCCGCGTCGGCGCCGTTTGAGAGTCACGCCATCGGAATATCTGGCGAGAGGATCGACGCCACGTCACATCAGTCTCCGGCCTCGGGCGCCAGGGGCCTAAAAGCAATCAAGGACGAACTCGAGCAAGGGCTCTGTCTTCCCATCTCGGTATGGGGTCAGCGTGTCGTAGTAGCGGCCAGGGGGTTTGGGCTCGATCGGGAACCTTGAAGGCCAGTAACCATACCGTCCTAGGAGGGCCACCAGAACGAACCGGGCCATGTGTCCGTTGCCGTTCAAGTACGGGTGAACGGTAAGGAACCTGACGTGGAGATCACACATGGCGATTATTGTCTCGAGGAGGTGCTCCTCCTTGGAGGCCCGTAGCCTGTCCAGCTTTTCGATCGCTTCCTGAATTTCGCGCTCCAGCCCCTTCATCGCGGACGACACATCACGTGGCTTAGTCCCAACACGCGGATCCGCGTTGACCTCTATTCGTCGATTCCGGAGACACCTGAATGAAGCGCCACGGTGGTTTCCGGCGTAGTACGCGAACCCATCCGGGACCAGCTCGCAGAAATACGCCTGGTGTAGATCCCTAGTATCACAGCAGTCGTCCAGCGAATCGGCTGGACCCTTTTTCAAGGCCTTCAGCGTCTCGGTGTAGTGATCCAGAAGGATGCGCTGGTAGCCCGCCACGTCCGCGTACTCCCATTTAGGGCAGGGAGTCACGCCCGTTCTAATCTGTCGCTTTCGCGAGATCGGAAGCGAGATTGCGGGCCCAGACGTCGACGTTCTCGTCTTCACGTTTTCCAAGCTGCTCGACAGCCCGGGTGGCCATCTCTAGGAGTCTGTGCGGGTAAAGCGAAGGTCGCTGCTGGACGCCAACGAGGAATGCCTCACCGCCGGCATTCAGGGGAAACTCGGCCACGTACATCGAATGCTCGATCACCTTGCGGACCGACTCGAGAGCCTGAGCGTAGATGGCGATGGCGGGGACGTCTAGAACGTAAAAAGTCGAACGAGACGGGGAACGGTCTGAGCCCTGCTTAATGTTGAACACGAGAGGTATCCGTTCCAACGGCTGACCTTCTCCGGGAATGGCGGTCATTTCTGAGTAAAGCGCAGGGGCTGGCGTCGACTTGAAGTTCCTGTACTCCATCATCGCGCTCATGATTTTTCCCCTTCCTTAATTTGGACGAACCGAGGGAGATTTTTTGGCGTGGCCCATCGATTCCATATCTCGACCATCACGGCCAACGTCCTATAGAACGTACCCGGGCTCATCCGAAGTGAGGAAACGATCCGGCCGAACGTTTTTCCGGTTGGCGTCGTTTCAAGGTTCGGCGACACGGCGCCGAATACGATCGAGAACTCCTCGTCGGAACTCGCGATTGTCGCAAAACTCGCATGGAGAGCCGGAGGCTCCGTGCTCCAGTCGATTTCGGCCGCTGATTCCGGCCTCGCAGCCGGTGTGGCCGGCCGTTCTGCCGAGGCTCCCTCAGGCTGTGCCATCTGATCGTTCCCCCCGGTGCCTTGAATAGCAAAGCATACGCCACGGTTACTATTACGCGTCGCGTCATTCCAAATCGACCGTTCAGCCGGGACTCGCCTCCTTTCCCGCGAGCGTATTCAGGCCGAGCGCTTCTTCCCGTTCGGCGAAGTGCGCGAGCTGCGCCTTCGCGTCGAAGCGGAAGCCGGGGAGGCGCTTCAATTCGCGTTCTCCCACTTCTTCATCGTCGCGTGGTCTGCGAGGTCGACGGAGACGACGCACTCCTCTCCCATGCGGCGTGCCTCTGCGGCGTAGACGGGACCGAAGATCCTGCCGCGCGTAGTGCCCTTGTGGTTCCATGTCAACCACACGTCCGTTCCTCGATGGAACGAGGTGCCGGCCCCTATGGGGCCGAAGGGATCGGGCGGCGGCGTAGTCGCGGAGACGCCGAGGACCGATCGGAAGAGTTCGGGCGAGGCCTCGGGGAAAGGCGGCGCGAGCCACGCGGTCACTCGGATCGGCTTCCCCCGCCACATGAACACGAACAACTTCGAGCCGTCGGGCTTCTGCGAAGCGATCCCGCCGTCAACCTTCGTGATCGTCTTCCAGCCCGCCGCGATCATCGCAGCTCGAACGCCGTTGACGTTCATCGTCGCGATCCGATCCACGTTCACGAAGAGGGGCGGAACCGGCGGCTCGGCGAGGGCTACAGTGGCGAGGGCCGCCGCGAGAAGCAAGCTAGGGAGGCGCTTCATGCTGCCCTCGGGATAGGCTCGCGACCGAGGAGGTCCCCCATGCCAGCGCTGAGTAAGGACCAACTGAAAGAGGTCGTGACACTCATCAACGAGACCGGGGACAGGAACGGGCAATTCTTCGAGGCGAAGGCCCGCAAGATGGTGTCGGCCGCGATCGAGGCGGAGCGCGAGCGCCTCGCCACGATCCTCGAGACCTGCAAGCCCGGGGGTCTTGAAGCGACGTTGCGGACGCTGTTAGGCGTACCGAACGGTGGATTCGCCTCGACGTCACCGAGCACGCGACACTCGGCCACGTCGGCGGCCGACTTCGTGAGCCGTACCTTTTCGCCCCTGAGTGAGAGCGAGACGCAGCCAAGCGAGAACACCGAGAGGAACGCCAGGCCAAGAACGCGGGCTGGGGTTTTCACGCCCTCGCCTCCTCCGCCTTCACGCTGCACGAGGCCTCTCCAAGCTCGGCGGCGCGCTGCCTCAGCGTCCAGATATCGGCGGTTTGCCACTGATCATTGATCGAGTTGAAGATCTCCGCGGAGAAGCCGCTCTCTGCGCCATAGACCACTTCCCCAAGCCGGCTGAGGGCCTGTTCGGAGAGCGGATCGAGCCCTAGAACGTAGAGGCCGGCCGCGGCCAAGGTGGCGATCGTCTTGCCGATCGCCTCCGACTCGGTTTCGCCCTCGAAGTCGCCCGCGCTCTGGAGGCGGTTGATCTGAGCTTGCTGCTCGATCGAAAAGTAACGGTCGAAGATTGATGCGCCGCGCTGGACATCTGCGAGGGTCAACGGCTTGCTCGCCGCGGGCTTCTTCGTGGTCTTCAGGGGGCCGAACATGTCCTCTACAAACTCGGCCCGGGTCTTAGCGTCGACGACGAGAGCGGTCTTCTTCGCGGGGGTGTGCTTCGTGCTCTTCATGGTGGATACCTCCGCCGGAGAGTCTAGAATTTAAGAAACGATTAATCAAGGCCACGTGAAGATATCTTGAGTAACCATCGCCGGAACGGCCGATGCGTCCTCAACGCGACGCTGATGACGTCCCCACGGCCGGCGCCGGGCGAGGCCTTCTTGAGTTCGTCGACGTAGGCGTCGAGTTGCCGGAGGAGCTCGGCCGGCAGCCAGGCAGCCGCGAAGAGCCGCCCGCCGCCGTTCTTTCGGGGTCGCCCCCGCCTCTTCGCGGCCGGCTTCTTCGGCGTCTTCTTCACCGGCTTCGCCTCTTTCGCAGTGCGGGACGCGCGACGGACTTCTCCGCCGCCCGATCGCGCTGCCGCAGAGCGATCTCGAGAACGACCTCCGGCCCGATGATGAACGGGAACGGCCGCCCGTTTGCCGGCATCGGCGCCTCCGCCGTGGTTCGGCGAGAGACCCGCGGGACGAGATCCCCGGAGCGGCGTGTCGTCATGGTGGAAAGTCTCTCATGCGCGCGCCGCCTCTCTCGTGACAGGATGCCGCCCTTCCCTCACCGAGCCGCCGGCCCTCAGGGCGCGACGGCCCGACCGCGTCAAGCGGCCGGTCGCTCGCGGTGGGTATCCGCACCGGCGCGCGGCGGTGAGATCGGCTCTCCCGCCGCGCCGCTCCTTCTCCGGAACACCCCTCGAAGGAAAGGGGGCGCCTCCATGTTCCGCGGGAACGCGGCGGCTTCTGTCGGGCTGTAGCAGCATCTCGTCCTCCTTGAAGAATCCCGGCCGCGGTGGCGAGCCATGAAGCGGCACTCTCCTGAACCGCTTCACTTTTTCCACCGCAGCCGGGCACCAGGAAAACCGGATCCTTTCCCGCCCGCCAGGCTCCGGGACCTGGAAGCGGTAAGGACTCGGCTGGGCGCGGCTGCCTTCCGGCGCGACGCCATACACGTGCCCGCCCTCAAACCATAGACGGGCACGAAGTCACTCTCCCGCGATCGCGTCGTCCTCTTCGAGCAGCGCGCGCGCGGATACAGGCCGCTTTACGAGCACCGTGACGCGCGCGGTCCCCACCTGCGGGTTCATGCTGGTTCCGAGGTCGTGCACGGCGCGGAACGCGTCGGCGGCCTCGATCTCGAGCGAGAGGCTGCGATTCGGGTTCCGCGGCTCGACTGGCGCGCCGCCGAGATCGGACAGACGGACCTCGAGCGCTACAACCCTCTCGAGAGCTTCATCACGGCGCGAGAGTGCCTCCGAGAGCCCCCTCATCTGCTCCACGATGTTGTCCTCCGCGGCGCTGAGTTCCCTCACGACGGGCGCGAGCGCGGCTTGCAGCTTCTCGATGCGTGTCTTCAGGACGCGCGCCTCGAGGGCGTCCCGACGTGTCGTGAAGGCGTGCCGCTGGATCCCGTGAAGCGTCTCCACCGTTGCGAGACGGACGCTAGCCTGCTCGTGCGCGTGTTCGGCTCCGGCGGTTGGCTCGTCGGCTTCGACGGCCTTGCGGAGCGCCTCGATAGATGCGGTGACGGCGGCCCGCGCGGCCGAGAGCTTCTCGGCGGAGTCGCGCTCGGCCTGCGCGATGGCCTCGCGCTCGATCTGGAATGCAGACGCCCTGTTTCCGGTCACGACGGCGGTGAGTCGACGGACGGCGCTCACAGGCCCGCGTCCTTTTTGCAGTCAGCCCACGACTTCTCGGGATTTTTCAACTGATCTTGCGACGCTTCGGTGAACCGCTTCGCAAATTCCGCGCTTCGCGCTTCGCGTGCCTTCGGCGACTGGTCGCCCTGGTCCACGTCGGCCCCTGGAGGGCCGGAGCCCTTCAGCGGTCCGATTTCGCCGTGAGTCTCCATGGGCTTGGGCTTCCTCTGCGGAGTGCCCGGAGGCTCGTTTTGCGCCGGAAGCTGCGGCCCCTGATGCGCGGCCATAGACTCGATCAGGAGCGCAGCGCTCCTGATCGAGTGCCCCGTGCGCCGCGCGAGCTGCGCAGCGGCCGTGAGGATGTGGCCCTGAGCTTCGCGTATCTCCGTCTTCGTGAGCGGCGCGGGCGTCGTGTCCGGTGTCGCGCTGACGAAGCGGTAAGCGCGCTCGGCCAGGCCCGCGAGGCCCGAGCGCTTGCGCGCCGCGAACCATGCCGCGTCGCGCGCCTTGAGCCGCTCGAACCAGCCCGGCGTGCAAGTATCGCGGGCCTCCAAGTACGCCTGCGCCTCGGGTGCAAGGACGTTGTGTTCGGAGTTGGTGGTATTCATGGTTTGTTTCTCCTTTTCTCGGCCTCTTGCCGATTCGTCAGTAGGGTTTTCATAGGATCAAGCGGCCGTCGAATTGATTCGCGGGAACGTCTCCCCATTGCGAGCGCGATCCGCCGCCCGCGCTGAGCGTGCCTGGCTCCCACGTGCCGAGCCCGCGCTCGCCGTACCAGACGGCCAGGGCGGTCGCGAGCACGAGGTCGTCGTGGTCCTTTTCCCGCCACGCTTCGTACGTGTCGTGACCCGCGGCCGAGATGTGCACGCGGAAGGCCTGCATCTCCTTCATGAGCGTCATGGCGTGCGGGACCTCGAGCCCGATCCGCAGGCGCCCCGTCTGAAGACAGACGGCCACGGTTGTGGCGAGATCCCGCTTCGGGACCGACCACTCGCGGCCGTGCTGGATCGGAGCATCGCCTCCGGTGATCGTCACCGGCACGAGGGCAGCGCGGATACCGAACCGCTCGAGGATGTCGACGACCGGTGCGCCGACTCCCGTCTTGTCGACGACGAGCGTCGCGCTCTCCTCGAGGGACTCGGCGAGCATTCGAACGCGCTCGGCGATCTTGTCGTACGGCACGCGGCGCACGCGGTCACAGTGGCGAATGTCGTAGCGCCACCGGGCGGTAGCCGGCGCGTCCTCGAGTTCCGTCCGCTCGAGGGCGACGAGCGCGCTCCAGTCGTTCGCCTGGCCGAGGTCGAGGCCGAGAATGAAGCTCTTCATGGTGTTTCCTTCACGAGCGGTTTGATGTCGGCGTCGAAGAAGGTGTCGGATGGAACGCCGAGCGGCGGCACGAGCATCGGCCAGAGCGGCTTGACGGAAGGGTCGAGCATCTTCGCGATGTCGTCCGAGCCGAAAAACTGGTCGTCGGTGTCGCGGAACTGGCAGTTGTATTCCTGCGCGAAGAAGTATTCGCCGATCGAACGGCGCTCCTCCTCGAGGAACGCGGCCCCGATCCGCGGACAGTCGCTCGCCGCAACCTGAGTGCGCTCCCAGTCCAATCCGCCGGCCGTCCAGGCGTCGAAGAAGAAGCCGCGGCGCCCCCAGGGCGTCGACATGAGGATCAGGCGCCCCTTACTGATCGCCAACATGGGCCTGACGCTGTAGTAGAGGGCGTCCTCGATGCGGGAGGCTTCGTCGGCGACGATCAAGCGCACGTTCGAGAAGCCGCGCGTCGTGCCTTCGGTGCCAGGCAGCGCGACGATCCGCGAGCCGTTCCGAAGCTCGAGACGCATAGTCGATTCGGCCTCAACGGGAACGTTTCCGCCGGCGATACGGTGAACGTCCAGACACTTGCGGAAGAGCTCGCCGCTCTGTCGCAAGCTCGGCGAGATCAGGAGCACGAGGGCCGGCGGCCGGTAGACGGCCTCGTAGTACGCGATGACAGCGGCCGTGATCGACTTCCCGCCCTGCCGGCAAACGTTCAGGATCACGCGCTGCGCAGCCGAGCGCAGGAGCACCGCCTGCCAAGGATCGGGAGGCGAGCCGATCGCGGTCTCGAAGAGGGCGGCCGGATCGAGGGCGTGGGCGAGGTCGCGGGTCAGCACGCGGCCTCCGCGACGGAGGGGATAGCAGAGGCCGGAGCCGTCGCCGATCGAGCCGCGTGGGGCGCCTGGGCGCTAAGTTCTTCGAGAAGAGCGCGGCCGTTCCGTTCCTCGCGGCTCTCGGGGAATCCGAGCGCTCGCGTGTCCGTCCGGTCGAGCGTCAGCCGGTCGACGGCGTCGCGAAGCGCCAGGATGAGCCGCTGACGGTCCTCGAGGAGTCGGGCGGGCTCGTTCAAGCTGCCCCCTGTAACGAGAAATCCCTCACGGCTTTTCGGGCCTGCCGGGACGACTTTGCAGCGGCTTGCAGGTAGGTGAATCTGTCTCGCTTAATGCTTAGATTTCCCTTGACAGTAGGCGAGCCGGGCCTTACCTTTGGAGCATGAGCAACAGCACGAGAAGCACCGCCGTTTACATCCGCGTCTCCTCGAAGCGTCAGGACACCGCCAGCCAGGAGCCCGACGTGCGGCGCTACCTCGCCGCGAACGGCCTCGAAGGCGCCCCGGTGTACCGCGACAAGTTCACGGGCCGCACGATGGACCGCCCCGGCTTCTCCAAGCTCCTCGCCGCGATCCACGCGGGAGAGGTCAAGAACGTCATCATCTGGCGCCTTGACCGCCTCGGACGCACGGCGAGCGGCCTTGCGGCGCTGTTCTCCGACCTCAACGCCCGAAAGGTCAACCTCGTGAGCCTCCGCGACGGCCTCGACCTCAGCACCCCGGCCGGGCGCCTCATGGGCCACGTCCTCGCGAGCGTCGCCGAGTACGAGACGGAAGTCCGCGCCGAGCGCGTTCTCGCCGGCCTCGAAGCTGCCAGGGAGCGCGGCGTCCGTCTCGGCCGTCCCGCGGGAGTCCATACGGCCGTCAAGGTGACGCCCGAACAGGCCGCCCAAGTACGCCGCCTCAGCGTCGAGGGCAAGGGCGCCACGGCGATCTCGCGCGGAGTCGGCCTCTCGCGTCCGACCGTGTACCGCATCCTTGCGGCCGCGTAGAGCCCTCACGGTTCGCCTTCCCTCACGACCGCGGCCTCGAGTGCCGGAAGCGGCCGCGCCTGGACGGCCTCAGGAAGGCCGAGCGCCTCCCTCCGCCTCAGTGCTTCGGCGACGGCGAGACGCGCCTCAGGGAACGGCGCCAGCGCGACGAGGATGGTTTCTCGCAAGCTCGTCCACTCGGGCGCCGCCACGATGTTGACCACGGGTCCCTCGCGCAGCTCGCCCGCGAGGCGTCCGAGGAGCTCGAGGCAGCCGCGAGCCTCGCGCATCAGTCCGGCGGCGGCTGTGAAGGCGCTCTCGCCCTCGGCCTTCTCGAGCAGGCTCATTGCGCGGATGCGGAGCGCCTCGACCTCGGCCAGGAGGTGATCCGCACTCGCGACCTCTTTCGCTTCGGTCGCTCTCGAGAGCACCTCGAGGATGTGCTCGCGGTGCCGGTCGACGGCAGACTTCGAGACCTTGAAACGTCGGGCGGTGTCCCGATTGGAGAGGCCGCGCGCCACCTCGGCGTTTATTTCCTCGACCTTTGGGTGAGCGCAGACGGTGCACGCGCGGCTCATCGCGTACCCCTCGCGGACGTTCGGAACGAGTCTCCCGTTCTTTCGGTCCGAGACTCGTATGCGACACTCGTACCTTTCCTAGCGGAAAGGAAAGAGTACGAGTCTCGCCGCTTTCGTTCCGAAACGAGTCCGGGAACGAGTAAATACGAGTCGGAACGAGTCTGGAAAAGACTCACGCGGCTCCCTCGGCTTTCACGTGGTGGACGGCCCGGAAGCGTTCCGGGACAGGTCCCATTTGTCCCGGTTCGCGGGAAGGCTTGAACCGCTCGACGCGGCCGGCGTCAGCCAGGCGGGCGAGAGACTCGGAGACGGTCCTCTTGTTCATTCTGGCGCGGTCGCGGATCTCGTCGACCGAGAGGCCGCGCTCGACCTTCTCTGGAGCGAGTGCGTTGAGAACCGCCAGAACGCGGTCCTCCTCGGCGTGGCGCTTTTCCTGATCGGCGAGGCGCGTCTCCTCGGCGTCACGGCGCTTCACGGCCTCCTCGTCGACCGACTGAAGGCGGGCCCTGGCATGGTCGAGGCGTAGCGTCATTCCGCCCTTCCGATGGCCGAGGCGGTTTTTCAGGACTTCGACGCGAACGAGGTCCTCGCCCGTGCCGGACGCCTTCACCATCGTCATGGCGATGTCGGAGCGGTACTCAATCGCGCGCGACTCGGCGAAGGCAGCGAGTCCACGAGTCCGCTGCCCGGGATCCTGCGAGGCGTACCCGCCGCGGGAGAGCTCGGAGGCGGCGCCGACGATGAGGCCTTGCTTCTTCGCCTCGTTCAACTCGCCCATGAGCGCGGAGAGCGCGGCGCGCGGCGCCTGGTCCTCGTCGAGATTCCGCTCGGCCTGCGACTGAAGCGAGTCGAGGAGAATCCCGGCCACCTTCCCGTCCGCCGTGTGCCGCTTGGCGAATGCGACGGCCTCCGAGACCGTCCGCACGCTCTCCGGCAGGAACCGCGGCCCGTTCTCAAGCGCCTTCCTGAGCGTCTCCAAGACGGCCGGGTGCTCGGAGTTGAGCTCGCCCTGTTCCTCGCCGTGGAGCTGCCCGAGACGGAGCGCCAGGCCTTCCGGCGGCTCGTCCGTCGCCCAGATGAAGACGACGACGCCCGCCGCGGCGAGAGCGTCGGCGATCTGGACGAGGAGCGTCGTCTTCCCGATCCACGGCTCGCCGCCGATCACGAAGAGGAATCCGGGCGCGAGGCCGCCCTTCAAGAGGTCGTTCAAATCCGCGAGGCCCGTCGAGAACCGCGCGCCGACGTAGACGCGGCGCAGGAGATCCACGACGGAAAGCGGACCATCCGCGGGCGTCTCGTCGCGTTCTTCCTGCGCCGGCTTCTGCGGGTTCGGCTTCGCCTTCGCCTGTACAGGCGTCCCGGGCGTCTGACTCTTAGGCGCCGGCGCACTCCTCGGCGACTTCGGCTCGTCTCGCTCGAGGATGTAGCCGTCCGGCACATCGGCCTTCTCCGCGTCCTCGATCTTGTGCACGAGCTCCTTCTCGGACCACGGCGGCTCGCATCGCCCGTTGAAATCGCGCAGAAGATCGAGGGCGGTTCCGGCGTCGAGCGAAAAGCCCTTCACGAGCGCCAGCGCGACGCGAAACGTCGCCTCATGTCCCCCCTGGCCGCTGATCGCGGGCGGCATCTTCGGGACGTAGGAGCGGGCCCGTTCGACGATGCGCCCGTGATCGGCCGATGTCTGAGGCCGAGGCCTTGAAGGCGGCGTCACGGGCCTCGGCGGATCCAGCGTCGCGATGAGCGCATCAAGAGCCCGCTGGCCGTCCGTGATCTCCGGCGGCGTGCCCATGAGGTGCGCGCCCGTCATCGTGAAGTAGCGGCCGGTGTCGTAGAGCTCGATCCCCGTCTCCGTCTTCCGGTTGATGCCGCGGTGTCCGTTGAGAGAGCCGCGCCCGATCAGATGGAGACCTTCGCCCGACGGAGAGATTTCGGTATAGGTCTCAAACGCAGCAACAATGACTTTCGCGCGATCGGTCACGACACGGTTGACGACGCAGTTGTCGAGGTCCGCGCCGAAGAATGGATCGGACTTCGTGAAGGTGAACCCCAGGCCGCACGTTCCGTGCTTGCCCACGTTGGCCTGCGCGTCTTCGAACGAGCCCCACGTCGCGGGGTCGGTGCTCGATGCGCAGCCGGGATCAGACGGGTGCACGGGGATCTTCCGCGGCTTCGGCTCGTTGGGCACGGACTTCCAGCGGAACCACTGAGGCATGACCCGGAGCTCGCCGGGAATGGCGGAGGCTTCCATCACTGCACTCGCTCCGCCGCGCGCTCGGCGCGATCCCACCCGAGTTGCACGTCCACGGCGTCGTCCTCGGTCTCGAGCTCGCGAACGCGGAAACGGGTCTCGGCCTCGCGGAGCATGTGCGCCATCTCGCCCGACGGCATGAAGACGACGGCCTCGTCTCCTACCTCGAGTGCGTAGTACGCGACGCGCGCCGCCGGCTCGAGCGAGCGCAGGAACTTCCTCGCGGCCTTGCGCGCGGCCTTGCGCGCGGCGTGAGCGGGGCGCGTCATGCCGCGTCACCTTGCCGTCGATCGCCCCACAGCCGCGCCTCGAGGTTCTGATCCGGCTCTTCGTCATCGCCGCGGAGCGCCTCCGCCCGCCTACGTCGTGCGTCGTCAAGTCGCGTCACCGGCGCGAGCGGTATCGCTGCGGGCGTGCTCGCTGTCTTCGGGCCGGCGTCGCGGGATCCGCGGCACTCGCCGAAAGGCGGCGTGCTTCTGGATTCAGGTGCTAGTATTCGCATGTCGGTCGCTCTCCTCTGCTGCGACGCCCGCTTGCCGGCGGGCGTTGTTCTTTGTGATGGGTCCGCAGGCGCCGGCTGCGCTCATTTCGGCGCCGCCTCGATGCGAGCGATCCGAGCCGCCTTCGCCTCCGCCGTGTTCATGACGCGGCGGGATTCGAGCCAGGCGGTCACGTCGCTCTCGATGTAGAAGGCCCGCCGGCCGATTTTTTGAAACGGCGGTCCGTCTCCCGAGACGCGGCGCGCGCGCCATCGCTGCGGGGGTTCGCCCGTGACCGCGGCGAGGTCTTCGGTCCGGAGCAGCTTGTTCACGGGCGCTTCGTCGGCACGGCGCGCAGGAATTTCTGAAAATCCTCCGGCGCAATGCGGTACTTTCCAAGAATCATCTCGGCCGGGAGCCGCTGCTCTCGCACCGCGAGCCGGATCGTGCAGTCGGAGACCGGCACGGGGCTCGACCGGATCAACTCGGGGATTGTCAGTTTCGAAGGGCTGTTCGCTGCCACGAGGGCCTCCCGTCGCGGCGTTGGTTTGCCGTGACTGTGCAGGACCCTAGGCGTCCTTACGCCGCTATGGAAGCGGCTCGGACATTCAGCGCGTTTTTGCGCGTTTCGCGCTTTTTGTCCGAGAGAGCCTTCTCCGACGAGCGCGAAGAACTGATCCGCGCTCGACTCCGAAGACAGTGGCGATGAGAGCCACGAGCTCTTTTTTCTTCATGCGGGGAATCTGGGGGAGAGGTTCCTCTCCGCGCACCAGGCGCCCTATGTTTTCCGCCTCACGGGCGAACTGTTCGGCTTCATGCTCTTTTTCGAGTATCGACGCGGGGGTGACGAGCTTTCGGTACATGAGTTTCTTGACGTCGGCCATCACTTTGCGCATCGGCTGAGTCCCGAACTTCCGATTGGCGCGCGCGAGCTCGCGTCCCAGGATGGTTCCGAGGTCTATTCCGTACCACCGCAAACTGAGGACAAGGCCCTGGAGCGGATACCCATCGCGCCCACGCCCCTCGCAGAACTTGCACAGCCACAGCTTGAATCCCCCGAGGGCGTCGATGTGAACGAGGGACGCATTGCTATCGCGGCAGCGCACGCACCGGTGCTTCTTCGGGAGCGCCGCGGCCTCGCGGTTTTTCACTTCTCTGTCTCCGCGGCCGCCGCGGCCGGAAGCGCGGCCGAGCGTTGCTCTGTCGCGGCCCTGAGAGTCTCCATGTTGAGCGGCGCGTAACTTCTTTCCGTGACCTGCACGGAAGAGTGTCGAAGTAATTTGCTCGCCGTGTAGAGCCCGGCGAGGCGCGTGACGGCCAGGCCGTACGTCCTTCTGAGATCGTGGAGCCACACGCCCTTGAGCTCCGCCGAATCGCGCACACGGCGCCACGTGCTTTGAAGGTCGAACCGGGGCCGGGTCTTGCTCTGCGACGGGACCACGTAGGGGCCGGCGTGGGGGAGGCCGGTCAGCATCTCCACGATCACCGCGGGCAGCGGCACCATCTGAGGGTGGCCGGCCTTCGGGCTCGGGATGCGCCAGGTGCCGGCCGCGAGGTCGAAGTCCTCCCACTTCGCGTGCAGGACTTCAGCGAGCCGCGCGCCCGTCATGATGAGGAGCGCGAAGGCGGCGCGGTTGAACGGGTCCTCGGCCGCCAGGGCGCGGCGTAGGCGCCCCATTTCCGGGTCCGAGAGAACGCGCGCACGCGGTGCGCCCTCCGTGAACTTCGTGATGCCGAGGGCTGGATTCGCGGTGATGTGGCCGGCCTTCAGAGCGGCGGTGAAACACGCGCTCCAGCTCGCCTTGGCGCGGTTCGCTCCCGTGGGCGTCTTCTTCAGGGCCATGTGGAGCCGCTCCACGTCCTCGCGGCCGATCTCGTTTATGGGCCGCATCCCCCATGCGTGGACGGAGGCGGAGCCAGGGCCGAGAAACCGCACGTCCTCGCGCGGGCTCTTTTTCTTCATCGCGGTGCGCTCGAGGTACACCGTCGTCCAGGCGCTCCACGTCGGCATCTTCCGGGCCCGCTCCTTCTCCGTCGCCGGGTCCGCCCCGAGCTCGGCGTGGGCGAGGAGGAGGCGCGCCCGCTCCCTGGCCTGCTTGAGCGTGATCCGGTCGGCGCGCCCGAGCTTCATGCACCGGCGCCGTCCGTTGGTCCTGAACCGCACTTTGTAGACGCGCAGGGGCCCCGCGTAGCGCACGACGTAGAGGCCTTCGGTCTCGAGGTCGCTCCACCATGTGCCCGCCGCCGTGCCGGGCGGCAGGGCGTCTACCGCCTTCTGCGTGAGCCTGATTCGTCTATCGGCGTCGGCCATCGCGTCTCCTCTGGGCGCCGAATCCCCGGCGAAATCACCCGGTCGTTTCGTGCCCGCTCCGTGCCGGGCTGGAGCGAAAAGCCCGCTCCGTGCCCAACGTGAGGATACGCCTTCCGAACGTCAACGCACGAGAAAATCGCTACTGGTAGCCAGTTTCGTACGTTCTACGAACGCGAGCGAACGAGAGCGATATGCTGTTTTCGCGGTCTCAAAATCCCCCGGTCCAAAAGGCCGTGAGGGTTCGACTCCCTCCTCCGGTACC
>ODAK010004519.1_pt1 | contig 14228 bp, 11 predicted proteins | sample 1539591 | NCBI WGS metagenome assembly ODAK01 (sample SAMEA3539303, study PRJEB22396) | soil metagenome | biome: tundra; feature: field; material: soil | place: USA | collected 2010-05 | depth 0.15 m | reverse complement strand
GCTTCGCCGGTTGAGGAAGTCGCTGTGCGCCTTGCATTCGCCTCCGCTCCCGACCTTCCAGGCCGAGCGTTCATCGAATGGTACAGCAAACCGAGATCAGAACGTCATGTGAAGCATCGGCATCCGGAACTCGGTCTCGGCGTGCATTCCGTATTGGCGCCGTTCGGCTACGGAGAACACGGGCCGGACATCGGGCACGGGAAGGCCGAATCGCAGAGATCCACGGTGAACGTCAAAGAGCGATTGAGGGGGCGGTGTAGGCGCAGCGGGCGGAGCCGGCGTGACGACCGCGGGGGGCGGAGGCGGGGTGCCTGCGGGAGGCGCTGTGGACTCGGCAGGCGGCGGCGCGGCCGGCGAACCCGTGACGATGCTTCCACCGACCACACCGGGCTCAGCGGGCGGGCCCGTGGGCACAGCGTCTTCGGTCGCGCCCTCCTCGGGTTGCCAGCGCGTGGCGTTCAACGTGAGGACGATCGCCGGAATGATGAGCGCGAGCCCGCCGGCGAGCATGTACATCGGGACGCGCCCGTTCTGGCTCGCCTGGTCTTGTTCGATGAAGTGCCCGGCGACGCCGCCGCCGCCCGCGCCGATGATCCCGCCGACTGCGTAGGCCCACCCGGGCCTCACGCCGGCGAGCGCTTCGGTGATCATGACGACCTCGCCTCCGAGGAGCGCGCCGCCTACGACGCCCTTTCCGTCGGGCGAGACTTCGTCGGCCCGCGCCTGGCGGGCCGGGGCTGTGACGACCGTGACGCCGAGGATCGCAGCGGCCGCCACGAAGGCGGGCCGGGAGGTGCGCATGAAGGGCATGGATCGTTCTCCGTCTCGTTCCACGTAACTTAGGTGGGTGTACCGTACTATCGCGTTCATGCCTACGGGTCTAAATCGCCCAGGGACTGTCCCGGCTTGCGTCGAAGTGCGCGTCGCGGGCCATGTCTACGGGTGCCTCGGGATTCGCAACTCGGCGCGCGTCGGGCAGGGGCCACTCGCCCGCGGGCGCGCTCGCTGAACGCCCATGCCCAAGGACCTCAAAGAGTTCCTCGATCGCAGACTGCTCGAGCTGGCGGGCGCGGCCATCACGCCCGGCTCGCTCCTTGTGGGCGCGGCGGTCGTCATCGTCGCGCTCGCTGTCGGCAACCTGCTCGGCCTCTCGGCGCGGCGACTCCTGAGCTCGCGCGGAACGCCGCACGGTGTTCAGTTCGCGGTCTCGAAGATCGTTCGCTACGCGGTGACGGCGATCGGGCTCGTCGGCGCCTTCAACACGATGGGCTTCCGGCTCGATGCCCTGCTTGCGGCTTCGGCGGTGGTCGCCGTCGGCATCGGCTTCGGTCTGCAGAACATCGCCCAGAACTTCATCAGCGGCCTGATCCTCCTCTTCGAGCAGCCCGTGCGCCACGGCGATTTCGTCCGCGTCGGAGGCACCCTCGGGACCGTCGAGGACATCGGCCTCCGCGCGACGCACATCATCACGCGCGACGAAGTGACCATCATCGTCCCCAACAGCGCGCTCATCACGGCCGAAGTCGTGAACCATTCACGGCCGACCACGAGTCTTCGCATCCGCGTCGGCGTCGGCGTGGCCTACGGCACCGATCCCGATCTCGTACAGCGCGTGCTCATCGAAGTGGCCCGCAAGAGCGACGCCGTGCTCGACATGCCCAAGCCCGAGGTCCGGCTCGAAGACTTCGCCGAGTCATCGCTGTCGTTCGCGCTCCTCTGCTGGATCCCGAACGCCCGCGAGGATCTGCGAATCAGCAGCACGCTGCGGTTCGCCATCGAGCGAGCCTTCCGGGAGGCGGGCATCGTGATCCCGTTCCCCCAGCGGGAGCTTCGCATCAAGACCTGCTCGGGCGAGCGGTCGCCCTCGGAGGGAGAGGGCCTCGCCTAGCGAAGCCGAGCGGTCAGCTCGCGCAAGGGAGACGTCCGTCGCCGAGGAAGGGGGAGCCCACGCCTCCACGGAGTCGATGGCCCGGTCAGCGCGAGCCATCGCCCTGCCCCGCCGAAGGATGCGGCCCTCGGCGAAGCGCACTCCCCGTTCTCGCGAGCGTTTCATCACCTCTTCACGCTCACGAACCATCCGAGGCTGCGGCTGGCCGTCCACCCCGGTCGCGCCTATTTCGGCTGGGGCATCATTCCCGTGCTCCCGATCGGCGTCAGGCACGAGGAGAGGTCGAAGATCATGAACTCGAGCGCCTTCTCTTGCGCCGTGAGCGGGTGCGCAGCGCAACCGTCGGGAGTGAACGCGAGGCCGCCCGGGTAGTCCGGCATGATACCCGGCTCGTTCTGGGCGTTGATTCCGCCGCTCACGTGCAAGTCGCTGAAGACGACGCGGCCGCACTGCTCCAGAGCGGCCGTGCCGATCGGCGTGTCGAACGAGAAATACTCTGCGGCGTTCGGAGCGTCGGTCACGCTCGGATCGAGCTGGATCCAGGGCTGGGACGCCGTGTTCGCCGCCGTGAGGTCGGCGTTGTGCCGCGCGTACCAGATGGGCAGCTTGTCGTTGGTCAGCGCCTGAACGTTGCTGAGCCACTGATGCAGCGACACGCCCTCGGGGAAGGGCATGCCGTTCGGAAGCTTCTGGATCACGTCGGCCAAGACGGATCCCTGGTCGCCCATTGGGCCAACGGTGACCACTTTGCCCGGTATCGTTCCGTCGTCCGGAGACCATGTCGCCAGCGCCGGGGAGCCCATCGCGAAGGGGCCTTTGTTGAACCAGGCGTACTGGAAATGCGACGCGAACACTCGGCCGCCCGCGTTCGTGTAGTCTTGGAGAACCGACTGCGCGGCGGTGCTCAAGTAAGACGTGGGACTGCCTTCGCACGCGAGCAACACGACATCGAACTGGTTGATCTGCATGTCGTTGAGCCAGAGGTACTGGTACGACTGCATCGACTTGGGATTGTTCGTCTGCGCGCCTTGCCCACCGGGAATTGCGGCGTTGCCGCCCGTGAAGATGTGAATGCGCGGTCCGTCGACCGACGTCATGGGGTTGCCGGTGTACTCGCTCGCGTCGAGCCCGATTCGGCGGATCAGGCACTCGAGCGAGTCGAGCGCGCCGGTCGAGATCGCGATGTTGGGGATGTGCCCTTCGGTGTGGTTCTTGGGGAGGCGGAGCTTGGTGCCGGCGAGCGATGCGGCATCGTTCTGGACGCACCCCTTCACTTCAGAGAGCTTGTAGACCATCCGCCACTTGCCCACCTGGACGATGAGCGGGATGTTCGTCCCCACGGGCATGTTCTTGATGGTGAAGTTACCGCCCTCGTCGGTCAGCGCGCTGACCACGGGGTCGGTGTAAAAGCTCTGGCAGTTGGCGCAGGACACGCCGTCCGCCAGGTCGATCGGAGGCGAGTTCGGCACGTAAACGGCCACGTTGAACAGCGGGAGCGCGCCGGCCGGGTCGTAGACGGTGCCGTGGAGCGTGGTCGTCACGTCCGTACCCGGGCACGTCACCTGCTCGCAAAAGAACCCGGACTGAGTGCCGCATGTCATGGTCGGGAAGCCGGTGCTGCCGGCGTCCCCGTTGTTCTGAGGGAAGGTCATGCTCCCGCCGTCGTCGGTACCGCTGTCGTCTCCGCCGCCCGGGGTCGCGCCGGGCTTGCTCGAACTCGAGCAACCCGAGCTCGGACCCATGATGAAACAGCCCAGTGCGGCGAAGACGGCCAGGGAAGCGGTTCGTTGAAGGCGCATGAAGGACCGTAGCGTGCCGTGCCGGCGGACTTCCGTCCACGAAAGCTGCATCGTGAGACGGGGAAAAGAGCGTTTTTGTACACTCTGTAAGGAATTCTATGCCGAGGCTGTCTCCGCGCAGCGGGCGGTTCAGTGCTATTTCTCCTGATAATGATCCGTCCCGGCTCCGCCCCCGTGCGCGAGGGCGATCTGCTCGCCGGCAAGTACCGGGTCGAGCGTGTCCTCGGCGCCGGAGGGATGGGGATCGTCGTCGCGGCGCGCCACGAGCAACTCGACCAGATGGTCGCCATCAAGTTCGTTCGCGACGAGGCGCTCGACAACGAGGAGGCCGTTCAGCGCTTCCTTCGCGAAGCGCGCGCGGCGGTGAAGCTCAAGAGCGAGCACGTGGCTCGCGTGCTCGACGTCGGCAAGCTCGATTCGGGCGCGCCGTATATGGTGATGGAGTACCTCGAAGGGGACGATCTCGCGAAGGTGCTCGCGGACCACGGGCCCATGGGGGCCTCGGCCGCCGCCGATTGGATCTTGCAGGCGTGCGAAGCCGTGGCCGAGGCGCACGCCGCCGGTATCGTTCACCGCGATCTCAAGCCGGAGAACCTCTTTCTCACGAGTACGATTGGAGGCACTCAGAAGATCAAGGTCCTCGACTTCGGGGTATCGAAGGCCATGGGCGGCGCGAGCGGAGAGCTGTCGAGGCTCACGCGTACGCGCGCGATGCTGGGCTCGCCCCTGTACATGGCGCCCGAACAGATGCGCTCGTCGCGAGACGTCGACGCGCGCGCCGACATCTGGGCGCTCGGCGTCGTGCTCTTCCAGCTCCTCACGCAGCGATGGCCGTTCGAGGCCGACACGATGCCGGAGCTTTGCCTCAAGGTCGTCACCGAGCCTCCGCTGTCGCTCGCGTCCCTTCGCCCCGACGTGCCGCCCGGCCTCGTCGCAACGGTCGAGCGGTGCCTCGAGAAAGAAGCGGCGCGCCGGTTCGCGAACGCCGCGGAGCTGGCGACCGCGCTCGAAGAGTTCGCGCCGCAGGAGGCGCGCATTCTCGCCGAGAGGGCCCGCCTGGCGATGGAGCCGAGGCTCCCGGGGGAGTCGCGCGCGTCGCGCGTGTCGCGACTCTCGGGGGGAGCGCGCGCGACGCGGCAGCCGTTGTCGACGCTCTCCGCGCCCATGCCCACCATACCCGCCTTGCCCACCATACCCGCCTTGCCCACGTTGCCTAGGGCCGCGACTCCCGGGACGACCACGGCGGAAGCGCCGGGAACGTCGAGCGCGTGGGGCCAGGAGCGGGTCACCGGCGCCGCGCCCGGCGAGCGCCGGTCGCGGGTCGTCCCCCTGGCGTTCGGGGCCCTCCTCGTGGGCGCCACGGGGGTCGCGGCGCTGGCCTTCGGGCTGCGCGCGCCGCCCGTCGCGTCGCTCTCGCCCGCGTCTGCCGTCTCGGCGAGCCTCCGTCCCCCCGCGGCGCGTCCGCTCGTCAGCGCCGTCGACCTGGCCGGGTCGGCCGCTCAGGGCGCGGCCGATGCGGCGCCGGCGCCGTCCCTCGCGCCGGAGCTCGCCGGCGGGACGCCGCCGGGGGCTCCGTCTCCCGGGATCGCCGGCACTGCGCGACCCGGATCGATGGCGCCGACGGGGCCTTCGGGCCCGACCGCCAGGGCCGCCCCGAGCCCGCCCCCGATCCCGGGCGAGCCCGGCCGCCGAGGCGGTGCAAGCGGTGCAAGCGGTGCAAGCGGTGCAAGCGGTGCAAATGGCGCAGCGGGACCAGGAAGTAGAGAGAGCGAACGGGGTAAAGACGAAGACATCCCCACGATTCGCTGAGCCGCGTGCGCCCCGCGGCGAGCGCTTGTTGCGCCGTGTGATAGAACTTTTCGCGGATGACCCAGCTCGGCTCCATCCAGGTTCGCGAAGGGGACCTCCTTGCGGGCAAGTACCGCATCGAGCGCGTGCTCGGGGTCGGGGGGATGGGGGTCGTCTTCGCCGCGCGCCACGAAGAGCTCGGTCAGCTCGTGGCCATCAAGTTCGTTCGCGACGAGTCGCTCGCCAACGACGAGGCGGTCGAGCGTTTTCTGCGAGAGTCGCGCTCCGCGGCTCGCTTGCGGAGCGAACACGTGGCCCGGGTGCTCGACGTCGGCAAGCTCGAAAGCGGCGCTCCCTACATGGTGATGGAGTTCCTCGACGGGAGCGATCTGGGACAGATTCTGATCCGCGACGGACCGATGCCCCTCGACATGGCCGTCGTCTTGATGTTGCAGGTCTGCGAGGGCGTCGCCGAGGCGCACGCCGCGGGCATCGTTCATCGCGACCTCAAGCCCGAGAATCTGTTTCTCACGCGCAGCGTCGGCGGCTCGCCCAAGATGAAAGTGCTCGACTTCGGCGTCTCGAAGTCGGCGAATTTGACGAGCGGCGGCAAAGGCGCCCTCACGAGGACGAGCGCGGTGCTCGGCTCCCCGCTCTACATGGCGCCCGAGCAGATGCGCTCCTCGCGCGACGTCGACGCGCGGATCGACATCTGGGCGCTGGGCGTCGTGCTGTTCGAGCTCCTCACGCTGCGGAGCCCGTTCGAGGCCGAGACGATGCCGGAGCTCTGTCTCAAGGTCGTCAGCGAGCCTCCGCTCTCGCTCGCCGCGCTCCGTCCCGACCTTCCGCCGGCGATGGTCGCCGTCGTCGAACGTTGCCTCGAAAAAGACCGAGACAGGCGCTACGCGAACGCGTCGGAGCTGGCCCTCGCGCTGGAGCCGTTCTCGCCTCTTCGTCTGAGCACGTTTTCGCTGCCGTCATCGGTCGAGTCCGCGACGGCTGGCGCGCCGCCGCCCCTCGGCGCGCCGGTGTTGACGCCGCCGGTGTTGACGCCGCCCTTTGGCGTGCCGGTTCTCACGCCCTCGATTCCCGCGGCGTGGGGCTCCGAAGGGCGTCGCGAGTCGCAGCAGCTCACGTCGCCGCGTCATCGCGCCCGCGTGTGGCTCGCCATTCCGTTCCTTGCCGTCGTAGCGGTGGGGGTGCTCTTCGCGGTCCGGCGATCGGGCGGCGCATCGAGCTCACCGGCGCCTCCGCCGGCGGACTCGACGACGCTGCTCGTTGCGCCCGTACCCGTCACGCCGATCCCCGCGTGGAGCGCCGAACCGATCGCCCAGGTGGTTTTGCCCAGCCTCGAGCCCTCGTCATCCGCGGTCGCGCCGGCGCTGTCGAACGACGCGGTCGCCACGGCGCCGAAGCCGGCGTTCGTTCCGCCTTCGCCCGTGCTCGCAAGATCGGCCGAGCCGCTTCACTCCACGCCTCTCGACGACGACATTCCCGCGCTGCGTTGACGGAGTTCGGCTAGAGAGGGGGGATGCGATGTCCCACGCCGAGCTCGTGGATCCTGCTGGCGGTCGGGATCACCGCCACGCTCGCCTCCGGACCCGAGGCGCGCGCTCAGACCGCCTCGAACACCAACGTCGCGGCCGAGGCGCTCTTCGAAGAGGCGCGGTCGCTCCTCGCGGCAGGCAAGTACGCTGAGGCCTGTCCCAAGTTCGCCGACAGCGAGCGTCTCGGCCCGTCGGTGGCGACGCTGCTCAATCTCGCGAATTGCTGGGAGAAGTCCGGTCGCACCGCAACGGCCTGGGCCACGTACCGCGAGGCGGCCAGCGCCGCCAACGCGGCCGGGAGGAAAGACTATCTGGCCACCGCGCAGCGAAGGGCCGACGGGCTCGCGCCGAAGCTCGCTCGCCTGACCATCACCGTCGCGCAGCCCGCTCCCGGGCAGCAAGTGAAGCGCGACGCGGTCCTCGTCGACCCCGCAGAGTGGAGCCTCGGGATCCCCGTCGACACCGGGACGCACACGGTCGAGGCCAGCGCGCCTGGCCGCAAGTCGTGGTCGATCACGGTCGACGTCGCGCAAGATGGGGCCCAATCCACCGTCGGCATCCCTGCTCTCGACGAGGCGCCCGCCGACTCGACCTCGGCCGTCCCTGCTGTGCAGTCGCCCGGCGAAGCACCGGCGACCTCGTCTCCGGGGGCGACGACCGAGGCGACTTCTACACCGGCACCCGCTGCGGGCCGGGGCGGCCCGCAGCGCGTGGCCGGCGCCATCGTGGCCGGGGTCGGCGTGGTCGGTCTCGGCGTCGGGGGCGTCCTCGCGCTCGGCGCCAAGAGCAAGTACAACGACTCGCTCGCCAACTGCGAGCCCGCCAGCCCGAATCTCTGCTCCGCCGCGGGGCTCTCGCAGCGTGACGACGCACGGTCCGCCGGGAACCTGGCCACGGTCTTCGTCGGCGTCGGCGCGGCGGCGATCGTGGCGGGCGGGATTCTTTGGTTCACGGCGCCCCGGTCGCCGGCGGGGTCGGCCTCGGCGAGCCTGCAAGTATTGCCGACGCTGGGCGGCGTCGTCGCGAGAGGAGCCTGGTGATGCCGGCCACGAGGGCAGGGATGTTCGCGCTCGCGTTCGGAGCGGCTGCCGCGGTCGCCGGCGTGCTCGTCGCGTGCAACGCGGTGCTCGGTATCGATCAGGCCTCCCCCGAGCCCAAGAGCCCGGGGGGCTCGTCCGAGGCCGGCACGATCGAAGCCGGTGACGGCGGCGTGTTCGTCGCCAGGGACGACTGCAAAGACTATTGCGCGGACATGGCCATCAGCTGCGGGGCCATGGCGAATCAGGAATATCTCTCGGCCGACGTGTGCAATCAGCTCTGCGCGTTCCACACGAATCATTATGACGAGCAGGGGCTGGACAACCCGGTCGACGTGAGCGCCACGAGCCCCACTGCGAGCGGCGACAGCGTGTATTGCCGGGTGTGGCACTCTCACGCGGCTCTGGAGAATCCCCAGGAGCATTGCCCGCACGCCGGGCCCCTCGGCGCCGAGTTCTGCGGAACGAATCCGTGCGACGACTTCTGCTCGATGGCGGTCAAGTTCTGCCCGACGTCTTACGCGGATATGGGCGACTGCTTGCAGTCGTGCGGCGCCGACGGCGGCTATCCGGGTTACCCCTACCTGATGGGCGACGCGTCCGACCTCCAGGGGGGCGGCAACACGCTGAACTGCCGCATGTACCACCTCGAGAACTTCCTCTTCACGGGCGACGCGATTCACTGCACGCACATCACCGCCGACGGCGGCGGCGTCTGTGTGAACTGAGCTCCGCCGGTTCGTTCTCGAAGTTTCCTCGAACGCCGCGATGGCGAGGGCGTCGGGGACGGGGATCGTTCCGCCGGCGCGCGAAAGCGTGCCCGAGAGCGACTCGCCTTCGAGCAGCTCGAGGACCAGGAACGGCGAGCCGTCTTGCGCGATGTCGTCGTCGAGGATCGCGACGGCGCCGGGGTGGTCGATCTTGTTCGCGACGTAGCCCTCGCGAAGAAAGCGCCGCCGGACCTCGGGGTCTTGCGCGAACCGGGCGTGGAGCACAAACGCCGGGAATAAAGCGCCTACCCCGGGCGTCGGCCCCGCGCCCGCAGAACTCGACGACAAGGCGCGCCTCCCCGACGCGGGTCGTGTTAGAACGCGCGCCGGTCCGTTTCCCCTCGATCCGCAATCGGAGCCATTCGCTTATGTACGACGTCCGCGCCCTGAACGAGCTCGTCGCCAAGGAGAGTGCCTTCGTCGACCGTCTCGCGAACGAGGTCGGCAAGGTCATCGTTGGCCAGCACTACATGGTCGAGCGAATCCTCGTCGGCCTGCTGACGGGCGGTCACGTCTTGCTCGAGGGCGTGCCCGGCCTCGCCAAGACGCTCACGGTCCGAACCCTCTGCGACGCCATTCACGCCAAGTTCGCCCGCATCCAGTTCACGCCGGACCTCTTGCCGGCCGACCTGGTCGGAACGGTCGTTTACAACCAGCAGAAGGGCGAGTTCACCTCGAAGCTCGGCCCGATCTTCGCGAACTTGGTCTTGGCCGACGAGATCAACCGGGCCCCCGCGAAGGTGCAGAGCGCCCTGCTCGAGGCGATGCAAGAGCGCCAGGTCACCATCGGCGACAAGACCTACCCGCTCCCCGAGCCGTTCATCGTCATGGCGACGCAGAACCCCATCGAGCAAGAGGGCACGTACGCGCTCCCCGAGGCGCAGATCGACCGCTTCATGCTCATGGTGAAGGTCGGGTACCCGACGCGCGAAGAAGAGCGGAAAATCATGGACCGCATGACGCAGCTCGAGCCGCTGGTCGCCCAGGCCTGCGTGACTCCGGGGGAGCTCCTCGAAGCGCGCAAGGTCTGCAAGCAGGTCTACGTCGACGACAAGGTGAAGGAGTACATCGTCGACGTCGTCTTCGCGACGCGCGAGCCGGCCAAGCACGGGCTGAAAGACGTGGCGCCGCTCATCGAGTTCGGCGCCAGCCCCCGCGCGACGATCGCGCTCAACCTCGCGGCGCGCGCGCACGCGTTCTTGCGGCATCGCGGGTACGTGACCCCCGAAGACGTGAAGGCCATCGGCCCCGACGTGCTCCGCCACCGCCTGGTCTTGACCTACGAGGCCGACGCCGAAGAGGTGACGAGCGAGCAGATCGTGAAGAGGGTGTTCGAGGTCGTCGAGGTGCCCTAGAGGGCGAAGCGGCAGGACCAGCAGAAGCGGCAGAAGCGGCAGAAGCGTTTGCACGAGTGGAATGAACGGCCGTGATCCCGAAGGACCTCCTCGCGGCCCTCCGCGTCATCGAAATCCACACCGCGCGGCTCGCCAACGAGCAGCTCTCGGGGACGTACAGCTCCAGCTTCAAGGGCCAGGGGCTGGCGTTCCGCGAAGTGCGGCCGTACCAGCCGGGCGACGACGTCCGCACCATCGACTGGAACGTCTCGGCGCGGATGAACGAGACCTTCGTGAAGGTCTTCGTCGAAGAGCGCGAGATGACCGTGATGCTCGTGGTCGATCTCTCGGCGAGCGAGCGCTTCGGGACGCGCCGCGCGGCGAAGGTCCGGGTCGCGAGCGAGGTCGCCGCGCTCCTCGCGTTCAGCGCGATCCGGAACAACGACCGCGTCGGCCTCATCATCTCGACCGACCGCGTCGAGCGCATCGTCCCGCCGAAGAAGGGCGAGAAGCACGTGATGCGCGTCGTTCGCGAGATCCTCGGCTTCGAGGCGCCCGTGGCGCGAGAGATCGAGGCGGGCGCGCGGGCCCGCGCGCTGGGCGACAAGGGACGCGTCGCGCTCGGAGCGGGCACGAACCTCAAGGCCGCCCTCGAGGCGCTCGTGCGCGTCTCGCGGCGGAAGAGCGTCGCGTTCATCGTGAGCGACTTCTACGACACGGCCTACGAGCGCACGCTCGCCCTCGCCGCGGCCAAGCACGACGTCGTCCCGGTCGTGCTCCGCGATCCGCGCGACGCCGAGCTGCCCGACGTCGGCCTCGCGACCTTCGAGGACCTCGAGAGCGGCGAGAGCGTCGTCGTAGACACGGGCGACGCTCGCGTCCGTGCCTGGTACGCCTCCGCGATGGCCAAGATCGTCGACAGTCGCCACGGAGCATTCAACAAGCTCGGCCTCGACTCCGTCGAGATCGAGACCGGCGGCTCGTTCGTTCGCCCCCTCCGCGACCTCTTCGCTCGCCGAGCCAAGAGGATCCGGCGATGATCTTCCGCCACGAGAGAGGGATTCCCGCCTTCCTGTTCATGTTCTCGGTCCTGGGAGCATGGGCGTCGACCGCTGGCGCCGAGTGTGTGGAGACGGGGCCTTCGGGGGCGGAGCGGCCGACGATGGTCGACGCGTTTCCGGAGCGTGGGTTGAGCGGGTACGTCGCGACGTTGCACGTGGTGGTGTCGCACGGGAAGGGCGAGACGGTGCTGCCGCGCGGCCTCGAGCTGCAGAGCGAGAGCGACGCGGCCCGGGCGCTCAAGTCGGCGGGGTTCGCGCTGCCCGATCAAGACGGCGGCGGCGCGGCCCGGCTGACGAGCACGGACGTCGCTCCCGCGGCCGGCGACGCGAAGGGGACCGGCCGCCGTCAGACCACGCTCGACCTCCCGCTCGTCGCGCTCCCGAGCGGTCCGGGCCGGCACACGCTCCTCTTGCCCGCGATGCCCGTGTCGGTCGCGCGAGCGAACAGCGACGTCGTCACCCTCTGCACGAAAGAGCACTCGATCCTCATCGAGGATCCGACGGCGTCGACCCCCGACGCGCAGCCCCGCCCGAACCCCCCGGCGCGCGTACAGCGCGAAGAGTGGGTCGCGCTCGAGCACGGCCTGTCGTGGCTCGTCTTCGGTGCGCTCGGCGGCTCGCTCCTCGCGTGGCTGGCGTTCCGCTGGAGGCGTCGCCCGAAGCCCGTGCCGCCGCCGCCCCCTCCGCGCGTTCCCTGGGAGGTCGCCTTCGAGCGACTGCACGAGGCGCGGCACGCCGGCCTGCTCGAGATGCAGCGGTTCGCCGACTTCTTCGATCGCGTCAACGACGCCGTCCGCGAGTACCTCGGAGCGCGCTTCGGCTTCGACGGGCTCGAGTCGACCACCGACGAGACGCTCGCGGCGCTCCGTCGCGCTCCGCACTTCGGGCTGCCGATCCCGGAGGTCGCGGGGTTCCTCCAGCACTGCGATCTGGTGAAGTTCGCGACGCTGACGCCGACGCTCGAGGAGTGCGAACGCGCCCTGACCGCGGCCGAGCGCATGGTCAGGTCGACGATGCCGTCCTCCGGTGAGCGCCCGCCCGGCGCAGCGCCTCCGGGCGGCGGGGGCGCCCGATGAAGACCCGGACCGCCCGCTGGTACCGCGGCACCCTCGTCGCGCTCGGCACGATCGCGGCGATCACGCTCGGGCTCGTCTGGCCCGTGCTCGCCCGAGGCGAGGCGTGGCAGAGCGCGAAGTGGACGGCGTGGCCCGGCGTGCTCGGCGCGCACCCGTCGACCGCGGACACGCTCGCGTGGGCCACGCGCGCGGCCTGGTGCGGGGCCATCGGGCTGGCGCTGCTGGCGGTTCCGTACGCGGTGTGGCGAATGACCCTCGGCGCCGACGCCCGCGTTCCCCGGCTCGGGTTGCCGACGCTCGCGCCGCTCATGGTGGGCCCGCGCGGCTGGAGAACACCGCTCCGCGACTTTCCGGGCATCCTCCGCGGCGCGGCGCTCGTCCTCGCGGTGCTCGCGCTCGGGCGGCCGCAGAGCGTCCTGCGCGGCGAGAACCTCGAAGAGAAGGGGATCGACATCGTCCTGGTGCTCGACCTGTCGGGCTCGATGGCGGCCGTGATGGACGCGCCGGCGAACGACCTCGTGCCCGGCCTCGGCGCGCGAGCCGCGCACCGGCCGACGCGCATCGACGTCGCCAAGGACGTGCTCATCGACTTCGTGCGCCGCCGGAAGACCGACCGCATCGGCGCCGTGGTCTTCGCCAAGCAGGCCTTCGTGCTCTCTCCGCCGACGCTCGACTATGCGCTCATCGCGTCGCTCGTGTCGCGCATCGAGCTCGGGGTCATCGACAGCAGCAAGACGGCCATCGGCGACGCGGTGGGCACGGCCGTGGCGCGGATGCGGCGGAGCAGCGCGCGCAGCAAGGCCGTCGTCTTGCTCACCGACGGCGACTCCAACGAGGGCGTGATCTCGCCCGAGTACTCCGCCCACCTCGCGCAGAAAGAGGGCGTGCGCGTCTACACGGTGCAGATCGGCAACGGCGACGACGTCGACGTGCAGACGGGGACGGACCTCTTCGGCCAGCCGGTCTACGCGCGAAAGCGCTTCCCGGTGAACCCCGAGCTCCTGCGCTCGATGTCGCACGAGACCGGCGGCGAGGCGTTCATCGCGACCGACAAGTCGGGCCTCGAGAACAGCATGCACTCGATCCTCGATCACCTCGAGAAGACCAAGTTCGAGTCGGAGGCCTCGACGATGGAGGACCTCTTCCCGTTCTTGCTGGTGCCGGCCGTCGTGCTCCTGGCGCTCGAAGCCCTCGCGCGGCTCGCCCTCGTGCGGAGGTTCCCGTGAGGTGGGGGCACGACTTCGGTTCGCTCGCCGGCGTCATCATCGCCGTGTTCTGCGCCGTGGCGTTCCTCGGCTACGCCGGCGCGGTGGCCTGGGCCAGCCTCCAGCACGCGCGGGCGACGCGCAGCTTCGGCGATCCGTCGATCATCGCGCCCCTCGTGACCTACGACGCGTCGGCGCGCCGCGCGGTGAAGGCCGTCTTGCTCGTCGCCGCCATGCTCCTCGCGTTCGTCGCCCTGGCGCGCCCTCAGTTCGGGAGCGGCACGCGCCTCATTCCTGCGACGAACCTCGATGTCGTCGTCGTGCTCGACTACTCGAAGAGCATGTACGCCCGCGACATCGCGCCGAGCCGCACCGCGCGCGCCAAGGCCGAGGTGGCGCGCCTGATTCAAGATCTCCCCGGCGCGCGGTTCGGAGCCGTGGCGTTCGCGGGCGAGCCGATGAGCTTCCCGCTAACCAGCGACGGCGCCGCGATCGCGCAGTTCTTCCGGCAGCTCGATCCGAACGACATGCCCGTCGGCGGCACGGCCACGGCGCGCGCGCTCGAAGCCGGGCGCCAGATCTTTGCGCGCGACCCGAAGTCGAAGGACCACGTCCGCGTCATGGTCCTCGTGACCGACGGCGAAGACCTCGAGGGCGATCCGGTCAGCGTGGCCCAGAACTGCGCGCAAGAAGGGACGCGGATCGACGTCGTGCAGATCGGCG